>Ga0070683_100002711_pt1 | contig 14143 bp, 10 predicted proteins | sample KBSC713LmetaG_FD_64662 | JGI IMG/M metagenome (GOLD analysis project Ga0070683, IMG submission 64662) | Corn rhizosphere microbial communities from Kellogg Biological Station, Michigan, USA - KBS C7.1-3L metaG | ecosystem: Host-associated > Plants > Roots > Rhizosphere ...
GAAGGCGAGAGCCGCTGCGATCTGCTTGTCCAGGATCTTAGGATCCCCACAGAAGTAGACCGATCCGGGTCCATGGAAGACCTCGCACAGATAGTTGCTGTTGACGGCCATCATGACCATCAAGCGCATGCCTCCCTGCCACGCGCGCTTGAGGTGGTCCTTGGACACCTGCTGCCCGCCGAAGTTGGAGAACGTCGGATAACACTTACCCGAAGCCGCCTGGGCTCGGGCCTCGCCCAGGATGGTGGCCCGGGTGATCTCCCGCATGGACATCTCCATGTCACCGCCCACGGGGGGCGGGGGAGGCAGACACGATGCCGAGGTTGGAGTGCTGGTGAGAATTCCTCCGGCGTTGGCCAAATGTGCGAACTGGTGCACGTGGTAGTCGGCGAATCCGCGAATAACTGGAGCAGGCGGGTTCGAATCCGGCGTGCAACCGGGAGTCATCGTCAATGCGAGCGCCGTGAGCGCCGCTATCCGAACGCTCGCCGGGGTTGTGGGTCGCAACAGACACCTCCTGCCCGTCGACGGGCGATTGGCGCTGAGCTGCGCCGTCCGCTCCCAGAGGTCTGGAGGATCGGTGAATATCGCTCTCAGCCTCGTCCGACCGACCACCGCAGGCAATCGAATAGGCGACACCCACCTCGGCGGTCTCTGCCAATCTTCGCTTCACTGAAGCTTGATCTTTCAGGTTTGAACGTCCTTGATGGCCGCTTTTTGCGCTGGCCCGCCGGGGCCGCCGGCAAGAGCTGGGTCTGCTCGCTGGACCTGACCGGCCGGCCGTCAACGCCGCGCTGGTCGATCTCATGGTCGCCGCGGGTGAACTGGACGAGCTGCGGATCCGTGCGACGACCTACCGCGAGCCGGAAGCCGCCGACGGCCTCGTCCGAGCCTTGCTGGCGGACGGGCAGCTCGACGAGGCGCTACAGTTCATGCACTCCGACGCAATCCGCGCAATGCGTTTCGCGCCGGCCGAGCAGCACACCCGCGCGATCGGCCGAGTCGCCAAGGCACTCGTCGCGCGGGGCGCGTGGCGCGACCGGCGGGCCGCCCGCGCGCTGTTGCAGTGGCACGGCGGTCGTACCGAGTGGCGCCATGCGCCTGACGTTGCCGGCGTACTCGCGGCGACTGGTCTGCTGCCGTCCGTACTGGCGATCCTCCAGCGTAAGGCGATCGCCGGGGAACCTGAGCGGGTCGCTGACGTCGTCGCGGTGCAGGTCGCTGCCGGTGACCACGACGCGGCCGTCGCGTACCTGCGTGCCCGGGCGGCGGCGGGCGACGATACCGCCGACGAACTGCTTGCCGACGTCCTTGCGGGCTGCGGCCGGCGCGACGAGGCCGCGGCGATCCTCCGGGCCCGGGCCTTGGTCGGCCACCGCGGGGCGGCGCGGAAACTGCGCGAGCTTGAGGACATGCCGGCGACCGACGCTCCGGAGTCCGTTCGTGTCGAACGCCTCCAGCCGGTTCAGGTCGGCCTGGCCCGGTGGACCGTGCTCGCCGTGGCGGTCGTCCCCGGCCTACTGGCACTGTGGCTGGCCAACCCGGGTCTGCTGATGCTGTTCGTGCCGACGCTCGTCGCGGTGCTGTCCGGTGGTGACGCGCCGCTGCGGCGGATTCTGCTGGTCGCCGCCGCCGCGGTCACCGTCCTGGCGGGACGGATCCGGCGGCAGCGAGCGCCGGTTGCCGTGGCAGCCGCGGCTGGTGTCGTCGCGCTGGTCCGCGAGTTCGCTACGCTCAGTACTCCGCCACTGGCCGTCGGGGTCGCGATTGCTTTCGCCGCGCTGCTGCTGGCGCTGTATCAGGTCGCAGTGATGCACCGGCGGCGGCAGCAGCGCCAGGCCCGCCAGCGCATCCAGCACCTGCGATGAGGTTCACGCATCGCCGGTGCCGGGCGGGCGACACGCGCGTGCCGGTCCATCCGCCCGCCGAGCGTGTTGCGCCGCGTCGGTCAGCCGCGTCGGGATCCCGAGGTTGGCAGCGAGCGATCATGGCGCATCTCGGGTCATCGAGCCACTCGCCGACGGCTGGGTATTCAGCGCGGACGGCGGAAGCGTAAACGTGATCAAAGACGCCCCGACGCTTAGGTGGCTGATGACGCGCTGCAGCTCCCGGTCGGTGCGAGCGCGATCGACGCCGCCGTCGGGCAACGGCAGCTGGTGGATATCGCCGACGCAGCACCGGATGGTGGGCTGGTGAAGCACCACTGCAGAAATGCATGACGCTCGCCCGCGTCGACATCGGACAAGTCACCTGCCGCAGCGAGCGGCGGGGGATGTGCGCACGTGGTCAAGACCGTATGAGTTCGAGCTAATGGGATTGATGCATGTCGTTCCCATGGGAGTCGAGCAGCGCTAAGGTTCCGGTTACGGCACACAGCGACATGGGAGAGATCATGAGCCGCATCGTGCGCAAACTCGTGGCCGCGGCCTGCGGCATCCCGCTCGTTCTGACGATGATGACCGGATCGGCGCAGGCCGCTTCGGCCACGACGGATCACGGACATCCCCAGCGGTGCGGGCGGTGGATGGCCCTGACGTTCGACGACGGCCCCAGCCACTACCGCACCCAAACCTTGCGTACGTTGCGCACCAAACGAGTCCCGGTGACGTTCTTCGAGGTAGGCATGCGAGTGGCGGCCAACCCTCAGTTCGCCGCGTTCGAGGCCGGCGAGGGTCACCTCGTACTCAACCACACCTGGAGTCACCCGCATCTACCCACGCTGACCGCGGCGCAGGTCGAGTCCCAGGTGCTGCGCACGCAAGAGGTCCTCCGCAAGGCCGGCGCGCCGATGCCGTTCAAGCTGCTCCGCCCACCGTTCGGCGACATTGACGCGGCCGTCGACGCCGAGCTCACGAGCCTCGGCTACCACCACGTCAACTGGGACGTCGTCGCCACCGATTGGGACGTCACCACCACCAGCGCCGAGATCCGCGACACCATCGTCACCGCGTTCCGACCCGACTTGGTCATCCTGATGCACGACGGAGCTATCGACTCGGCCAACGGTCCCGCCGACGAGGCCGCACTCCCGCAGGTCATCGATCAGGCGCGCAAGCTCGGCTACTGCTTCGGCCAACTCAGCGCCGTGGGCACCGTGGCACCGGCCCGCTACCGCGGCTCGCACGCACCTATTCCTGAGGTCATCAACCCGGTGCCCTACCTGCCACTAGGGTCATACAGCGGCACGCTGTTGCCGCCGCAACCATACGTGATCGTGGATCCGGCTTCGCAGCTGTAAGCCAGCAGTCGGCAGGTTTCCGGTATCCGCGACCTCAACGTCAGGCCGCCGGATGTTCAAGTTGGGCCGGTCGCAAGCACATCGGTGCCCGGTTAAAGACCGTGTGCCCGTACGGATCGACGTGCGCAAGCATGGGAACCGTCGGCGGCGGATGTGAGATTTCGGGTTGACCACGAGGACGGCCCGGGAAACGACTGTGCTGACTCGTTTGGAATCGTTTGGATTGTGACGTCCCACGTCGCTAGGGCTGTGTACTCGATGTGCATCAATAGGCATTGACATGTGGCATTGCCAAACGACGGGGAGTCCAATGAAACGTACGCTGGGTCTTCTGCTTGCGGCCGTCACCGCCACGACGGTCGTAACCGTCCTGGGAGGCGCCGCTCCGGCCGCCGCGGCGACCCCGCCGGATGGGACCTACATGCTGGTCAACGACAAGAGCGCCCGATGCCTGGACCAGGATTACAGCGACAACACCCAACACCGGCACGTGCTCGCCTGGCCGTGCAACGTCGGATCCCTGAACCAGCGGTGGCGCAAGGTCCAGGTCACGGGCGACTGGTTCCACCTCGTCAACGTGCGCAGCGGCAAGTGCCTCAACCAGGACTACAGCAACAACACCGAACACAGCAACGTCATCGCCTACACATGCGACGCCGGCTCCTTCTTGAACGACGTCTGGTACAGCTACTACGACACCGGCAAGGGCAAGTGGGCGATCGGGAACCTCGAAAGCAACAAGTGCCTCGACCAGGACTACAGCGGCGGCACCATGCACACCAACATCCTCGCCTACAAATGCCAGCCGAACTCCCAGCTGCAAACCACCATCAGCAACCAACTCTGGTGGTTCGACTCGATCTGACCGCCGCCCCGAGGGACAGCCGTTGATCAACACCGGTCCGCACCACGCAGCCCGGCCGACCAAGAGGTTTCCGCGAGCATCGCCAGGCGGCCGGATCGCGCCTCCCGGCCGCGCTGGGTGTGGGATCGATGAACTGTCAACATCGGCGGGCGAACCAGACTTCTTCGGACGGCCACCGCGTTGCCCAGGCGAGCGGAATGTCGTCGGCGAAGTCGCTGGTCACGTTCGCTGGTGCTGGGACTTCGATCAGGTCCTCCACGACCAGCCCGCAGTTGCGCAGCAGTCGGATCCGCTCGCCGTGGGGCAGGCAGAACGCGATTCCACGGGGCTTGGGCCAATGCACGCGGTGCAGCCCGAACAAGTCGCGGACCAGTCGATTCTCGGCTGGTCCGTGCTCGGGCGTGCACAGCATCAGCAGGGTGGCAGCGCCCATGAAGATCAGCCGCCCGCCGGGGCGCAGCAGCCGCGCCGCCTGCGGGATCCATCGGTACGGGTCGCACCACATTGCCGCGCCGTACTCGCTGATCACCAGGTCTGCGCATTCGTCTGGGAGCGGCACATGCTCGGCGTCGGCCAGGATGAGCGGGAAGCAGAGTCCGAACTCGGCCTGCATCGTCTGCGCGGTGGCCAGTTGCCGGGCGGAGATGTCCAGGCCGATCGGCCGTGCGCCGCGGCGCGCCAGCCAGGCGGACACGTAGGCCGTGCCGCAGCCCAACTCCACCGCGTCCAGTCCGGCCACGTCGTCGGGAAGCACCGCAAGCTGGGTCTGGGGAATGTTCCAGATTCCCCAGAACGGCTCGGCGGCCGCCCAATGCACGCGGGCACGCGTGCCGAACCACGCGGCCAGGCTGCCATCCCAGGAGCGGCGATTCACCGCAACATGATCAGAACCCTGCTCTCCAGACATGTGCCCATTGACCCGCGCCGTGCCCACCCTGTGCAAGCGCCACGTCCGCGCGGTGGCACAGCCAGGCAGCCGCGCGCTTCGGTGGCGCCTGTAACGAGCGTTGCCCGTTCGGCGCGTTCTGGCGGCAGATTTCAGGCGGATCCGGTCTGTGGGGCTGGGGAAGCCGCCGCGCCAGCGTTCGCGGTTAGGTGAAGACGTGCAGTGCCACTGCCAGTGCCGTGATCGCGGAGCAGACGAGGAGCAGTACACCGGCCGAGATCCGCAGCGTGGGGGTCAATGCCGGGCGGGTGCGACCGAGTAGGACACCGACGGCCGCGCCCAGGACGAGCACGGCGAGTGTTGCGGTGAACAGGGAGATCGTGAGCAGTGCTGCGGCTGTGGACGAGTCGGGCGGCAGTCTGCCGCCGGGCCCGTCCATTGCGTAGTTGGCGAACCCGTAGACGACGGCCGCGACGACGCTCGCCGCCACGTCGGCCACGCCGAAGATCCGCCGCCCGTGCGGGGATGATGATCTGCGCGGCCAGAGCAGCGCGATCACCGCGATCGTGGCCAGGACGACCACGGCGGTGAACTTGACTTGGCGTGTGTTGTCCGAGCCAGTGTCGGCCAACTGGACGGCGCCGATGATCAGCGGGCTGAGCACGATCGTGTGCACCAGCACGCTGGCGACGGCCGGCCGTGCGCTCGAGGAGGCGAACCGGTACACGAGCCACCCGAGGTAGGCGGGCAGCAGCGCGGCCGACGGCCAGCTGAGCAGCCGCTCCCAGTAGTTCAACGCCTCATTGTCCTGCGTGTGCGGAAGCCAGATGAGGACCATCAGTGCCGCGAACGCCACGATGGCGAACAACGCTGTGATCCAGCTCGGTCGTGGTGCCGGTTCGGCCGCCCGTCCCGCAACAGCAGCGACCCCGCGAGCGGAAGGCGACGGCTCGGCTGATGCGGGAGAAGCGGCAGATGCGACAGAACCAGACTCAGGTGCAGCCGGCACGGTCGAGACTGCCGGGACTCCAGCAATGTCCGGTGCCGTGGCGAGGGGCCCCGTCTCCGCGAACAGGTCAGCCGGCAGTTCGGCCGAGACCGGCGGCCACGAGTCGGACAGATCCGCCGCAGGTACCACCGGGTCGGCGTGCGCGCTGGCGTCGTCGGCGTCGGGTGGCCGCGCTGATGGCCGTACCGTCGTGTGGTTGTGGTTTCGTGCACTGCCTTCGGCAACGACCACCTCGGGCTGCTCGATCGCGGTCGGCGACACCCGCACCGCGCGGTGCAGCAGCGTGGCGACCAGCGGCATCCGGCTCGACCCGCCGACGAGGAACACGCCGGCGAGCGTGCCGTCCCGCACGACACCGCTGATGAGGGTGCGGGTGAGTGAGACGGTCCGGTCCAGGACCGGCCGGGCCAGCCGCTCCAGCTGTTCGCGGCCAAGCGGCACGTCGTCTTCGATCAACGGCAGGTGAACGTACGTCGACGAGGTCCGCGACAGCACCTCCTTGGCGGTGCGAACGTCGTCCCAAAGCAGCCGGTTCGCGCGACGGTCACTGGCGGACTCGGGCGCCTCGAGGCGGCGTACCTCATCGGGCCGGCTGGACGTATAGGTGGCGGCGATGTACGCGACGATCGCGGCGTCGACGTCGAGCCCACCGGCGTCGGGCAGCCCTTCGCTGGCCAGGATCTCCCAGCCGCCGGCGGTGCGGCGCAGCACGGAGGCGTCGAACGTGCCCGCGCCGAAGTCGTACACCACGACGCACGACCCGACGGCCACGTCGACCTCGGTGGCGTTGACGAAGTAGGAGGCGGCCGCGACCGGCTCGGCCAGCAGCTCAGGCCCCTCCAACCCGGCGCGTCGGGCGGCGTCGAGCAGCACGGCCCGCCGCCGGGCACCCCACGCCGCCGGATAGGTCAACACCACCGATCCCGGTTGGCCACCCATCATCCGCACCACCTCGGCCCGCACGCGCCCGAGCACCGCCGCGATGAGCTGAGCGACGGGATATTCATCGGTACCGAGCAGCACGGTCCCATCGTCGATCCGGCGCTTCGGGTGCGGCTCGAAGCGTTCCGGGTGCACCCGCGCAGAGTGCGCGGCCTCGCGGCCGACCAGCAGCTCGCCACCGTCGATCGAGACGCAGACCGACGACGGCAGCAGCGGAAAACCGTCGAAAAGGACCGGTCGGGTGCGGCCGTTTGGCTGACACACGACCGCGACGGTGTTCGACGTGCCGAAGTCGATGCCGAGCCGGTAGCCCATTGCATTCACGGCGGCACCCTATTCGACCCAGCGGATCAGGACCATCGGGCTCACGACCACCGTGAAGGCAGACGGACCACACGGGTCGAACCGGGATCGCGCTGGTTCGTTGTCGGCGGCGCGGACGCCGCCGGCAACGAAGTGTCGGAGAACGCCCAGTGCCTGCCACCCCCGACGGGCCGTTCAACCTGACCGGCAGCGAATTCCTCTCGCCCCGAACGCGCTACGCACTGTGATCCGGGCGCGCCGGCGACGCCGTACAGGATCAGCGGCATGTCCGTAAACGGCCCGGCCGGCTCGACCGCCGACCGGGACGACGCTGTCAGGCCAGGAGCACTGCGCTGAATCGCGATGCGGCTGCGTCGAACTCGATAACGCGCACGCGCAGCGTCGCGCCAACCGCGGCACTGCCACCGCGGACAAGCCCTGACAAACCAGCATCAGACTCAACGAAAAGCCCGAACGGCTTGGCCGACGTGACGACGACGTCGATCTCGTCGCCCGGCTTCAGGAGGGTTCCGGTCATACGGCTCACCCCCTCTCGATACCTCAGGGTGAGTCAGACAGCGGCCCCACGCAGCCCCCGGGTTGCCCTTTCGTCGCGGGGTCACGCGGCGCCGGGCTCCGCCCGCACATCACACATCCGATCGTACCGACGAACCATTCGATCACGCGCCGCCGGCCGCCGGCTCTGGCAGGATCGCAACCATGACCGTTCTTCCCGCCCGACTGTCCATCGTCACGCTGGGCGCACGGGACATCGGAGCCCTGCGCTCGTTCTACCGGGCGCTTGGCTGGCCCGAGCTGCCCAGCGGCGACGATACCTGGACCGGATTCCTCCTCGGCGGCGTCGTGCTGGCGCTGTTTCCGCTGCGTGATCTCACCGCCGAAGCGGCACCCGGCAGCGCCGAGCCGACCGGGTGGTCGGGCGTCACCCTCGCCTGCACCGTCGACACCCGCGACGAGGTCGACCGGGCCTTCTCAGCGGCCGTCAGCGCCGGCGCAACGCCGATAGCGGCCGCGACCGACCGGCCATGGGGTGGGCGCTCGGCGTTCATCGCCGATCCAGAGGGTAACCGCTGGGAGATCACCTGGGGACCGGAGGCCACCTTCGATGAGCGCGGCGCGCTGCTTTCCTGGGGCTAAGCCGGGGAACTCTCCTGCGGCTGAGCCGGGCCGGCTCGGCCGAACACCCTTCACGTACCGCGACGTCATAGCAGCCATCGCCGACGCGTTACTCGGTGAGGATGCCGGTCAGCCGATGGCGTGCAAGGCCGCGGCACCCGGCGGCCATCCTGTATACCGTGGAACCTGTCACGACGCCGCGCGGTCCCGGCCGGATCATTCTGCTCAACGGCGCGTCACTTCTCCGGCCGTCTCGCTTTCTCTCCGGGCGAAGGCCGGCGCCATGCCCTGATGCTGTCGAATTGCTTCAGACGGGCCTACGTAGCAAACGTCTCCCACCTCGTTGGCCATGCCTTCACGGCGGATCCTTAGGGTAGAGCCGACGCCTATCACCGCCATGCAGCGACAGGTCCGGCCGGCCATCACAGTGATGTTCGTCCAGCATCCGGCCGATGCGTTCGGCGCGAGCCGTCGCGCCTCCGGCCTCGCAGAGCCTGAGCGCATCGTGAAGGAGCGCTACTGCGTCGTCCGGTGCCCGCGCGTCGAGCCGTACCAGCGCGAGCGCGACGAGCGCGTCGGCCTCGAGAAGGCGATAGCCAAACTCGTGGGCGAGCCGCCACCCACTGGCCGCGTGCTCCTGGCCAGCGTCCGGGTTGCCGTTCCCGGTCTCCGCGTGCGCCAGCCCGATGAGTGCGCGCGCCTGGTGGTATGGCGCGCGGATCAGGCGCGCGAGGGCAAGGGACTCGCGCAGCCGGGCAACCGCCTCGTCAAGGTGGCCAGCGTGCCGCAGCGCCTCACCCAGCGTTGTCAGACACCACGCTTCAGAGGGGCGGTCATGCGTCGAGCGTGCCGCCTCGAGCGCTTGCATCCCGAGTGTGGTGGCCCGCGCATGCTCTCCCAGCCACGTGCACACCTGGCTCTGTTCGTCGACGTTGGCGAGGAGGCTGTATCGGGAGCCAGTCGTTTCGGAGATGATGCGCTGTCGATCAAGGTAGGCCAACGCGTCGTCGAACCGGCCCGTCTCGCGCAGCACGATCGCTATGTTGAGGAGGTTCGTGTCCTGGCCGTCGAGGTTGCCGTCGCGTTGGTTGAGCGCGAGCGCTTCGTTGAGATATCCGGCCGCGCGAGCCAGCTGACCCATTTCCAAACACATCATTCCGAGGTCGTTGAGCGTCACCGCTTGTACGTATTCGAGGTTGTGCTCGCGGCTCACGGCAAGCGCCTTCAGATATGACTCGTGCGCGGCGGTGCGCTGCCCCAGAGCCAGTTGTACCAGCCCAATGTTGTGCAGCAAGTAACCAATGGCGGGCAGCCAGCCGGCCACGCGGGCGAGCATCAGGCCCTGCTGATACTCCAGCAGCGAGCGGTCGAAGTCGCCAACAGACCAGAACGCCTGGCCGAGCGTCTGGTGCATGGCCGCTGCCGCCCGTTGGTCGCCAACCTGCTCGGCGGCGGCGAGACCGTCCTGTCCGGTCGCCAGCCATTGCGCCGCATACCGGCGGCTGAAGAAGTAGCCGCGCAGCTGGTCGGCCAGTTTCCAGGCCATCGGACGGGGCCCGTGCACAGCGGCATGCTTGATGGCGGCGACGACGTCGAAGAGTTCGCTGTCCAACCACGCGAGCGCTTCGTCACAACTGGAAAACGGGCTGCTGGTCGCGGCGCCGATCGGTAACCGGACCATGTTCGGATGCTGGAGTTCCGCAGCCGCTGCCACCCGGGTCAGGTAACAGTCGTACAGCCGATGTAGTGCGGCGTCGGCGTCGGACGGCGACTCTTCGGTGTCGACCAGGTTCCTCGCGTAGAGGCGCACCAAGTCGTGGTACTTGAAACGCTCGGGGCCGGCGACGATCAGCAGGCTGCTCTCGACCAGGGTGTCGAGGTCCCGCTCGACGTCGCCTGGATCGCGGTCGAGCATCGCGGTCGCCACCGGTACGCTGATCTCGGTCGTCGGCGACATCGCCAGCAGCCGAAACGTCCGGGCCACCCGAGGTGGAAGCTCCTGATAGCTCAGCTGAAAGCTGGCGGCCACTTCGAGGTCGCCGATCCGCAGTTCGTCAAGCAACCGACGTTGGTCGCCGAGGCGTTGGGCAAGCATTTGAACGGTCCATCCCGGGCGGCTCGCCAACCGGGCACCCGCGATGCGCACGGCCAACGGCAACCGCCCGCACGCGTGAACAACCTTGGTCGCAGACTCTCGATCGGCCAGCGCTCCCGCCGTGCCGGTGGTTTCGGCGAACAGGTTGAGTGCGTCGACGACTGGCATGGTGCTCAGATCAACGAGGTGCGCCGCCGCGAGGTCGGCCATTCGTCGTCGGCTGGTGATGAGGACGCCGCAGCCGCCGTGTCCAGGTAGTAGGGCCCGGACTTGGCGTGCGTCGCGTGCGTTGTCGAGGATGACGAGGACCCGTTGGTCAGCCAGGGTCGTGCGGTAGAGCGCCGCGCACTCCGCCTCGTCGCGCGGGATTTCGGCAGCGCCGACGCCGAGCGCGCGCAGGAACCGGGCCAACACCTCCAACGAGGTGACCGGCACCGGCCCGACACCTTGTAGGTCGGCGTAGAGCTGGCCGTCTGGAAATGACGAGCGCAGGCAATGCGCAGCCTGGATCACCAACGCGGTCTTGCCAACGCCGCCGACGCCGGCCACGGCGCAGACGACAACGGACGACGGTGCCGACGCTGTTGGATCGCGGTCGAAATGCCCGCACAACAGGTCCAGCTCGTCCTTGCGTCCGGTGAAATCGGCCACCGGCGCGGGCGTCTGGAAGGGGCGACGTCGTTCGGCGGGTGCCGCAAGCGTCACCGTTGGCCGGGGCCAGTCCTGATGGAGCACGCGTTGCCAGCAGGTCGTGAGCTCCAGGCTCGGATCGATACCGAGGTCGTTGGCCAGCCGAAGTCGAATCTCGTTGTACTCGGCCAGCGCCGCCGCTTGCAGGCCCGTTGCGGCGAGGGCAAGGATGAGTCGACCGTGTAGCGGCTCGTGCAGCGGATGCTGCTGGCACAGTTCGCGCAGCGTTGGAACGGCACGGCCATGGTCTCCAATGGAGCCGGCGAGATCGGCGTACAGCAGCGCGGCGGAGATCTGTTCGTCACGCAAAGCGATCGCCACCGGATGCACCCGCAGGCCGTCCAGGTCTGCCGCCGGGCTTCCCCGCCACAGCGCGAGCGCGCTCATGAGCAGGTCGACGGCGTACGCGGGCGACATTGCCGCGACCGCGCGAGCCTCGTCGCTCAACGTGCGGAACCGGAGGACGTCGAGGTGCGCTGCCTCGGCCTGTAGTCGGTAGCCACCCGGCCCCAACCGCAGGATGCCCGGTGCGCACGGCCTCGTCGGGTGCGGCTGAATGAGCTGCCGGATGCGCGCGACGTAGGTATGAACCAGGCCCACCGCGGTACGCGGTGGCAGCTGCCCGTCCCAGACGATGTCGATGAGTTCCTGCCGGCTGACGGCGGCGTTCGGAGTCATCGCCAGCCGACCGAGGATCACCCGTTGACGATCGGCGCGCAATGGGACCTCGATCGATCCTCGCCGGATCGACAGTGGCCCCAGGATCGTGATCGTCGTTTCGTGATCATCCTGATCGAGCTCGGTGGCTGCCGATGTCGGCGGGGCGGTCGGCGCGGCGGCCTGCTGAAGGTCGCGGATGTCGTGCGCGGCGAGTCCGAGTGCGGCCGCTAACCGGGCAATCGAACCCGGCCGTGGGCGGAGGGTGCGCCCTTGCTCCAGGTCGCGAACGGCCGCGGCGCTCATGCCGGCGCGCGCGGCCAACTCATGCTGGGTCAACGAGGCGGCCTGGCGGTAGGCCCGCAACCGACGTGCGAAGGCGCTCAAGTCCGTCACATTCCTCCCTGGACCAGGATGAACGCTCTGAGGGGAATGTAGTACGGCTTCGCTACGGGAATTGCCCCTCAATTTCCGGGTCGACTCGCGCCAGCAGTGCATGCGCGGAGCCAGCGCCAGCCGGCGGCACCGGGTACGGGAACGCGCGGTGCATCACGCCTCGGTCAACGTCGGACAGGCTGTCTCGGTCACCATCCGGGACAGGGAGGTCACCATGGAATTATCGCCCGATCGGCCGGCACCGGCGGTGCCTGAGAAGCGCCGCCTAGGGGCGCTGAAAGCCCGTAAAGCCGTTGCTCATTTGCGGGTCGTCGTCATCGCAACCGCCGTACTGGGCGCCGGCCTGCTCGGCGTACAGGCTCCGGCCAACGCCGCGGAACCGCGGCCGGATGCGCCAGCCGCGCTCGCGGTTCATCCGACGCCATGCAACTACAACGGCGCGGCCAACCAGGCGATGCCGCAGGCGATGGCCGTCGTCCGGGCGCAAAGCTGGGTTGGCGTGACTCCCTACAGCCAGTTCAATTGTTATACGAACGCCTATGGTGACTTCCGCACCGATTGCTCGGGGCTGATCGCCATGGCCTGGGGCTTGGGTGGCCGGGGCGACAGTTGGTGGACCGGCAATCTCGGTTCGGTCAGCACCCGGATCTCGGCGTCGCAGTTGGAGGCCGGCGACGCACTGCTGTACCACGACGGCACCTCGAACGGGAGTCACGTCGCAATGTTCGTCCGGTGGGACGATGTTGCGCGCAGCCGGCCGGTCGTCATCCAGGAAACCGGCTCGGCCGGCAACACCATCCAAGGCGTGCCGTCTAACTTCAACTGGCGAAACTACGTACCCATCCGGTACAACAACATCGTCCCGACTGGCCCCGCCGGCACGGCCGCGGTCCACTACTGGGGCGTGCCGCGGTTCTTCGCCCGCGGACTTGATGGGCAGTTGATCCAGTACTTCAGGCAGGCCGATGGGTCGTGGGGCGTTGAGGGCCGTGGCGGCAGCATCCTCGGCACGCCCGGTGCGGTCGTAGACGGCTCGGTGCTGCGGGTGTTCGCCAGCGGCGTCGATGGCACCCCGTGGCAATACTGGTTCGATGGCACCTGGCATCTGACCGCAATCAACAACGGCAAGATCGCCAGCGGTACTGCCGCAGTCCAGTACCGGGGTGTGCCGCGGTTCTTCGCCCGGGGTCTTGATGGGCAGCTGATCCAGTACTTTATGCGGGCCGATGGTTCCTGGGACTGGCAGGCGCTCGGCGGCAACTTCGTGGGCACGCCGGGTGCGGTCGTAGACGGCTCGGATCTGCGGGTCTTCGTGCGCGGCGCCGATGGAAGCCCGTGGCAGTATTGGTACAATTGGTACGATGGGACCTGGCATCTGGGCAAAGTCGACAATGGCCAGATCACCAGCGGTATCGGCGCCGTCTACTTCTGGGATGTGCCGCGGTTCTTCGCCCGGGGTCTTGACGGGCAGTTGATCCAGTACTTCAGGCAGGCCAACGGTTCGTGGGCCTGGGAGGGGCTCGGCGGCAGCATTCTCGGCACGCCCGGAGTGGTGTTGGACGGCTCGGTGCTGCGGGTCTTCGTCAGCGGCGCCGACGGAACGCCGTGGCAGTACTGGTTCGACGGCACCTGGAACAAGGCTTCGCTTGGGATAGGAAAGATCACCTAACCCGTGCGGTGGTAGGCAGCGTCCACGATCACCGTCGTGGACGCTGCCTGGCTTTCGCCCTCAGGCCAGGGGCATCCCGCCGACGTGGAGTACCTGCTCGACCTGACAATAGGTCCTCGATCGACGTTGCCGTGTGGGCCGCCGGTGTGGGGGAGCGGCGCGCTGGGCGTAGCGTGCCGGCCGCGTCGTGCACGCTGCCGCACTAGCCGGTGACCTGGAAGGCGCCGCGGGCGCCGCGGTCGGCGTGGGCGAGAGT
>Ga0070683_100002713_pt1 | contig 14142 bp, 13 predicted proteins | sample KBSC713LmetaG_FD_64662 | JGI IMG/M metagenome (GOLD analysis project Ga0070683, IMG submission 64662) | Corn rhizosphere microbial communities from Kellogg Biological Station, Michigan, USA - KBS C7.1-3L metaG | ecosystem: Host-associated > Plants > Roots > Rhizosphere ...
GATTAAGCTGAAGAAAAATGTCGCTTTGAATAATTTACGTTTCATAAAGTTTCCTTTGTGCTGTGAACCAGAGCGGCGCTGGAAGGACGGGAAAATATATTGCGGAAGGCCGCTCCTCCTAGATAATTATTGTTCTGGAGGCTGGACCCTCGAGAAGTAACCTTCCCAGTATCGTATCTTTTGGAGCCAGTTATCTTTCATCTGGACGAGATAACGTTTCTCGGCTGCCCCTCGCGGAGCCTCGTTTGGGTCGGCGGACGGCTCTGACTTTCCCGCTCTTCCCCCCTCCGCAGAAGAACTGGTCGCCCCCATCGGATTCGAGCCCTGATACGCCCACCCCGGGCGGCATATCGAGTCTCTCCAAAACCTCCCCCGTTCGGGGATCGACTCGCCTCACATCGCTCTCGTCACCTTCCCACGTTCCGTGCCAGAGTTCTCCGTCAGGCTCTCCTTGAATCCACGTGACCCCGGTGACGAAACGATTGGATTCGATGGTCCGAAGAATCGCCCCTGTCTCGGGATCCACTTGATGGATCTTCCGGGCCCGATACTGTCCCACCCAGAGCGTTCCTTCTGCCCACGCGAGCCCCGAGTCACCCCCGCCGCCGGGCGACGGGATTGTCGCAAGGACTCGTCCACTCTTCGGATCGATCTTCTGGATGCGATCCTCGGCGAGTTGAAACAGGTGCTGGCCGTCGTAGGCGGTTCCCGCATGCGCGGCGGCCTGGACAGACCGCAGCGTCTTCCCGCTGGCAGGATCGAAGGCGTTCAGCGTATCTCCCGCTGCAAACCAGACGTTCTCACCGTCGTAGGTGACTCCGTGTACGTGGTCTACGCCCGGGAAGGGTCCATATTCACGGACAATCTCGGCGTTTTCTCGATGCATGCTTTCACACTAATCGATCGGCAGAGGAGTGGGGAGTAACAAAGTAGTCGCGAATCCCGGCAGTGGTGGGGTCAGCCAGCGACGCGCTCGCCCTCGGCCGAACGACTGCACTTTGCTCGCTTCCGCAAGCGAGTCGAGTGCACGCTGCACGGTGCGCTGGCTGGTCCCAAGCGCCAGCGCAAGGGCCGAGCTTGACCAGGACTCCCCGTCGGCGAGAAGGGCGAGTACGGCCGCGTGTTCGTCATCAACGGGCCGCGCCAACACGACGACCTCGTCTGCGCGGCGCGGCTCGAGTGCAAACCCTCGCTTTGTCGCCGTGACATCGGCAAGCTTGCGTAGCATTCTCCGAAGCCGGCCGACTTCGACTCGCAAGCGCGAGCGATGCGATTCATCAGCGAGCTTCGCTCCGAATGCTCGCGTGAGGAGCACGTCCCTCGCCACGTCTTCGGGCCAGCCTTCGCCTAGCGCTCGTGCCAGCGCGAACAATACCGGCCGTTTCGCCAGCGAGATCACCGTACTGCCCTCACGCACGACGTGGCGACAGGCATCCACTACAAATGTATCCGACGTGAATAGCGCTTCAACTTCCTCGAGCAGGAGGAGCCGCTCCGTGCCTCCGGCAATCAGGCGCGCCGCGGGGGTATTCAGGATGAGGGAAACGCTTTCCACCTCCGCCACCAGCGCAGGGATACGCGCCTCCCGAGCTGCACGCCCAGCCCGAGTCAGCGCGACACGGGCCGCATCCGTCTGGAGACGCCGTATTGCGATCCCCGCGACCACCAGCTGGTGAGCCGCCTTGGACGCGGGCGGAAACGGCGTAGGATCGAGATCCGCCAGCCTCCGCTCCGCCTCATCGAGGCGTCCGATCAGCAGAAGGCGCCGGATCTCGAGATACCGCGCATGGGCGGCGTTCACGCGGTCTCCGTGCGCTTCAAGAGTCATCCGTGCCGTGTCGAGCGCCTTCGCAGGCCAGCCCAAATCCCGCGCCGCGAGTGCGATCTCCGCCTCCGCCACCATGCACCTCGCGCGGGCAACGGCTTCTTTAGGGCCGAAGGCGCGCGCAGCCCTTCGCAAGAGAACCTTCGCTCGTGAGAGATCCCCGAGCTGCGCCATCGCGATACCTCGCAGAGCGAGAGCGGGCGCGTCGTCGCGTAGCGCCACCCGTTTCAGCGCGCCGAGGGGATCGCCGGCCGCGAGCGCGCGGCCTGCGGCCGTGATCAGTGAATCCATACGATTACGGGCCTAGCGGAATCGCGCCACACTTGTCACTCCCACCATTTCGATATTCGGCGTTAAGTTTATCTCGTGATCGACAATCACTGAATTGTAGCGAAGGAAGGAAGACGGAAAACGATGTGTCCAGTGTGTTTAGCAACCGCATTGATGATTGCCGGCAAAGTCGCCGCCACGGGTGGAGTCGCGGCAATTGCAATCCAGAAGCTCGGCGGGAAGGACCCAGCGTCATCCAAGGAGAACTCGAAGTGAATACCACACCCCCAAAAGAGAAGCCCTCGATCGTGTCGCAGCAGGAGTGGGAGGCTGCGCGCCAGCAGCTCCTCCTAAAGGAGAAGGCCTTCACCCGCTCCCGCGACGCGCTGGCCGCCGAACGCCGGCGCATGCCCTGGCTGGCTGTTGACAAGAAGTACGAGTTCGATGGACCCCAGGGCAAGGTAAGCCTCCTCGATTTGTTCGAGGGCCGCCGTCAGTTGATCGTCTATCGCGCCTTCTTCGAGCCCGGGGTGTTCGGCTGGCCCGAGCACGCCTGCCGCGGCTGCTCCCTGGGCGCCGATCAGGTCGCCCACCTAGCCCATCTAAACGCTCGCGACACCACGCTCGCCTACGCCTCACGCGCGCCACAGGAGGACATCGCACGCCTGAAAACGCGCATGGGCTGGGAGATGCCCTGGTACACCATCACCGACGGATTCGACAAGGACTTCGGTGTCGATGAATGGCACGGCCACAACGTGTTCTTCCGCGACGGCGAGCGAGTGTTCCGCACATACTTCATCAACAACCGCGGCGATGAGGCGATGGGGACCACCTGGAGTTATCTCGACATCACGCCGCTCGGCCGTCAGGAAACCTGGGAGGACTCGCCACAGGGTTACCCCCAGACCCCGCCATACAAGTGGTGGAACTGGCATGACAACTACGATGCCGAAGCCGCGCCCGACACGAAGTGGGTCGAGGTGTCCGACGCTGGAGAAGCCGCCTTCCGAAAGCACGACGCAGAGGCAAAAGCAGCTAAAGAGGGGCGAAAAGGAGATGTTTCATGAAAACACCGAATTTCACCGCCACCATTTCGGTGGACCAAACTCCACAGGAAGTCTTCGCCGCCATCAACAACGTTCGTGGATGGTGGTCAGGACAAATCGAGGGCGACACCGACAAACCCGGCGCCGAGTTCACGTATCGCTACCAGGATGTGCACCAGTCGACGCAAAAGATCACGGAATTCACTCCCGCCGAGAGAGTCGTTTGGCACGTGGTAGAGAGCTATCTCGGCTTTGTGAAACACAAAAGCGAGTGGAACGGCTCGCGCATCGTTTTCGAGATCTCCGAGAAAGACGGCAAAACCGAGGTCCGGTTTACACACGTAGGTCTGGTACCTCGATATGAGTGCTACGATAGCTGCTCGAACGCGTGGGGCATGCTCATAAACGGGAGCCGGCGCAACCTGATCACCACGGGGAAGAGTCAGCCAGACGCGTTCGCATCGGCGTGATGATCGATCCTCTGAAGTCCAGCTACAGAAGATCCGGGTCGCCGGCCCATGCTGGCTATTCGGCCAAGGACACACCATGCTTGACTGAAGTGGTTTATCCTATATCTCAGAATCAAGGGAACCGAACGGTTCAGGGAGTACGTCTCATCTTCATGCGTCTGTCATTAGTAAGCTTGGCCGGCGGACTGTGTCTCGTCAGTTTTCCGGGCTTAGCCGCCCCAGCCCCTAGCCATGCGCAGGATCTCTATGCGCAGATTCCTTTGCGCTTCGAGGCTGTGGACGCCAACAAATGGGTGGTCCGCGGACCCGGGTTTGGCGTTGGGTTCAGCCAGGACGGGACCTTCATGCAGTTCGGAAACCGGGGTCTGAGGCTGACGTTCGAAGGCCGCAATCGCGCTGACCATTTTGAAGGGCTCGACAAGTCGGACGTCCCGACGAATTACTTCGGACAGGACTTCGAGAGCGTCGACGCATTCGGCCGGCTACGCCAGGCGGGCGTCTATCCCGGCATCGACGTTGTTTATTACGGCAAGGGGCAGTCCCTGGAGTACGATTACGAGCTAGCTCCGGGCGCCGATCCGTCCCGCATCCGCATGCGCTTCGATGGCGCGGATTCTATCCATCTGGGTTCGCAAGGTCAGGTGATTCTCAGCCTGGGCGACCGCCAGATCACGCAGAATCCTCCCGTCGTTTATCAACGGGTTGCTGATCGCCAAATCATCAGCGTCCCGTCGTCTTATGTAATAGAAACGGACGGTTCCATCGGCATCACCCTGGGCGCTTACGACACGAGCCGTGCGCTGATAGTCGATCCCACGATCCTGTTTACCGGCTACCTGTCGGGAACCAGCGCCGATGTACCGCTCGGCATCGGGCACGACAACAACGGATTGATCTACCTCGCCGGATACACCTATTCACCTGATTTTCCGTCGGTAGGTACCGCATATACCGGATTCTTCACCGCCACCGCCCAGCAGGCTTTCACTACGGTGATGGCTCCGCTCGATCCGAACGGCAACGTCATCACCTACTCGGGATTTTTTAGCGGGAGTTTTGGCGATTTCCTCCTGGCTTTTACGGTGGACAGTGAAGGTGTTTTTTACCTCACCGGCTACACTGACGATTTCTTCTTTCCAGTTACGCCCAACGCGTATCTCAACGCCAACGGCGGTGTCCGGCGTTGTTTTGTTTCTGTCATCGATACGAAGCTGCCCGGCATGGACGGGCTCACGTATTCCACCTTCTTTGCCGGAACCACCAAGGACATACCCACGGGTATCGCCGTGAGCGGCGGAAAGATTTACGTCACAGGCTATACAAGTTCCTCTGACTATCCTGTGACCACGAATGCCTTCCAAAGCACGCTGCCCGGTGGCACCTTCGATGGATGGGTCGCGGAATTCGATCCGTCGCAAAGCGGAACCGCAAGTCTGGTTGCGAGCACTCTCCTGGGCGGCAGCGGCCTGGATACTCCGCGAGCGATCGCTGTCGCCGCGGACGGTCAGGTTTGGGTTGCGGGCTACACCCGCTCGGCCGACTTTCCAACGACGTCGAACTCCTTCCGGCCCTTTTATTCCGGCGGCGGCGATGCTTTCCTGGCCAGGCTCGACCTTAATGCCATGGCCCTTACCTATTCGACATTCCTGGGAGGTAACCGGGAGGATCAGGCTACCAAAATTTTGGTGGAGCCCTCCGGCCACGTGGCGGTTACCGGATACACCTTGTCCAATAATTTCCCGGTGACGGCGAGTGCGCTGCAGAGCACCGCAGCCGGAAACGGCGACGTCTTTCTGACCATCATCGATCCGAGTGCCCAGGATTTCACCAAAGCGCTGGTTTACTCCACATACTATGGCGGGTCCGATGGCGACGTTGCCTACGACTTGCGCCGCGACGCGGCCGGCAAGTATTACCTTTGCGGCTACACATTATCGCTCGATCTGCCCATCAAGAACGCCGTTTCACCGGCCTCCGCTTTAGGCGCACTCGACGGATTTGTGGCCGTAGTTGATCCAGGCGCTTCACCGCTCAAGTCCCTGGTCTACTCCAGTTATGTCACCGGACCGGGATACCAAGTCGCCTATGGCATCGATGTGGACGCGCTCAATAACATCTACGTCACCGGTACTGTTTTGGGGGATGTCTTCGCAGGGGCAGGCCATCCAAAGCCGCCCGACAACAGCAACCTGAACGTCTTCCTGTTGGTGTTTACTTTGCCTTAACGGCAATCTCGTCGCAGATCTTCAGGAATTCACCGCGTGGATCGCTGGATCGCGTGACTTGGCGGCCGATGACCAGATAATCCGCTCCATTGGCGATGGCGTCGGCGGGCGTCGCGATGCGCTTCTGATCCCCAACCGATGCACCCGCGGAACGAACACCGGGAGTTACCAGCGTCGCGCGCGGCCCGGCGATGGCCCGTACCCGGGCTGCCTCAAGCGGTGAGCAAACCACGCCGTCGATGCCCGCATCCATGGCATTGCGAACGCGCAGCTCGACCAGCGTCGCGAGATCGCACGCATATCCCATCTGACGCAGATCGTTCTCATCGAAGCTGGTGAGTACCGTTACGGCCAGTAGCTTGAGAGACGAATCGGCGCGGCCAGCAACGGCGGCGGCCATGACCGCGCGGCTTCCGTGTACCGTCAGGAAATCAGCGCCGACTTTGGCAACCTGTGCCACGGCGCGCTTTACCGTCTCGCCAATGTCGTACAACTTAAGATCGACAAATACCCGATAACCGTGAGCTTTCAACTCACGGACAAAATCCATCCCTGCCGCAGCGAACATCTCCAGACCGACTTTGTAGAAACCAGCGGCGTCGCCTAGAGCGGCGATGAGCACTCTGGCTTCCACCGCCGTTTCGACGTCGAGCGCGACGATTAAGCGGTCGGAACCGGGTGCAGGCAATGCGATTTTCCGGGCAGCTACGCTGCCGCCGATTCTTTAGTTTTGTTCTTACTGCCGGGAGGCCGGCCTCGTCGCTTGAGCTCCGTCATCCAGGCGGGTGGCCGCCCGCGCCGCCGTCCCCGGCCGCGAGCCAAGCGCTCCAGCGTCAGAATTGCTTCCTCCAATTGATCCCGTTCCTGGCGTAATTCAGCCAGCATTTTTAAGACGTCCATTTAAATCTCCAAATCTTCCCGGGTCGTCTGGGCCCCAATCCAATAGCTAAACCCCGTTGCAATGGCCAAGGAGAGAACCGCATCGGCCGTCGCGCTGTTAGAAAGACACGACTGGGTCATCCCGCAGAGTCAGTTAAAAGTGTACTGGAACGCTTCCGTCAGTTTCAATTCTTGCATACAAACTTTACATATTTAACCCACTTCAGAACGTGTTCGATGTCTCTTCCAGTAAAAGAAGAAGGGTATGCCCAGCGCAATTACGGCCAATCCGATTCCTGATGCGCGCGGCGAAGACACCAGGGTCTGATACAGCAACAAGATAGTAACACCGACGAACGCCAGAGGCACCCAGGGATAACCCCAGGTGCGATAGGGGCGTACTAAATTCGGATTCTTTCGGCGCAAAACGATCACCGCCGCGGCCGTCATACCGTACAGGATCCAACTAGGAAAGATCACCGCGTTGTACAAATCGCTGTAATGTCCGCTTAAAACGAATAAGGAGGACCATACCCCTAATAAAAGAATACTGGCGGAAGGGGTCCGAAATGTGGGATGAACCCGCCCTATATGCCGAAAGAAATATCCATCTCGGGCCATTGCGTAGGGCACCCTGGATCCCGACAAGATTGAGCCATTCAACGCCGCAAAGATCGAAATCATGGCCGCCACGCTTACCGCGCCAGCGCCATGCGGCCCTGCTATGCGCCGCATCATGTCCGCGGCAACACGATCGCTGGCAGCAACTTCTCCGGCATTCAATACAGAAAAGTAGGCGAGGTTTGTGAGCAGATACACGCCGATGATCGCGGTAACACCCGCAATCAACGCGAGGGGAAACGTTCGCTGCGGGTTTTCCACCTCGGAACCCAACATACCTGCGTTATTCCAGCCATCGTAGGCCCATAGCGCTGCGACTAGCGCGACAAAGAATCCGGCAGGACCTCCAGGTATGGGCGTTGTAGAAGTGGAGAGATTGAGGACTTGGGCCTGACGCGAGAGCAATCCGATCGCGATCACAGCGGCGATCAGGAGCACTTTCAACGCTGTGACAGCCACCTGCACATGGCCACCAACTTGGACGCCGCGATAATTCACGGCTGACAAAAAAAGGATCAGGCAAATTGCCAATAGCTGTCCATATCGAATTTCCAGCGGTCCCCCGCCCGGTCCGATCGGCCAGGGTATGACATACAGCGGAGCTTGCAGGCCGGGCAAAAAGTCGGCGAGATAACGGTAAAAAGCAGTGGCGAGGGCTGCAATCGAAGCGCTCTTGGCGACCCAGGTTTGCGTCCACGCATAGAGAAATCCCCAAAAAGGTCCGTAGGCTGCGGTCAGGTAGGCGTATTCACCCCCGGCGGCCGGCAAAGCGGCTGATAATTCGGCATAGGTTAACGCGCCGAACAGCGATAGCACTCCTCCAAACACCCACACTGCGAACACCATGCCGGGGGATCCGACGGCCTTGATCATGTCCGTCGGCACCAGGAAAATTCCGCTTCCGATCACCGTGCCCATGATGATCGCCACGGTCGACCAAGGCCCCAAAGCTCGCCGCAATGCTGGCTGGTGAACACTAGACGGCTGCAGGGGGATTCTCCTTGAGGAAAAGCGACACAACTAAGCCAGTGCCAAAGGTCATCGACGTCCCGATCAGCACATACCAGGTGAAGGCGATAGGCGTTGCGAAACGGACATACAGCATCAACGCGAGTCCGGCGACCATGCCGCACATTGCGGCGATCTCACCCACGCGGCGGGTTAACAGCCCAAGCAAGAACACTCCCAGCAGTGAACCGTAGATGATCGAAGCAATCGAGAGCCCGGCTTGCAGAACGCCGCCCCAGTTGCGAGCGAGCAATGCTACTCCAGCGAGGATCACGCCCCACACGACGGTGGCTAGTCGTGCGCGCTTCAGCCACGCGCCTTCGTCGGCGGAACCCTTATCACCCCGCAGCGGCCGCAGGAAGTCCATCACGGTAGTCGATGCGAGCGAATTCAGCGCCGCGCTCAGATTCGACATGGCAGCCGCCAGGATCGCCGCAATGAGCAAGCCTGCGAGACCTGCCGGAAGGCGTTCCCAGATGAAACGCGGATAGATGCTATCGGTGACCGCGGGAGGCGCCCAGCCGCGGTCTTTGTACAAGGTAAAGAGGCACACGCCGACGATCAGGAACAGAGTGAACTGGACGAAGATCACCACCCAGCTCGATAGTAATGCCGCGCGGCTCTCGCGCTCGTTCTTGGCCGCGAGAAGACGCTGGACCAGAAGTTGTTCTGTGCCGTGGCTGGCGGTGGTGAGGAAGCAACCGCCAATGATCCCGGCCCAGAAGCTATACGTACGCGTAAAGAATTCGCCCAGCGGCCCGATCCGGAAATCAAAGACTTGCAATTTACCGAGGGGCTCGGCGACTGCCACCACATGCGACCATCCGCCCGGGATTTCCTGCAACACGAGAAAAAGGCTGGCTATGGCTCCGGCGACGTACAGAGTCATCTGAATCACGTCGGTCCAGATCACGGCGGTCATGCCACCTTCGTAGGTGTACAACAGCGTGAGGCACAAGATCGCCGCGATGGAGGCCATCTCCCCGGTCCCCAGCACCACGGAGATGACGATGGAAATTGCGAACACGCGCACGCCCTCGGCCAGCGCCCGCAGGATCAGAAATGTCCCTGCCGTGAGGCGGCGGATGCGGGTCCCGAAGCGGATGCGCATCAGCTCGTAAGCTGTATACATTTCGCCGCGGAAGTACGCCGGTAAAAACAGGGTTGCGATCACCAGGCGCGCCAAGAGATATCCGAAGACCAGTTGTAAGAATCCGAAGTTTCCGGAAAAAGACAACGAGGGTGTCCCGATCACGGTGAGCGTGCTGGTTTCAGCGGACACAATGGACAGCGAGATCGCCCACCACGGCGCTCGCCTGCCTCCCAGAAAGTAATCTTTCAGGGAGTTCTGCGAGCTCCGAAAGCGCGATCCAAACCAGGTGATTCCCACCAGATATGCCGCGATCACCCCTAAATCGAGCCAGCGCATGGGCAAGAGTTCAGGATACGCGAAAGTGCGCCGCCGCACGCGAAACCAGAAAGGATCACGCGGTGTCTAACACGACAGGTAGTGTTGCGGGCAGGGTGCAAAAACGTAGGGTGTACCCTGGAAGTAAGCAGTTTTGTAACGAGGATGTTGTAACTATGAAGAATCCGGTTTTGAACGTAATTGCAGCTATCGGGCTAGGGCTGGGCCTGGGTTGGGTGATGGCGGCGCAGGAATCTAAGCCTGCCGACTCGGCCAAGAAAGACTGGAAAGGTCCCGAAGAGTACGCGCTCTTCCAGAACTATCAAAAGGCCGACACTAAAGGTAAAATCGAGGCACTCGACAAATGGAAGGCCGCCTTTCCGGCCAGCGATTTCGCCGACGAACGCGAAGAACAGTACCTGATCATCTACCAGCAGACGAACATGAATCGCCAGGCCTTCGACAAGGCCGCCGAGATCCTGAAGACCCGACCCAACCACTTCTACTCGCTGTCGGCGATCGAGCGGCTGGTCTATACGCTCCCGCCCGCGATCACGCCCGCCGATCTGAACACCGCCGAGCGCGTGTCGAAATACCTTTTGGACAACCTGGACACCGTTTTCGCCCCGTCCAACAAGCCGATGGACGTCAAGGACGCGGATTGGGCCACCTACAAACCAGCCATGCGAAATGCCGCGCAAGCGACGCTGGCCTGGGTGTACGTGCAGCGCAAAGATCATCCGAAGGCGGAGACCGAGCTGACTAAGTACCTGCACCTGGATCCCACGCAGGCGGCGTCCTCGCTGACGCTGGGCGGAGAGCTGCTCGCGCAGAATCAAGACCATCCCGAAAAGATCCCGTTGGGCTTGTATCAGTACGCCCACGCAGCTACCTATGACGGCCAGAACAGTCTTTCCGAACCGCAACGGAAACAGGCGTTGGACTATGTGACGAAGACGTACACGACGTATCACGGCTCGAAGGACGGACTCGATAAGCTGCTGGCTCTAGCCAAGAGCAGTCCTTTCCCTCCGGAGGGGTTCAGCATCGAAAGCGCCCAGCAGATCGCAGTGAAGAACGCCGCCGACCGGGAGAATTTCATCAAGACCCATCCGGAACTGGGGTTATGGCAAACAGCCATCAAAGATCCACTGACCATGGATGGGGGAGACGCCTATTTTGAGATGAACATGAAGGGCACCTTGCTTCCGGGAGGAGCCAACGGCGTACAGAAATTCAAGGCCAAGATTGTATCGATGACGCCTGCGGTTAAGCCTAAGCAGATCGTACTGGCACTGGAGCAGCCCAACGTTCCCGACGTCACCCTGGAGCTGTCTCAAGCCTTACCGGGCAAGATGGAAGCCGGCGACGAGCTGCAATTTGAAGGCGTGGCGAAATCCTTCACCAAACAGCCGTTCATGGTGGTTTTCGACGTCGAGCCCAAGCAGATCGAAGGTTGGACGGGTAAAAACGCGTCTCCGGCGAAGTCGCCGGGTAAGAGCAAGGCCAAGGCGAAAGCTAAGAGCCAATAGTACGGACGGGGCTTGCCTGTGGACGCTAGCTTTGGGTATACTCCGCAGAAGTACCGCGCACGTACTTCACTAAACTTGATTGCGCTGGAGGGTTGCTGTGACACTGAGATATCGCACGCTGATGACGATCACGGCAGTTGGGCTTGGCCTGGCTCTGGGTTGGGGATTGGGAGTGCAGCCGATCCACGCCCAGGATGCCAAGGCCCCGGAAAAAAAGTGGCAGGGCAAAGACGGCGGCCAAGAGGAATTTCAATTGGCGCAGGCCATGGACAAGGCCACGGACCCGAAGGCCAAAATCGAAGCCCTCGATAAATGGAAGGCGGCCTTCCCGCAGAGCGACTACGACGACATCCGACAAGAACAGTACCTGTTCGCCTACCAAGGCGCGAAGATGAATCGCCAGGCCTTCGACAAGGCGCTCGAGATCCTGAAGACGAAGCCCAATCACTTTTACTCCCTACAGGCCATCGTGGCTCTGGTATCAGGGCTGATGCCGGTCCAGCCGGCCGACCTGGACAACGCGAGCCGGATCTCGATGTACATCATGGACAACGCGGACACGGCGTTCGCCGCTGCCAACAAGCCGCCAACGATCACAGACGCCCAGTGGCCGGCTATCAAACCCGCAATGAAGTCCGCGGCGCATCAGGCCTATCTTTATGCCATCACTGCGCGGAAGGATCAGCCGCGAGCGGAGACGGAGCTAAGGGCATACTTAAAGAAGGATCCGACCCAGGCCACCACATCCTACACACTGGCCGGCGCAATTCTCGCCCAGAACAAGGAACATCCGGAAAAGCAGCCAGTCGCTTTGTACCACTTCGCTCGCGCAGCCGCCTATACGGGCCCGGGTGCTTTGCCGGCCGACGCACAAAAGCAGGCGCTGGACTACATCACGAAAACCTATACCGCGTACCACGGTTCCTCCCAGGGACTGCAAGAGCTACTGGCGACGGCCAAAACAAACCCGTTTCCACCGGACGGATTTACCATCGACAGCGTCTCGCAGATCGCAGCCCAGAAAGCACAACAGCAGGCAGCCCTTGACGCGGCCAACCCGATTCTCGCGTTCTGGCGAGATATTGTCAGGGAACCGCTGCAAAAGGACGGGGACACCTACTTTGAGAACATGAAGGGGGCGCTCTTGCCTGGCGAAGCTGGAAAAGCGAAAGGCTTCGAAAAGTTCAAGGCCAAGCTGATTTCCATGGATCCGCCGAACAAGCCCAAGACCTTGGTGCTGGCCCTGGAAAAACCGGACGTGGCGGATGTGACCCTCAAGTTCGACATGCCGCTTGCCGGCAACATGGAACCAGGAGCGATACTTGAATTCGAAGGCCAACCCTCTTCCTACACTAAGGAACCGTTCATGGTCACGTTCGATGTGGACATGGAGCTGAAGCAGCTAGTCGGTTGGACGGGAACGAATCCCAAGGTAACTCCTAGGGGCGCCAAGGGTGGCGCGTCCAAGGGTGCAGCTGCCAAAGGTAAAGCGGCCACAAAAGCGAAGCAGTAAAGAAAGGGGCCAGACAGCCCCTTTTTCTTACGTCACATCTTATAGCGCCCTAGGTCCTCATCGTTGAGGCCCTCGAGCCATTTGCGGATCTCTTCGTTGCTGCCGACTTCGGCCACCGCGGCTGCCGTCTTCGAGGTCTTCAGCACGGTCTCTTCCACGTAGATCGGGCAATCCAGGCGCAGGGCGATCGCCAGCGCGTCGCTCGGCCGGGAATCCACGGAGATGAGCTTTCCGTCGCGTTCCAGCCAAATCACCGCGTAGTAGGTGTCTTCCTTGAGGTCGCTGACCACGACCTTCTTCACCCCAGTTTCGAGACCGAATAGCAGGTTGCGAATCAGGTCGTGAGTCATGGGCCGCGCCGTGGGGATCTTCTCGATTTCGAGCGCGATCGCGTTCGCTTCGTAGATTCCCACCCAGATGGGAAGGACAGCGCCGCCATTGACGTCCTTGAGCACGACAATCGGAAGATTCGTACTGGGGTCCATCATCAATCCCCGGATCTTCATTTCGACTTCCATGTTCGCGTCCCTCCTTTTCGTTCTCAGTTAACCGCTTCGCCTACCAACGAGTTCGGACCCGCCCGGGTTACCCGAACCTCGATGTACTTGCCTGCCAAATCTTCATCACTGCCGGGCCGCAGGAAGTTCAACGTCTTATGCTGCGATGTGCGCCCGATCCACTGCATGGTGGCTTTATTGAATCCCTCGACCATGCACTCCTCGACGGTTCCGACATAGGCGGCATTGCGGCGGATCTGAATGTTGCGCTGATGTTCCTGCACGATGGTCAACCGCCGGGTCTTCTCTTCCTCGGGAATATGATCGTCCAGCAGCAAAGCCGATGTATTCGGACGCCGCGAGTACTTGAAGCCGAAGATGGAATCGAACTGCACTTCGTCGAGAAGACCCAGGGTCGCTTCCAAGTCTTGTTCAGTTTCGCCGGGGAATCCGACAATGATATCGGTGGTGATGGCAATCGGGCGTCGGGAGGCTTTCATCCACCCGATCCGCTCCATGTATTCTTCGCGCGTGTACAGGCGATCCATCGCGGCCAGGATCCGGGTCGATCCGGATTGTACCGGCAGATGCACATGATTGCACAGCGCCGTGTTGGTCTCGATGGCATCGACGATACTTTTACGGAAGTCGCGAGGATGCGAGGTGGTGAATCGCACGCGGCGGATTCCGGGAACCTTGCCCACGTTATCGAGCAGCGTGGCGAAATCCCAGCCCGCCGGCGATGGATCGCGATAGCTGTTCACGTTCTGGCCGAGTAACTGGATTTCGCTATAACCGGCGCGGGCCAGCTCCAGGGTTTCGGCAAGAACGGACGCGCTGGTGCG
>Ga0070683_100002715_pt1 | contig 14132 bp, 9 predicted proteins | sample KBSC713LmetaG_FD_64662 | JGI IMG/M metagenome (GOLD analysis project Ga0070683, IMG submission 64662) | Corn rhizosphere microbial communities from Kellogg Biological Station, Michigan, USA - KBS C7.1-3L metaG | ecosystem: Host-associated > Plants > Roots > Rhizosphere ...
CGGTGACGGTGATCGATCCACCACCGACTGCCCCAGACGATGATCGATCCACCACCGACTGCCCCAGACGGTGGCCGCTCCGCCGACCAGTCGTCGCTGGCGGCCGGGTACGGCGACGATTGGTGCGCTGATTTCAGCGATATGAAAGCCGGAAATCACTGAAACCAGCGCAACGGTCTGTGAGTGCGTGCCCGGCAGCCGGCGGAACGATCATGACGGCGCCCGGCCCGCCGAGACAATCACGCCGTCTGAAGATCCACATGGAAACCAGCAACCGGCGGTCAGCGCCGCGCGCACGCCGGCTACACGCCGCGCGCCGTGAACCGTCCGTCCTGATAGGACAGTTCGAGCGGCAGATCGAACGTCTTCGACAGGTTTTCCGACGTCATCGTGTCCCGCAACAGCCCCTGCGCCACGATGCCGCCGTCCCGCATCAACAGCGCATGCGTGAAACCCGGCGGGATCTCCTCCACGTGGTGGGTCACCAGGACGATCGCCGGCGCGTCCGGATCGGCCGCCAGCTCGGCGAGCCGCCGCACCAAATCCTCCCGCGCCCCCAGGTCCAACCCCGCGGCCGGCTCGTCGAGCAGCAGCAACTCCGGATCGGTCATCAGCGCCCGCGCGATCTGCACCCGCTTCCGCTCGCCCTCCGACAGCGTCCCGTACAGGCGATCGGCCAGCGCCCCCACCCCGAACTGCGCCAGCAGCGCCGACGCCCGCGACTCGTCCACTGCGTCGTACGACTCCCGGAACCGCCCGACCACCGACCACGACGCGGTGAGCACGGCGTCGCGGGCCGTCTCCTCCGGCGGGATCGAAAGGGCCGCCGTCGTGACCCCAAGGCGCGTCCGCAACTCGTTGATGTTGACCCGCCCGAGCTTCTCCCCGAGGACGTGGACGGTGCCGCGCGACGGGTACAGCCGAGCCGCGGCTAGATTGACCAACGTTGTTTTGCCCGCCCCGTTCGGGCCGATCACGACCCAGCGCTCGTCGAGCTCGACCCGCCAGCTGACGTCCCGGACCAACGCCGTGCGGTCACGCGTGACGGTGGCGTGGTCGATCTCGATCACAACATCCGGGTCAAGCACGCGCCAATCCAATCACGGAGTGCCCCCCAATCCGCCGCTGGACACCGTATCGTCCGCTGGCGTGAGTCCCGTTCTCGAGATCCAGGGGTTGCAGAAGGCCTACCGGACCTTTCTCGGCAGCTCCCGCGCGGCCCTCGACGGGCTCGATATGGTCGTCGAACGCGGCGACGTGCACGGCTTCCTGGGGCCCAACGGCTCCGGCAAGAGCACCACTCTCAAGATCCTTTTGGGACTGGTACGGGCGGATGCCGGCCAGATGCGCATGCTCGACCGGCCGGTGCCCCACTCCCTGCCCGAGGTTGTGCCGCGGGTCGGGGCGATCGTCGAGGCCCCCGCGTTCTTCCGCAACTTCTCCGGCCGGCGCACGCTGAACCTCCTGGCCCAGGCCGGCGGCGTCCCAAGGCACCGGGTCGACGCCGTCCTCGAGCAGGTCGGCATGCGCGAGCGGGCCGACGACCGGGTCGGGTCCTACTCGCTCGGCATGCGCCAGCGCCTCGCCGTCGCGTCGGCCATCCTCAAGGCCCCTGAGCTGCTCATCCTCGACGAGCCGGCGAACGGCCTCGACCCGGCCGGCATCCGCGAGATGCGCGACCTGCTGCGGGGACTGGCTTCCGCCGGTACCACGGTGATCATCTCGAGTCACATCCTGGCCGAAATCGAGCAGATCTGCGATTCGGTGACGATCATCTCGCGGGGCAAACGGGTCGCCGAGGGACCGGTCGCCGAGGTGCTCGCGGCGAGCGCCGTGCAGGGTGAATACCGCGTCCGCGTGGCCGAGCTCGAGCGCGCGGTCGAGATCATCACCGAGTCCGGCCTGCCGGTCACGGTCGCGGGCGACCACCTCGTCGTCGGCGACCTGGCCGACCCGACCTGGATCACCAAGACGCTGGCCGCCCACGACATCTGGGTGGCCGAGCTGACCCCGCTGGCCGACCTCGAGGACGCGTTCCTGCGCCTCACCGGAACCGCCCCGCAGCCCGGCGGATTCCGGCCAGTCGACGCGGCCGATGCCACCCCGGAGAGCCGGACCATCGAGGTGGAGACGTCATGAATCTGGTACGGGCGGAGTGGAGCCGTCTCTTCGCGCGCCGCGTGACCATCGCCACGTTCGTGGTCATCGTCGGGCTGCTCGCCGTCATCGCGCTCGCGTTCGGGGCGAGCAGCAGCTCCCCCACAGTCGAGGAGCAGGAGCGGGCCAACCAGCTCGCCGCCGAGGCCGGCGCGGTCTGGGTGGCCAACCGCCAGGAATGCCTCGACGTCGAGCGCGGCGCGATCGCTCCGCGGGCCGGCCGGACCTACCCGGAGGACTGCGACTACGGCCACCAGCCGCAAGCCGACGACTTCCTCGACTACGGGTTCTCGTTCAAGCGGCAGTGGCCGGAGATCTACTACACGGCCGCGATCATCCTCGGGCTCTTCGGGTTCATCGTCGGCGCCTCGTTCGTCGGCGCCGAGTGGACCTCCGGCGGCATGACCAACCTGCTCCTGTGGCGCCCGCAGCGGGCCCACGTGCTCGGGGCCAAGCTCGGCGTCGCATTGACCGGAGTTCTCGGGATGGCGGTCGCCTACCTCGTGGTGTGGACCGGCGCGTTCCTCGGCATCGCCTCGGTGGCCGGCTCGATCGGCCACTTCAGCGCCGGCGAGATCGGCTCGTTCCTGCTGGCCTGCGTCCGCGTCGCGCTGCTGGGCGTCTTTGGTGCCGCGGTCGGCTTCGCGCTCGCCTCGATCGGCCGGCACACCGCCATGGCGCTCGGCGCCGGCATCGCCTATCTGCTCGTGTACGAGCTGGGCACGCTCCTGGCGTTCAGCCTCATGGACGTCGACTACCCCGAGCGGTTCCGGCTGTCGTCGTACGTGATCGGCTGGCTGACCAAGCGGTACGACATCGGCGGCAGCTACACCTGCAACGAGCTCGACTGCTTCAGCACCGGCGGCTACTCGATCGCCTGGGGCGAGAGCGGCCTCGTTCTGGGCTTGGTCGCGGCCGTGCTGCTCGGCGGCGCGTTCCTGGCGATGCGCCGCCGAGACCTGACGTAGGACCGCTCAGGCGGTCGAGCCGAACACCTCTTCCCGCACCGCGTCCAGACCGGTCAGCAGCGCCCCGTGCAGCACCGGCTCGGACTCGACCTCGGTCGACACGACCCGCGGCGACACGACGGCGATCGCGGCGACCTCATGCTGCACCCGTTGCGCCAGCGCCGCCCCACCGGCCTGTCCGACGTCGCCGGCCAGCACCACCAGCTCCGGGTCGAGCACCAGCCCGACCGACGCGACCCCGAGCGAGATCCGCCGAGCCAGCTCGTCGAGAAGCGCGCTCCCCTCCGTTCCCGCGGCAATGGCCGCCCGCACGGCGTCCGCCGCGGTCGCGGCGCGGAATCCGTGCTCACGGGCCACCGCCCGGACGGCGGCCGCGTCGGCGAGGGCGCGGAACCCGTTTTTGGCCCGCCGGGACGAGTCGCGGCTGACCTGTGTGCCGACGACCGGCAGGAACCCGATCTCGCCGGCCGCGCCGACCGTGCCCCGGTGCAGCTTGCCGCCGATCATCACGGCCAGGCCGACGCCACGGTCGAGCCAGACCAGCACGAAGTCGTCGACGCCCGTGGCCGCGCCACTGTGCCGCTCGGCGATCGCCGCCAGGTTCACGTCGTTTTCAAACAGGACCGGCCGGTCCAGATCGGCGCGCAGCGCGGCGAGCAGGCCGCGGTGCCAGCGGGGCAGGTCCCAGGCGAACGTGATCTCGCCGCTCTTCGGGTCGACGAGCCCCGGCGTGCCGAGGACCACTCGGCGGATCCGCTCCAACGGGGCGCCGGCCGCCTCGGCCGCCTCGACCACGGCGGCGTGCACGACCTTGACCGGGTCGTCACCCTCGCCGATCGACACGTCGGTGCGCCCGACGATGTTGCCGGTGATGTCGGCCGCCGCCGCGACGACGTGCTGGGGACTGGCCTCGACCCCGACGACGAATGCCGTGGCCGGCACGACCGCGTACATCTGGGCGTTGGGGCCGCGCCCGCCGGCCTGCTCGCCAACGCGGGTGACCAGACCGCGCTCCTCGAGCCGCTCGACCAGCTGCGAGGCGGTGACCTTGGACAGCCCGGTGAGCTCGCCGAGCTGGGCCCGGGTCAGCGGGCCACGGTCGAGTAGCAGTTCAAGCGCCGCGCGGTCGTTGAGCGCCCGCAAGAGACGGGGCGTTCCTGGCTGTCGGGCTGGACTCACGACGACCCCTAGTCTTTAATAAACTTTCCTATTAGATTGCCGTACCAGCAAGTATCAAGAGCGTACGGTCAATCTGACCGGTTGATCTATGCACGGCTCGACAAAGTGTTCTTACGATTGTGTGGGATGGCGAGGGGGAACCCGCTATGTCGAACGATCCCGGGCTGCGCCGGCTGGCGCTGGGCACGCTGCTCGCCGCGTTCCGCGGCGACGTGGCGCCGGGCTGGGCCGTGGGCCTTCTGGCCGAGGGTCTCGCCGGACACGTGCTCTTCGGTTACAACATCGTCGAGCGCGACCAGTTGGCCGCGCTGACCGCTCAGCTGCACGCGGCCCGTTCCGGCATCCTGCTCGGCATCGACGAGGAGGGCGGCGACGTCACCCGGCTCGCCCACCGGCTTGGCAGCCCCTACCCGGGCAATGCGGCCCTGGGCGCGGTCGGCGACCCGGCGATCACCCGCCGGATCTACCGCACGATCGGCGCCGAGCTCGACGGGCTCGGCCTCAACCTCGACCTCGCGCCGACCGTCGACGTCAATACCGCCGACGACAACCCGATCATCGGCACGCGGAGCTTCGGCGCCGAGCCCTTCCGGGTCGCCGCGCACGCGGCCGCCGCGGTCAGCGGGCTGCAGAGCGCGCGCGTGGCCGCCTGCGCCAAGCATTTCCCCGGCCACGGCGCGACGCTCGCCGACTCCCATCTCGAGCTGCCGACCGTGGACATCGACCTCGACCTGCTGCGGCGGCGGGAGCTGCCGCCCTTCGCGGCCGCCATCGAGGCCGGCGCCAAGTCGATCATGACGGCACACATCAGGGTGCCGGCGCTGACCGGCGACGCGCCGGCCACGTTCAGCCGGGCCGTCCTGGTCGACCTGCTCCGCGGCGAGCTCGGCTTCACCGGCGTGGTGATCACCGACGCGCTGGAGATGCTCGGCGCCGCGCGCTATGCGGGCGGCATCCCCCAGGGCGCCGTGCTCGCGCTGGCCGCCGGGGCCGACCTGCTGTGCATCGGCGCGCGGGTTGACGAGGCGCTCACTCTGGCCTGCGCCGAGGAGATCGTGGCCGCGATCGGCGACGGCCGCCTGCCGCTGGCCCGGCTCGAGGAGGCGGCCGGCCGGACCGCCGAGCTCGCCGACTGGACCCGCGGCACCGATCGCACCGACCGGGAGGAGCCAGGCCTCGGCTACCCGGCCGCACTCGGCGCCGTGCGGATCGAGGGCAGCCTCGACGGGCTCCGGACGCCGCTGGTCGTCCAGCTGGAGTCGGAGTCGTCGATCGCGGCCGGCCCGGTGCCGTGGGGCCTCGGGCCGCACATCAACGGCACCGAGCAGGTCCGCCTGGCCACCTCGCAGGCCGACCCGGCGGCGCTGCTGGCCCGCGCGGGTGACCGGCCGATCGTGATCGTCGGGCGCAACCTGCACCGGCTCTCCGGGGCTCGCGATCTGATCGAGGCGCTCGCCGAGACCCATCCGGTGATCGTCGTCGAGATGGGCTGGCCGAGTTCCTGGCGGCCGCCGTCGGCCCGCGCGTTCGTCACGACGTGGGGCGCGAGCCACGCCAACGGCCGAGCGGCGGCCAAGACACTCGGACTTGCCGCGTAACCCAGATCACTCTTGAACGTGTTCAACTCCTGTGCTTCACTGAGCATGTGAGTTGAACACGTTCAAGGAGGCGGACGCTGTGGACTACAAGCTCGCCACGTACCTCGTCTATCTCGCCGTCAGCATCCCGTTGACCTGGTGGGTGGGCCGGACACTCTTCCGCAACGGCCAGGTGTTCCTCGACGAAGCGCTGCGCGACGAGCGCCTGGCCGCCTCGGTCAACCACCTGCTGGTGGTCGGCTTCTACCTGCTCAACCTCGGTTACGTCGCGGTGGCGCTCAAGATCACCGCGAGCGTCGGCACGGCCAGCGCGGCGATGGAGAACCTCGCCTGGAAGGTCGGCTTCGTGCTGCTCGTCCTCGGCGCGGTGCATTTCTTCAACTTGTACGTGCTGAGCCGCTTCCGCCGGCGTCGCCTGCTCGAGGTCTCCGCGCCTCCGGTGCCACCGACCCGGCAGATGCCGCCACCGCCGGCACCGCCGCCGATGCCGGCTCGCCCCCCAGCCCGGCACGGTCCCGAGTGGCCGCAGCCGTGACGCTCACCGTCCTGTACGACGAAAACTGCGGCATCTGCCGGACCGCCCGCCGCTTCCTGGACTCCCGGGCCCAACTGGTCCCGCTGGAGTTCGTCGCGGCGGGCTCGGAAGAGGCGCACCGCCGGTATCCAACGCTCGACCATGCGCAGACACTGAAGGAGATCACGGTGATCGGCGACGACGGGGCCGTCTACGTCGACGACAGCGCCTGGCTCATGTGCCTGTGGGCGTTGGATGGATATCGGGGGCTGGCGGCGCGCCTCTCCCAGCCGCACCTGCGGCCGCTCGCCCGGCGAGTAGTGACGGCCACTGGGCGCGTAGCCGGAGTTCGCAACTACGGTGAGGCTTGTGGACCAGAGTGCCAACGCTGAAGCGTCAGTCCGGGGCGAGCAGACCAAGCGGCTGATCGTCGACACGGCGGTCCGGTTGTTCCGCGAGCACGGATACGAGAAGACGACAATGCGGGCGATCGCCCAGGCGGCCGGCCTCTCGGTCGGCAACGCCTACTACTACTTCCCGTCGAAGGACCATCTGGTCCAGGAGTTCTACGCCCAGGTCCAGGACGCGCACCACGCGGCCTGGACGGTCGCGAGCGACGCCGCCACCGAGTTCGTCGACCGGCTGCGCATCGCGATGCTGACCGGCGTCGAGGTCATGGCGGCGTACCACGGGTTCGCCGGCAAGTTCGTCAAGACCGCGGTCGAGCCCGGCTCGCCGGCCAGCCCGTTCAGCGAGGACTCGCGGCCGGCGCGGGAGCGCTCGCTGGCGCTCTTCCGCTCGGTGATCGACGGGTCCACGATCAAGATCGACGACGAGCTGCGCGCCGACCTGCCCGAGCTGCTGTGGCTTTCGTACATGGGTGTCACGCTGTACTGGCTGCACGACATGTCACCCGGCCAGGCCAAGACGCGGCTGCTGGTGGAGAAGGCGGTGCCGCTGATCGACCGGCTGGTCGCGCTGTCGCGGCTGCGCCTGCTGCGACCGATCACGCGGGAGGCGCTCGCGCTGTATCGCCTCCTGCGCTGATCGACGCCGTGACCCAGACGTTGGCCGATCCCGTTACGTTGGGTCAGCCGCGCCCGGCCGGCTACATGGTGACCTGGACGAGCGTGCGGATCTGGCGCAGCAGCACCGACAGCGCGGCCAGGCCGGCCTTCGACTCGTCGATCTCGCCGATCGCGTTGCGGGTCCGCGCGATCGACGTCGCGTTCGCCTGAGCCCACTCCTGGATCCGCGCCTCCGGAGAGCCGCCGGACGCCGTCACGTTCAGGACCTGGGCGGTCAGGCCGGCCAGCGCCGCGTACAGGTCGTAGCGCAACGCCATCCGAGCCAGCGTCTGCCACCGGTCTTCGCGTGGCAGCTGGGAGATCTGCGACAGCAGGCTGTCGACCCGGAACTGCTCGGACAGCACGTAGTAAATGCCGGCGACCTCGTCGAGGTCGTGCTCGGACTTCGCGGCGACCTCGACGATGTCCAGCAGGCCGAAGCCGTACATGATCCGGGTGACCTGCTCGGCCAGCGGCCGCGGCAGACCCAGCCCGCACAGCTTGTCGCAGTTGGCGTCCAGCGCCTCCCGCTCGTCGCCGCAGAAGAGGCGGTTCAGCTGCGGCAGCAGCTTCGACACGCCGGGCTTGAAACGGGCGATCTCGGCCGGCACGTCCAGCGGCAGCCGACGGTTGGAAACCATCCAGCGGACGGCACGGTCGAGGATGCGCCGCAACTCCAGGTACACGGCGGTCTGCGAATCGGTCGGGACCTTGTTGTCGAGCGACTCGACGATGGACCGGATCTCGTCGATGCCGTAGATCTCGCTCACGATCGCCGACGCACGCAGGACGTCGGCCGCGTCGGCGCCGGTCTCCTCGGAGGCCCGGTAGAAATACGACGTGCCGCCCCGGTTGACCGCCTCGTTGACGAGTTGCGTCGTCACGATCTCGCGGCGCAGCGGGTGGCCGGGCATCGCGTCGGCGTAGCGCTCGCGCAGCGGCGTCGGGAAGTATTCGACGAGCGTCTTGCGGGTCCACTCCTCGTCGGGCAGCTGCGAGTCGAGGATCTCGTGCTCCAGGACGATTTTCACGTACGCGAGCAGCACCGCGAACTCGGCGGAGGTGAGCCCGATCCCGTTCTCGGCCCGCGCCTCGAGCTCCTCGTCGGTCGGCAGGCCCTCGAGCACCCGGTCGAGCTGGCCCCGCCGCTCGAGGTCGGCAATCATCCGGCGGTGCACCGGCAGCAGCGACCGGGACTGCGACCGCGCGTTGCCGAGCGCCGTCGCCTGGCCGTAGTTGTCCCGCAGGACAAGCTCGGCGACCTCGTCGGTCATCTCGGCCAGGAGGTCATTGCGGTCGGCCGGGTCGAGTCGACCGGCCGCGATGACGCGGCTCAGCAGGATCTTGATGTTGACCTCGTGGTCGGAGCAGTCGACGCCGGCCGAGTTGTCGATGAAGTCGGTTGCCACGTGCCCGCCGCACAGCGCGTACTCGATGCGCCCGCGCTGGGTCAGGCCCAGGTTGCCGCCCTCGCCGACCACGCGCACCCGCAGGTCGCGGCCGTTGATTCGGATCGCGTCGTTGGCCTTGTCGCCGACATCGCCGTGCGTCTCGCTGGCCGCCTTCACGTAGGTGCCGATGCCGCCGTTCCAGAACAGGTCGACCGGGGCCGCCAGGATCGCCCGCATGACCTCGTTGGGGGCCAGTGTCGGGGCGGTCGAGACGATGCCGAGCGCCGTGCGGGCCTCGCTGGACAGTGGGATCGACTTGGCCGTGCGCGGCCAGATGCCGCCACCGTCGGACAGCTTGGTCCGGTCGTAGTCGTCCCACGATGAGCGCGGCAGGTCGAACATCCGCCGCCGCTCGGCGTATGAGGTGGCGGCGTCCGGGTTGGGGTCGATGAAGATGTGCCGGTGGTCGAACGCGGCCACCAGCCGGATGTGCTCGGACAGCAGCATCCCGTTGCCGAAGACGTCGCCGGACATGTCGCCGACGCCGACCACGGTGAAGTCGGTCGACTGGGTGTCCAGGCCGAGGTCGCGGAAGTGCCGCTTGACCGACTCCCAGGCGCCGCGGGCGGTGATGCCCATCTTCTTGTGGTCGTAGCCGGCCGAGCCGCCGGACGCGAACGCGTCGCCGAGCCAGTAGGTGTACTGCTGCGAGATCTCGTTGGCGATGTCAGAGAACGTCGCCGTGCCCTTGTCGGCCGCCACCACGAGGTAGGGGTCGTCGGCATCGTGGCGGACGACGTCCTTGGGCGGCAGCACGGTGCCCCCCTGACTACCACTGCCGAGGTTGTCGGTCACGTCGAGCAGCGCCGAGATGAAGAGCTTGTAGCAGGCTACGGCCTCGTCCCGGTCGCCGGCCTTCTGCTTGAGCACGAAGCCACCCTTGGCCCCGGTCGGCACGATGACCGCGTTTTTGACCGTCTGCGCCTTGACCAGCCCGAGGATTTCGGTGCGGAAGTCCTCGCGCCGGTCGGACCAGCGCAGGCCGCCCCGAGCGACCGCGCCGAAGCGCAGGTGCACGCCCTCGAAGCGGGGCGAGTACACGAAAATCTCGAACTTCGGCCGGGGGGCCGGCAGGTCGGGAATCTGCTGCGGGTCGAGCTTGAACGCGGTGTAGGACTTGGGCCGCCCGTCGGCCATCCGCTGGAAGAACGACGTGCGCAGGGTGGCCTGGATCAGCCGCTGGAACGAGCGCAGGATCCGGTCCTGGTCAAGGCTGGTGACCGCGTCGAGCTTGGTGTCGATCGCGGTGACGAGCGCCTTGGCCTGCGTCGAGCGGTCCTCGTCGGAGAGCTGCAGCCGGGGGTCGAAGCGGGTGGCGAACAGCGCCACGAGCAACGAGGCGATCTCCGGGTACGCGCGAAGCGTGGCCTCCAGGTATTCCTGCGAGAACAGCGTGCCGGCCTGGCGCAGGTATTTGGCGTAGGCCCGCAGCACGACGACCTCGCGCCAGGTGAGCCCGGCCTTGAGCACGAGCGCGTTGAACCCGTCGATCTCGGCCTCGCCGCGCCAGGTCGCCGAGAACGCGTTCTCCAGGTGCGGGCGGACCTCGGCGACGTCGTGCGCGTCGGCCGGCATCTGCAGCCCGAAGTCGTAGAGAAACACCGTCCCGTCGGCCCGCCGCACCTCGTAGGGCCGCTCGTCGGTCACGCTGACGCCCAGGGAGTGCAGCACCGGCAGTACCGCGGAAAGCACCATCGGCTCGCCGTAGCGGAACACCTTGAACCGCACGTCGGAATCGTCCTGGCGGCGGCGGTAGACGTGCATCACCAGCTGGCCGGGCTCGTCGAGCAGCTCCAGCTTGGCGATGTCCTTGCCGGCCTCGTAGGGCGTGTGCTCGTCCTTGTAGGTGTCCGACAGCGCCGCCGAGTAGCGGTGGTGCAGCGCCTTGGCCGACTCCTCGCCGAGCATCTTCTCCAGGACCAGCCGGAAGTCGTCGTCCCAGAGCCGGGTCGCCTCGGCCAGTTGCTCGGTGAGCGCCTCGACGTCGAGCACGCCGGGCGGGTTGGCCGGATCGGTGCGCACGATGAAGTGCACCCGGGCGAGCATCGACTCGCTGACGCGTGTGGTGTAGTCGACGCCGACGCCGTTGAGCTCGCGCAGCAGGATGTCCTGGATCTTCAGGCGGTTGGCCGTGGTGAACCGGTCCCGCGGCAGGTAGACCAGGCAGGAGATGAACCGGCCGTAGGCGTCCCGGCGCACGAAGAGGCGCAGCTGGCGGCGGCCGGCCAGGCGCAGCACCCCCATCACCGAGCGGTAGAGGTCCTCGGTCGCGATCTGGAAGAGCTCGTCGCGCGGGTAGGTCTCGAGGATCGCCATCAGGTCCTTGCCGGAGTGGCTGCGCGGCGACAGCCCCGACCGCTCGATGATCTCGGCGACCTTGCGCTTGACGACCGGCAGGTCGCGGACGCTCGTGCGGTAGGCGGCGGTGGAGAACAGCCCGAGGAAGCGCCGCTCGCCGATCACGTTGCCGGCCGCATCGAACAGCTTGAACCCGATGTAGTCCAGGTAGGCCGAGCGGTGCACGGTCGCCCGGGAATTCGCCTTGGTGATGATGAGCAGCCGCTTTTCCAGCGCCTTGGCGTAGGCCTCGGGCGTCATCGAGGACAGCACCCGGGGCTGCGGCTGGTCCGCCCGGAGGATCCCCAGACCGGTGCCCAGCACCGCTTGCAGCGACAGTTCGCCGCTGTCGTTCTTCAGCAGCTTGTATTCGCGATAGCCGAGAAACGTGAAGTGGTCGTCGACAAGCCAGCGCAGCAGCTCGATCGAGTCGGTGATGTCCTTGTCGGGCACCGGAAGCTGGGCGCTGGACAGGTCGTCGGCCAGGCTCAGCGCCTGCTGGCGCATGCGCGGCCAGTCCTCAACCGCCTCACGCACATCGTTGAGCACTCGAGCCAGGTCGTTGCGCAGTTGCTCGACCACGATGTCGTCGCGGATGCGGTCGACCTCGACCCGCATCCAGCTCTCGACCATGTCGCCACGGCCGGCGTCCTCGGGCTCGGCGTCGAAGCGGATCTCCTTGAGCGCGCCGAGGGGCTCGCGGCGGACCACGACCAGCGGGTGCACGAGCAGGTTGATGTCCAGGTTGCGGGCGGTCAGCGCGGCGGTGACGGAGTCGACCAGGAACGGCATGTCGTCGGTGACGATCTCCAGAGCGGTGCCGCCGGTCACCGTTGTCCCGATGCGCAGCTTCATCTCGCCGACCAGCCGTTGCCGTGCGAGCTCGCGATGGGAGCGGGTGGCCTCGACCATCGCCTGGGGAGTGCAGCCCGTGAGTTCCTCGTCGGGCACCAGCCGCCAGTAGCGGGCGACGAGCTGGACGAGCTCGGCGTCGGCGTCCTGCGCGCCGAGCGAAACCGCCTCGGCCACCAGCCGCTCGCCGTTAGGAACTGCTTCGTCGACCTCGTCAATTTCGGCGACGTCGGTGACCGCAACGGTCGCGGGCCGCTTCATCGGTCTTTCTCCCCTCATACCCACGACGCTGTGGGTTGTTGTGCTTTTAGCCTATGACCTCGCACCGTCGACAGACCGCTGTGGGTTTCGGTTCACGCGCGTCGGTTTCCCGATCGGAGCCCGACTGTGATATCCGGATTATGGAGTTTCGTGGCACTTGCCGGATGTACGTTCGGGTATCTGTGCCGCACAATCGCGGGCATGGTCCATTCCACTCGTCGTTCGATCGCGCTGGCCGCGAGCCTCCTGGTCGTGGCCGGTCTGCCCGCCTGCTCCAAGGAGGGCCCGGACAAAGCGCTGTCGGCGTTCATCACCGCCTGGGGCAACCACGACCTCAACGACCAGGCCTTCATGACGCCCGACGGGCGGTCGCTGGCCGGCACCGACGCGCAGCGGACCCTCACTGGCGTCGAGGGTGACCTCGAGGCGCGCCATCCGAAGCTGACGCTGAAGGGCAAGCCGGTGAGCAAGAACGACGACGCGAGCGCCGTCGTCACGGTCGCCTGGCCGGTCGCCGACAACGTGACATGGACCTATGACACCACGGTGAACCTGCACCGGAGCAAGGACAAATGGAAGGTGGTCTTCAACCTGAAGACCATCAACCCCGATCTGGAGACCGGCGACAAACTCACCGTCAAGAGCGTCTCCGCCCAACGCGCCGACATGCTCGACGGCGGCGGCCAGCCGATGGTCACGACGCGGCCGGTCATCACCATCGGTCTCGTACCGCGGTCGATCACCGACATCCCGGCCACGCAGAAGGCGCTCACCGACGCACTCGCTTCGGTCGGCACCACGATCGACCTGTCCGACCTGCCGAAACGGCTCGCCTCGGTCAAGTCCGACCAGTTCGTGGAGATCATCACCCTGCGCCAGGAGGTCTTTGACAAGATCGCCGGGAAGATCAATTCCACCGTCGGCACGGTGACCCGCAAGAGCACCCAGTCCCTCGCCCCGTCGGCCCAGTTCGCCCGCGCTCTGCTGGGCAACACCGGCCAGGTGACGAAGGAGATCATGGACAAGAACCCGGGCAAGTACAAGATCGGCGACGTCGTCGGCCTGGCCGGGCTGCAGCAGCGCTACGACGACCAGCTCCGCGGTACGCCGGGCATCAGCGTGGTCGTCCCGAAGCCGGAGGGCGTGCCGGACAAGGTGCTGTTCAAGACCGACCCGAAGGCCGGGACCGTGATCAAGACCACGCTCGACGTGAAGCTGCAGCAGGCCGCCGAGGCAGCGCTGAACACCGACACCCGCCGCTCCGCACTGGTCGCCATCAAGGTCAGCACCAACCAGATCGTCGCGGTGGCCAACGGGCCAGGCGTCGCGGCCAACAACTTCGCGCTGGTCGGCCAGGTGCCGCCGGGCTCGACGTTCAAGACCATCACCGCGCTCGGCGTCCTCGAAAACGGCTCCGCCACCGTCAACACGCCGGTCAACTGCCCGAAGACGCTCACCGTCGACGGGCGGACGTTCAAGAACTCGCACAACGAGGAACTGGGCAACGTGCCGTTGCACGTCGACTTCGCCAAGTCGTGCAACACCGCCTTTGCCTCGCTCGCCCCCAAGCTCGGCCCGGACGGGCTGGCCAAGACGGCCGCGACGGTCGGCATCGGGGTGCCGTGGGACCTGGGCGCCGGCGTGTTCACCGGCAAGGTCTCGGCCAACGGCTCGGCCGCCGAGCAGGCCGCCGCCGCGTTCGGCCAGGGCACCACGCTCGTCTCGCCGGTCGCCATGGCCGGCGCGGT
>Ga0070683_100002716_pt1 | contig 14130 bp, 15 predicted proteins | sample KBSC713LmetaG_FD_64662 | JGI IMG/M metagenome (GOLD analysis project Ga0070683, IMG submission 64662) | Corn rhizosphere microbial communities from Kellogg Biological Station, Michigan, USA - KBS C7.1-3L metaG | ecosystem: Host-associated > Plants > Roots > Rhizosphere ...
TCGAGGCAATCGCGGCAGGCCGGGGCTTTCCCCTTCCGGAGCCGCATTTGCCGCCGCACCTGCATTGGCCGCCCGCACCGTCCCCAATATGGGCGGGCGGCTCGGTGGGCTCAGTCATTTCCTTCAAACTCTTTTGAAGGCTGGCTGGACTTCATGTTCATGGCGAAACTCCCGGACCTCACGGTCCGGGAGTTTTGTTTTTTGACGGCGGGCTTCGACTTCCGAAACACGCAGCCGATGCGCGGAGTTGATTCACGATCGCGCATCGGGACTGAAGCGACAAACGCGCGGCTTGTCGCGACCCCGTGACGTCAGTCACGGCAACCCACCGGATGCAGGCGACATCCTGTCTGCGGTCGCGGGATGATCCCGCACCATCAACAGGAGAAACGAGGATGACACTTCCTACCAACGACTTTTCGAGCCGCGAGCTTCCGATTGAAGAACTCGAAGCGATTGCTGCAGGTGGCTTTTGGAGCTGGATCAAGCACGAAGCATCGACGGTCTTGCACTACGCCGAACCGGTAGTCGTGGCGATTGTGAAGGCAATTGAACACCCCAGGCCGCCCGGCAAGTGGCTGTAATATAGCGGGGCAAAGACACGTCGGAGCCGGCACCGGAATGCCGTCTCCGACATGTAACGATGAATTGTCTCAACAAACGAGGAGAAATGAAAATGACACGCCTCACCGATGAGGACCTTGCCAAGCGCGAGCTGTCCACCGACGAACTCGACACGATTGCCGCCGGCGTCTTTCTGATGAGCGGCGCCCCAAACTCGATCAACGGCACCTTGCGCATGCAAAATCTGCCGCCGCCTCCCCCGCGCTACTGGATGGGCGGTTCGGAGCACTCGCCGGCCTTGCGCCTCTTTTAGAGATAGACGCACTACATGCAAGACGAAGCTCCTGGACCTTCCGGTCCGGGAGCTTTGCTTTTTGGCGGCGAGATTCGACGCGCCCAACACGCAGCCGATGCGCGGCGGTGATTCGTGATCGCGCATCGGGACTGAAGCGACAAAATCACGGTCTCTCACGACCCCGTGACATCAGTCACAGCAACCGTTGGATGCACGCAACATCTTGCCTGCGGTCACGGGACGATCCCGTGCCATCAACAGGAGAAATGAGGATGACACTTCCTAGCAACGATAACTTCGCGAAGCGCGAGCTTGCCGCGAGCGAGCTCGATGCGGTTTCCGCGGGCCTTATCCTTACCCACGGCCCCAATCCGCCCCTGGGCGGATATGGCGGGTGCCACGGACATCAGCCGCCGCATATGGAGCCCCCGCGCTACTATCCGGGCGGCAGCCCGAACTCGCCGGGCTTGCACCCCCGTTACTGAAAGCAGTGCGCACTGCTGATACAGGGCGCAGCTCCCGGACCTACAGGTCCGGGAGTCTTGCTTTCGGGTGTTTGGAAGCTCGCATGGATGAAGACGCAGTGCTGCTCACGCACAGACGGCAGTGCGGACTCGAGCGACAAGGACATGGCCTGTCCCGCCGGGCCCCCTGATCCACGGACCATGCTGCGCGATCATTAAGGACTCCCGCGACAGAAGCATTGCTTGTCGCGACCACGTGAGCGCCATCACAGAAAATGCAGCTATCGTCGCGGCATCTTGTCTGCGGCTTGCGGGATGATCTCGCGCCATCACAGGAGAAATGAGAATGAACGATATGCTTCCCAAGCACGATGAACTGGCAAACTGCGAGCTTTCGATCGACGAGCTCGATGCGGTTGCTGCAGGATCCATCTTCGGAGACGTCTGGAATTGGATCAAGGGCGAAGTGAACGACAAGGTCAATGAGTACAAGGCTTACGCAGGCATGATCGTCGAGACGGGCCGCGCCCTCCGTCACCTTTTCTGAAGGTCTTTTTGAATGCTGTACCCGCTGAGGCTTGACAGGAAACAACGATGAGCCCGATCTCTGAAGCAATCCGTCCGCTGTCCGGCGACGTGCTGGAATTGGTGAACGGCGGCTCCCTGCCGACCCCCCCGATTCACGGCGGCCCCGTTCACACCCCGGTCTTGCCGATCGGCGAGCCCCTTCCCAAGCCGGGTAACGGAGCGCTGCCGCAATAGCAGATCAAAATGCAGTCGGAGCCGGCGCACTCGTCACGATGCCGGCTCCGGCACTTCCCAATAACCGGAATTGCCGAGAGAGCTCAAGGCCTACTGCCCGGGCTGAAGCAACTGCCGCCGCGCGAACTCCGCAAACGGGCCGGACTGGGCGACAAGCTCTTCGTAGGTTCCCATTTGCACGATCTTGCCCGCCATCAGCATGACGATCCGGTGCGCATTACGGATCGTGCTCAGCCGATGCGCGATCACCACGCGTGTAATGGCGAGCCGCTCGAGGGAGTTGGAAACGGTCGCCTGGGTATGGTTGTCGAGCGCGCTGGTCGCCTCGTCGAACAGAAGGATGCGCGGCATGCGGGCGATGGCCCGGGCGATCATGATGCGCTGGCGCTGCCCGCCCGACAGCGTGTTGACGCCTTCGGAAACCATCGTATGCATGCCCATCGGCATCTGCTTGATGTCGGCATCGAGCGCGGCCAGTCGCGCGGCCTCCCAGGCTATCTCGACCGGCAATTCGATGCCGCCGCAGATGTTTTCGTACAGGCTTCCCGTCGCTAGCTTCGTGTCCTGCAACACGACGCCGAGCTGACGGCGCACCGCGCTGGTGTCGAGCGTGTTGAGGGCCTTGCCGTCGTAAAATACGGCGCCCGACTCCGGCAGCTCGAAGCCGAGCATCAATCGCAACAGCGATGACTTGCCGCTGCCCGACGGTCCGACGATGGCCACATACTCGCCCGGCGAGAACTTCAAGGTGACGTCGTCGAGCACCGGTGCGCCACCCTGCGCGTAACGGAAGGTGACACCGGAAAGCTCGACTTCTCCCGACAATTCTCCGGGCGGCCTCAGGTCGTCCGATATCTCGGCCGTCGCCGACAACAGAGGCTTCATCCGGGTCAGGTGCGGAATCGCAATCAGGGATTCGCTGACGCTCGATGCCCAGGCCCCGATCGAGCCCATGGTCTGTCCGAACGCCGTATTGAAGCCGAGGAAGGCGCCGAGATCGAGCAGCAACTTGCTATCGGTGTAGGCGGCAACGGCATAGACAACCAGCGTCGCCAGCGTCGGGTAGGTCGTTTCGAAGACGCTGAGCGCGTTGGCCACCCGCTGAGACGTGACGAAATAGCCTTTCTGGACCGCAAATTGCCTGGACCACAGCGCCAGCGCGCGGCCGGTCGCGTTGGCCACGCGAAGCTTGCCGACGCCCGCGATCAACTGCAGCACCAGACCGCCGATCTTTCCCTGCAGGTTGAAATGCCGGTTCTCGTAGTGGATGCGCAGCGCGCTCGTGCCCATGATCGCGGCGGCTCTCACCAGTGTCAGCAACAAGGCGATCGCGCCGAGCCTGAGGTCGTAATAGAACATCAACCCGACGCTGAAGATGCAAAACAGCGACGCCATGAAGCCGCGCAGCGTCCGTCCCGTGAGAATCCTTCGGACGGCGTCGATGCCCATGGAACGATCGACCAGGTCGCCCGTGGTGTACTCGCGGAACAGGCCTGCGGGCAATCGGAGCAGCCGATCGATCAGCGCCGCCTGCAGCTTGAAGTCGATGAGGCCCTCGAGCCTCAACATCACAACTCCCTGCACGGCCTGGAGGCTCGCGATCGACACCGCCGTCACGACCAGCGCGGCTGCGCAAACGATCAGCTGATCGATCTCGGTTCGGGGTATGACCGAGTTGACGAGGAAATTGGTGATCAGCGGCGGGATCAGCGACAACAGGCCGATCGCGACAACCAGGAATGCGGTGCGGATCAGGCCGCCGCTGAGACCTACCAGCGAAACCGTGAGCAGATTGAGGTAGCGAAGCGGCCGCGACGGCAAGGCTGGATAGAACGCGGCCGCTTCCGGCGAAAGCTCCGCCGCAAGCGACCGCGTGACCGGAAGTCTCGCTCCCCGCCGCGGATCGATCATGGTGTAGCGGCCGCGCCCATCACGGACGAGCGCCACCGGATCGCGTTCCTGTCCGCGAAAGGCCACAAGCGATCCGACGTCGAGCTTCCACCACTCGTCGCGCAGCTGAACGCGGCGAACCCGCAGACGCGCCGCGCGGGCAATTTCGAGAATATCGCGGAAGGCATGGCCCGAGGCCGACCGATTTGACGCGGAGATGGAAATTCCGAGCGTGGACCCGACAATGCGGCAGCAGGAAAGCAGCGGATCGGCGTGGAGCAATTCCCCTTCCGCAAGCACGGATTTCCCGACCACGGTCTCGGCGAGGCGCTCGAGAGAATCGAGCGTCTGCGATTGCGTCAGCTCGGTCCGTTGCGACAGGCGCTGCCGGTCCCGGGCGGCCGCCTCGGCAAGACCCATCGCGATGATCGAGACGATCGCGAGATGGATCCTGTCGACGGCCGGCTGGAGAACGGCTGCCTCGGGCCCGGGCGCATCCGCGAGCACCTTGCATCCGGCTTCTCCCGCCTCGAGCCAGAGCCCGGCGACAAGCGGGATCGGCTGATCGCCCGGAGCGAAGGCCGGGTCGAGCCCGAGAAGCTTGGCCGTGCCATCAGCGACACGCGTCCAGGCGATGCTGCGCATCGGACCGCGGCACCGATGCCCCGCCTGCACCTCGCTGGCCTCGCCGGCTGCCAGTTCAGGCATCGTGCCGGCCAGTCCCGGCGGAATCACCAGCCGGGCCAGATGGGTGATCCAGCGCGCGAGAAGATCGTCCGATGCAACGCTGGTGCGCGGCAGACTGACCAGCTCCGCGCCCGGGCCGCCAACTGCAACGATCTGAAGTGGAGCACCGCTGTTCGCACAGGCCGTGTGCAGATCCAGAATGATTTCACCCGCCTCGACCCGGAACAGATGACGGCGGCGCATGTCGCCGGCGACGGCAAAGATGTCGACATGCCCCGCCTTGACCGCCAGCACCTGCTCGCGATCGTCAAGCAATCTGGGATGACGCGGGTCGAGCGACATCCGCTCGGACGGACCGCCCGAGGCCGTGTCTTTCGGGGGTTCGCCGCTGGTCAGGCCGTCGGTCATTCGGTCATCACGAGCTTCGCGTAGGGGCCTTGACGGGCCAGCAGCTCTTCGTGCGTCCCACGCTCGATGATCCGGCCGCGTTCCAGCATGATGATTTCATCGCAATCGCGGATCGTACTCAGGCGATGCGCGATGATGATACAGGTGCATCCGCGCCGCCGCAGATTGTCGTCGATCGCCTTTTCGGTGATCGGATCCAGCGCGGCGGTCGCCTCGTCCAGAACGAGGACCGAGGGATTGCCGACCAGCGCGCGCGCAATCTCGATGCGCTGCCGCTGCCCTCCGCTGAAATTGGTGCCGCCCTCGTTCACATGGCAATCGTAGTTGCCCGGTCTCGTCGCGAGGTCCTGATGGACGAGCGCGTCGCTGGCTGCCGCAATCAGCTCTCGCTCCACGATCGTGGAATCCCAGAGCGTCAGGTTGTCCCGCGCGCTTCCTTCGAAGAGAAAGATGTCCTGATCGACATAGGAGACGGAGTTTGCGAAGACTTGCGGCGAAATGTCCGCCAGTCTGCGTTCATCCAGCAGGATTTCGCCGGACCAGGGCCGGTAGAGACCGCAAATCAGCTTGCCGAGCGTCGACTTTCCGCTTCCGGAGGCGCCGACCAGCGCCACCCGCGAGCCCGGCGCGATGGCAAGGGAGAGATCGGCCAACAGCGGCGGCTCCAGCGCCGAGTAGCCGAAATTGACCTGCCGCAAATCGATCCTGCCGGCGAGCTTCGGAGGCGTTTCGGCCGCCGCTGCATCGTCGCCCATCCGGGATTCGAGCGGATATTTGTAGACATCCTCGAGCCGCTCGAGAGCCCCCTTGATGGTCTGCAGGCTGCCAAAATAATTCACGAGATTGGCAAAGGGCTCCGAGAAACTCGCCGCCAACGATTGAAACGCCACCAGGCTGCCGAGCGTGAGCGAACCCTGGACGACCCGCCAGCCTCCCAGGCCCAGGATCGCCGCGACCGTCAGGCCCGACAACAACGTCGGAATCATCTCGAGAACGACGGAGGATGCGCCAAGTTGCTGTTCCGCATTCAAGGTCTTGGCCTGAAGGCCGGACCACTGGCCGAACACATCGTCTTCCAGCCCGCTTGCCTTGACGGTCTCGATCGTTCTCACGACGCCCACGGTCACGCTCAGCAACTTGCCTTGCTCGAGCGACAGACGGTAACTGAGTTCCTGGCGCCGCCGGGCCACGAAGCGCAGCAGCACGACGTTGAGCAAGGAAATGATCACGCAGAGCACGGCGAGCGGGACGTCGTAGACGGCCATGGCACCGGCAAACAACAATACCGACATCAGGCTCAGCGCGTTCGATGCGATGCCGCTCGAAAGCAGGCCGGCAATCTGCTCGTTGGCCGCTACGCGGCTCGCGATGTCACCCGCATGACGTTGCGTGAAGAACTCGAGCGGCAGCGCCAGCACCCGCCAGAGAAACCGGCTGGTCGTGACGACCGCGAGCTTGGTCTGCAACCGCATCAGGAGCGACTGACGTACGATGGTCAGTGCGGCCCGCAAGGCTGCGGTCAGCGCCATGCCGATGAGAAGCGGCACCAGCCAGCTCCGCGTGTGACGGATGAGGATGTCGTCGACAAAGATCTTGGAGAAGCCCGCGGCTACGATATTGGGCACGACCAGCGCCACGCTGACCAGGATCAGCAGCGCCACGGCGGCCTTCGAATTGCGCAGCTCGCGCAGCAGCAGCCGCGTGCCGTGCGGCTTGCTGCCGCGTTTCCTGAAGGCTTCGCCTCGTTCGAAAGCGAGGACGACGCCGGTGAACGCCTTGTCGACCTCGTCGAGGCCGACCCTGCGGCGGCCGGTGGCCGGATCGTTGATAAACGCGCCCTTGCCGTCGATGGCCTCCAGCACCACGAAATGATTGAAATTCCAGTGCAGGATGCAGGGCATCGGCATCTTTCGCAGCGCCGACGGCTCAACGCTGTAGCCCTTGGCGGCAAGCCCGTAGCGATGCGCGGCCTTGACGACATTGCTGGCCTTGCTTCCGTCGCGCGAGACGCCGCAGGCGACGCGAAGCTCCTCCAGTGGGATCCAGGCGCCGTAATGGGCAAGCACGATCGCCAGCGAAGCAGCGCCGCATTCGACCGCCTCCATCTGAAAGATGACGGGAGTACGCTTCACCCGCCGCGCCCAGAACGGGCGACGCCAGCCTGCGCTGCGGCTCCCTTCTGCGCCCGAACGACTAGCCATCAATCCCCGTGAAGTGCCTGATAAGCGGTATGATCAGATCGAGCGGACGCTGATGCCGCGTCGTGATCTCCGCGCGAGCGAGCGTTCCGCTCGTGAGATGCACGCTTGGCCCGTTGCCGACCGCCCAGCGATAGCCTGTCGGGGTCAACATATCCTGCTCGAGGACGACCTTGGCTGCGTAAGGCGCTCCGTCATGGGTGAAGCGCGACACCAACGTCTCATTGTGCAGCACAGCCGATATGCCCTGCGGGGTCATCGGGAAATCGGATACGGTTTCGATCGTGCCGAGCATCATGCCGAATTCTTCGCGCTTGACCGTGCTGGGCTCGAGATGCACCTGCATTCCCGGCTTGATCCTCTTGCCCTGTTCGACGGGGATGAAGATCACCGCCTCGAGCTTGTCGCCTTCGCTCTCGATGCCGACGACCGGCGTACCGACCGCAAGCACCGAACCGGCTGAAATCTTCACTTCCAGCACGCGGCCCTCGATGGGACTGATGACCTGGGTGTTCTGACTGAGCAACTCCGCCGTCGCCTTCTCCTGCCGGCGGGCTTCGTTGAGCGAAAATTCGGATTGACGCAGTTCGCGATCCCGCTGGGTCTCCAGATCGCTCTTTTCCGCTCTCAGCTTCAGGATCTGGTTATACGAATCGTCTTTTCGCTGTTGCGCGGAGGTGAGCTCCGTGCGCCTGTCGTCAAAATTGCGTCGCGTCGTGTATCCCTTGGCCAGCAAATCCTCGAGATTCTTGACGTCGACCGTCAGATATTCAATGCGTTGCGTCGTTGCCTTGATGACCTGGTTCAGCGCGTCTTCGAGCTTTGCATAATTCTGACTCTTCACGGCAAGCTCGCGCTCGACCCTCGCCGCCAGGACCGCATATTCCCGCTCGCGCTCGTGAAGAACGGCGACCGCCTCGCTGTGCTTTTGCTCAATGTCGGTTTGAACGATCTGCGCGATCGGCTGCCCCTTGACGACGTGATCTCCGACCGTGACGAACACCAAAGCGAGCCGCCCTGCGGCTCCGGATACTGCGTCGACGACCCTGTCGCCGTTGCTGATCAGGATCCCGTCGCCGGTAACGCGCGTGGGGATGCGTCCCACGACGCCCCAGATGATAGCAGCCGTGAGCGCGAGGCAAAGCACGGCCGTCAAAATCCAGTCGGACGGCTTGGTGATAACGACCAGATGATCGAATTGCTCGGGCGACGCGGCGCGATCCAGTGCCGATGCTCGAAATGCCCGTTGCGGCGTGCCCGTCACCCTCTTATTCTCCCAATGTCCGGACCAGCTTCGAAAAACGGCATGTTTCGAAGCCGGCGGTTATTAAAGCATATTGCGCGAGGTCGGTCGCCCAATAATAAACTGTTTGATGGAAACGAAAGATACTCCCTCGGATGTACGCGGTGTCCACCAAAATCAGGCTATGCATGGGGATGGCTCGACAATGTCTGCTGAAGGCCGGCTTGGCGGCAGCGCTGCTGCTGCCGGCCGCGGCGTTTGGCGGCGTCCTGTCCGAAAGCGACATGCAGAAGGTGGAGACATTAAAGCCTCTCTTCGCAAACCTGATGATCGATCTTTCCCAGTCCGCAAGGCGGACCGATGTGGCCGCCGGCGACATCAATTGTATCAACTCGACCATCCAGGAGCTCCTTCAGATCTCCGACGAGCTCGCGAGCTATGAATATCTGATCGCCATGGACAAGGACATCAGCGGCTTCGGCGAGAAGAACCCGATGCGCGATGTCGTCAAGTTCGCGGCCGAGAAAAGCAACGCGATCCTGACCAGCGAACGGAAACGGCTCGTTCAGCTCGCCGACCAGTGCGCCCGCTCTCCCCTGGGATCGAGCAAGACCCAGCAGGCGATTCAGGTCATCGACACCACGACAGGCATATTGACGGCGATCCGCGATCGTCTCTAGCGCGCCGCGTGCAGCAGCGTGCCAGCGACGACATGGCTCACCTGGCAGCGCCGGGTCGGCGACGGGTCGCCACCAGGCCACCTGATAAAGTCGCCATAGGGCATGTGAATATCAGGTCCATTTCGCGTTTCTCGGTATGCATGTCTATCCTCCTGGAGCGACCATCGCAGTGTCTAACGCGACAAAACTAGGCGCCAGACCGGGAGCTGGCCGTGATGTGAGTCACGCGGCCGCGCGAGACGTTCCGGCATGCGGCCGCCGTCACCCAGCAAAATGTGCAGAAAGAAGATGTGGCGATGGCGCGGGTCGTGGGCATCCGTGCATCTGAAAGCCCGCCTAAGCCCTCTCGCGGCAGCTTTCGCTCGCTTCGCTACGAAATACAGGACCTGGCTTGCCCAGCCGTAGCTCGCGAAGCGAGCGAAGGCTGGTGGGGGAGGCAGGACTCGAACCTGCGAAGCCATGAGGCGGCTGATTTACAGTCAGCTCCCTTTGCCACTCGGGACACTCCCCCGTTCGATAGCGCGCGATCCGCTTCCGCTTCCCTTTGCGGCGACGGACCGGGCCATGGAGACGTGAAGACCGCGGATCGCCCGTCAACGGGGTCGCAGTCGGGCGCGTTTATGGGGGGAAGCTGCCTCCAAAGTCAACCAAAGGAAGCCCCTAAATCCACCCGGAATCAGGCCAAATTGCCATTATTCGGAACCCGTGACACAAGCCTGCCATGACCGATCGAGATCGAAAGCCGCGTTTTGACCGCCGCGGCAGCAAGCCGTTCGACAAGGGCCGCCCCGGCGGGCGCCGGCCGATCTGGCAGGACCGCGACCATGACGGCCCTGCCGTGCTGTATGGCTGGCACACCGTGACCATGGCGCTGCTGAACCCGACGCGCCGGTTCAAGAAGCTGCTGCTCACCGAAAACGCCGCGCGGCGCCTCACGGAAGAGAACATCCCCACCCGCATCACCCCGGAAATCGTCCGCCCGAACGACATCGACCGGCTGCTCACCCCCGATGCCGTGCACCAGGGGCTATTGGCCGAGGCCGATCCCCTGCCCTCGCCCGACATCGAGACCTTGACACAGGAGGGCATCGTGCTGGTGCTCGACCAGATCACCGATCCGCATAATGTCGGCGCGATCCTGCGCTCGGCGGCAGCCTTCGCCGTGAAGGCGATCGTCACCACCGCGCGCCACAGCCCGGAAGCGACCGGTGTGCTGGCGAAGGCCGCCTCCGGCGCGCTCGAGCTCGTACCAATGATCACCGTGCAAAACCTCGCCCGCGCGCTGACGCAGTTGAACGAGCGCGGCTTCATGACGGTCGGGCTCGACAGCGCCGGCGGCGAGAACCTGTCGGCGATCGCGCTGCAGGCGCCGCTCGCGCTCGTGCTCGGCGCCGAGGGCAAGGGCCTGCGGCAACTGACGCGCGAGACCTGCAGCCGCGTGGCGCGGCTCGACCTGCCCGGCGAGATCAAGAGCCTCAACGTCTCCAACGCCGCGGTGCTCGCGCTCTATGTCGGCGCGACGCGGCTGGGGCTGATGGGCTGAGATCCATCCCGAGGCAAAACGCCCGCTCGCTGTCGCGAACGGGCGCCGATGATTTCAACCGGTCGCACGATCAGTAATAGCGGCGCACCAGCGGGTGGCCGTCATAATAGCCTTCGTGGCCCCAGTGATGGCGATGATGCCACGCGTGATGACGGTGGTGATAGGCATAGGCCGGCACCGCGTTTTCCTGGTAGGCCGGGACCGGCGCGAACATGTTCGGGCCGCTGTAGGTCGGGCCCTGGTTCACATAATAATATTGCGTGGTCGGCTCGGCGAGGCGCTCATAGGCCCAATGATTGCCGCAGGTGCCGCAGCCGCTGCCGTAGACGTAGCTGTAGGTCGGCTCGTAGGTGTAAGCCGGCGCATAGGTCGTGGCGCAGGGGCTCGCGAGCGCGCCACAGCAACCGCCGTAGCCGCATGCCATCGCAGGCGCAGCAGTGCCCGCAGTCATCACGGCAAAGGCCGCGACCAGTCCCTTGATCATCTGACGCATTACTCTCTCCTGTTGGTCTGCCTTTCTAGTTTGGAAGTTTCTCAGGCTTGCGACGGGGCTCCCCCGGCGGACCTGAGAAATCGTGCCGGCGATGATCGTCGCCCTCGCGCGGCGCCAGGATCACGGGCGGCGGATAGAACGGCACTTCCGGCTGGGTCGTCGGAAGCGTCGGCGGATTCGGCGCCGACTGCGCACCCCAGGATTGGTGATAGCTCTCGGCCGGCTGCGGCAGCTTGCGGTTGGCCGGCGGCTCGATTTCGAGCCGGCCATAGGCCGGCTTCAGGCCGAGGGTCGGATAATAGTGGCCAACCTCGGGCTCGGGCGGTACCGGACGGCCGGCATAGATGGTTGGCTGATTGTTGTAGCCCTTGCCGAGGCCGAAACTACCCTCAAGCACGGAATAGTTCACTTCGACGCCGTTGACGATGATCGGTACACCCGGCCGGTTCGGGACGACGATCTCAAAACCCTGGGCGAAGGCCGCGGGTGTCATTCCCAGGAAAATACCCAGGAAAATCGCCAGTGCCAGTCGAAGGCGCATGCATCCGGTTCCGCTATGGTTACGCGCAATCTAACCGAATGAGAAATACCAAGGGTTAAGAAGGCGTTCGAAACACAGGGTAAGCCTAACACCCACGCGATTCACCCCGGTCAATGCAGGGCGAAACGTTAACGAGTGTAAACGCGCCTGGTTTCTAGGTGAATGTGGTCGCGACAATGGTGTGTACGCCGATCGCCATGGTGACGAGCCCGACCGCGCCTTGCAGGCCGCGATTGGCCCAGGTCAGCCAGCGCGCGGAGACCGCGATCGGCACCGCGATCACGGTCGACAGCGCGCCCATGCCGATCATCGAGCCGATGCCGAACAGCGCGATATAGCCGAGGCCTGCGGCCGCGCTCGGCGCCTGCATCACCGCCAGCACGAGCAACGCGGCCGAGCCCGCCATCCCGTGCATCAATCCGACCATGAGCGTACGCCAGCGGAAGCCATGCGCGTGGGCGTGCGGCGCCCGCGCATGCGGCACGGCTTCGCCGGCATGGCTGTGGGCATGGATATGAACGATGCCGTCGTCATGATGGTGACGATGGAAATGCACGCGGTCGCGCCACAGCCGCCACAGCACATGCGTGCCGAGGCCGACCAGCATGACGCCGACCGCGGTCTCGAGCGGGCGCGCCAGTTGTTCCGGGATTGCGTGACCGAGCAGGATGGCCGCGCCGGCAAAGACGAACAGCGTCAGCGTGTGGCCGAGTCCCCAGGTCAGGCCGTGCCTGACGATATCGCCGACCTCGCTCCGGCGCGCGGCGATCGAGGAGACGGCCGCGATGTGATCGGCTTCCAGCGCGTGCTGCATGCCCAACAGAAAACCGAGACCGAGAATGCCGAACATGCGTCCCTGCTTGTGCCGGGCCGACACTAGACGTTTCGGTGCCGCGGGCAAGCAAGCGCGGCCTCGGCGCTGGCGCAAAGCCCTGTATGCAGCAAAAACCGTTCGTTGATTGTAAGGATTTTCGCCGTTAAACAGGCGAACTGGAGCCGGCTTAGCTCAGCGGTAGAGCAGTGGTTTTGTAAACCAAAGGTCGGGGGTTCAATCCCCTCAGCCGGCACCACCCGTTTATAGCCGACAGGGCAGCCCCGGGGAGGGCTGGGCCGGTTCCGCCCACCCCAACCACGACACCCATCGCACGGTGACGCGCATCACTTACCGGGGCGAGCCAAACTCCTATGGTTCGCGGTGTCCAACCGCGAGGAGCGAGACGGCTCTAAGCGACGTTCAAAGGAGGCACGCCATGCACAATCGCGACAACATCGACGTTTCTTCCATCGAACTGACGGAACAAGACCTGTCGGCAGTATCGGCGGGCAAAAAGTCCGACACCACTGCTCTCATGCAGGCGATATCTGACGCGATGAAGAAGATACAGGACGCGGCTCAGTCGGCCATCTCCAATATCCGTTGACGCCACACCATCAACAGGTGGAGCGCGCATCACGCGATGGAGGGCTATTGGGCGGCAACGCCGCTGCCACCGCTCACGCGGTGCGAACGAGGTAGGGTTAAGTAGTTAGGTTTAGATCGAACAGCATTTGAACCGCCATCGAACAGCCACTATCACTTTCCGCACGGCAACGAATTTGAAAGTGCAGTGCCCTTGGCAGACAGAATCGAAGTGAAGTGCGAAGCTTGTGACGGCGCCGGCGTTCGAAGCGTAAAGCACCCTTCCGAACCGGGTAAGAGAATCATCGCTCGTTGCGACGTTTGCGACGGAAAAGGTCGGGTAAAGAAGGCCACCGAGTAAGCGGCCTTACTCCTTCAGAGGGTGACGACGATGAGGCCGCCAACTGAGGCGGCCTCTTTTATCATGAGAAAGAATAGTCCTCGATTTCAAAAATCCCTTTTCCTTGGGGTTTTGCAGGAGGCGGATCTTTGGGTTTGGTCTTTTCGGTGCCGCCGACGACGGAATTGAGTTCGTCTAGCGTCAGTTCATCAGAGGCGGAATTCTCAGAGCGATTTGGGTCAGTCATTGCCAAGCTCCCTCTATTGAGGACCGCAAGAGTATACCGCAGATCAAAGCCATCCTGGAGTGACACGAGTCACATTCGAAAACAGGACACTACCAAATTCGACTTAGTTAGGACACCGGCGATCAAATACGGACAGTACCGCCTTGTGGAAAGGAACAAGGCGGGAAAGTGAAAACTCACCAAGAACGGCACTTGCCCTGCCCCGCTTCTTCGTCTTCTTCGCCGCTTCCGACCAAATTCCAGAGCTAATAATATCAACGGGTTGCTGTCGGCTATACTGAGTGAAATGCTCAGCCGGCACCACGCCGTTGAGCAGGAAAAAAACTAACGGCGCCAGGCTTCCTCCGCACCCCACTTGCCGTTTTTATCATCAGCC
>Ga0070683_100002724_pt1 | contig 14111 bp, 11 predicted proteins | sample KBSC713LmetaG_FD_64662 | JGI IMG/M metagenome (GOLD analysis project Ga0070683, IMG submission 64662) | Corn rhizosphere microbial communities from Kellogg Biological Station, Michigan, USA - KBS C7.1-3L metaG | ecosystem: Host-associated > Plants > Roots > Rhizosphere ...
GTCCGACAGCGTCAGCGGATCGACGACGCCGCCCTTCTCGGCGATCGTGACCATCGCGCCGAAGATTCGGCGATGACGCTCCGCGTAAAACATGGACGCGTCGACGTGCTCGACCGCTTTGAGCACCGCATCCCCATCGATCAACATCGCCGAAAGCACCGCTTGCTCGGCGTCCTCGGAGTACGGAGGACGCCGGTCGCGATAAGGATCACGCGCTTGGGTCTGCGCTGCTGGTACTATCGAGTATTCGGCGTGCGAGCTGGACATCGTCCCAGGTAGGTCTCTTCCAGGATGGATTACGGAGGAGCGCTGCTGGGTGATAAGTCACGATCAGCGGAACGCCGTAGTAGCGATGGATCTGCGTTCTCAATTTACCGATCGAGAGCTTCGTGTCGAGCAATGTCTGCGCGGCAAACGTCCCGAATGCGAGGATAACTCGCGGACGGATCAATTCGATTTGCCGAATGAGGTACGGACTGCACGCCTTGACTTCTTCAGGAAGCGGATTGCGGTTTCCCGGCGGCCGATGCTTCAGGACGTTGCAGATGAAAACATCCTCGCGCTTGAAGTTGATCGCGAGAAGAATTTTGGTGAGGAGCTGCCCCGCTGCGCCGACGAACGGCCGCCCCGTTTCGTCTTCCGTCGCGCCCGGCGCTTCACCGACGCACATCAGGCCTGCCGTTGGCGAGCCCTCGCCCGGCACCGGATTGAGCGCTGTCGAGTACAGCGGGCAGCGCGTGCAACTCGCGACGTGCTTCGCAATCGCGTCGAGCGAATCGAGCGATGCCATCGTTCCACCGAACAACTCGCCAGCCGGCGTTCCAACACTCAGCCCCGCAGGAACACCTGCGAGAACGGACTCTTGATTCGATGGCGCGCTAGCAGCGCGTGCTGGAGGATCGGCTTGAACGTCCGGCGGTGCGGACCGTTCGACTGGGTCGACTCGCGGCGTCTCGGCGGGGATCGAGCTCGGTTCGAGAAACTCGTTTCGACGCTTCGAGATCTCGGGTCCCGAACCCGGCCCCGCTCCCGACGCACGCAGCGCGGCGCGCCAATCGGATGTCTCCGGCAGATCGGTTCGCGCGCTTCGTTCGCTCGTCTCGACACGTGCCGCGGCCGGCGCCGCCTCTATCGAGCGCGGCGACGAGCCTCCGCTGACGATGCGAAGTGCTTCGTCCACGGTCATCGAATCGAGAACGAGCTCCGACTCGCCCATTTCGCGCCGCTGTTCGAGATAGCGGCGCAGCTTTTCTCTAGCGTCCATCGATCAGCCTCTCGACGCGATCGAGAATCGCGTCGGCAACGTCGCTCTTGGGCATCAACGGCAGTCGTTCTTCGGTGCCGTCGCGCATCAGAAATGTCACTCGATTCGTGTCGACGCCAAACCCCGCTCCGGCTTCCCGTGCGTCGTTCAGCACGATCATGTCGAGATCCTTCGACGCGAGCTTGCTCTTCGCGTTCCGGACGATGTCATCCGTCTCGAGCGCGAAGCCGACGATCACCGCATTCGCTCGGCGCGCCGCTTTGGTCGACTTGAGGATGTCTGGCGTCGATGTCAGCTCGATCGGTACGACTCCGTTCGCCTTTTTGATTTTCGATCTCGCGACAGTCATCGGGCGAAAATCAGCAGGCGCGGCCGCCATCACCAACACATCGCATTGCGGAAGCAATCCTTGCACCGCGGCGGCCATCTCTCCCGTCGACTCGACCTTGTGAACCTCGACGCCGGCCGGCGCGGCAATGGAAAGCGGGCCCGCGATGAGATGGACGTCCGCACCGCGTCTCCACGCAGACTCGGCGAGAGCGACGCCCATCTTTCCGCTGCTGTGATTCGAGATGAATCGCACCGGATCGATTGCTTCGCGCGTCGGGCCGGCGGTCACGAGAATCCGCTTCCCCGCGAGGTTCGACGTTTTCTCGAGCACGCGGCCAACATGAGAAAAGATGACTTCCGGTTCCGGCATTCGGCCCGGACCGTGCCCTTCGCCCGCAGCGAGCATACCCTCGTCGGGCTCGACGACTCGATATCCGAGTCCTCGAAGATGCTCCACGTTTTTCTGCGTTTGCGGATGCGCCCACATATGGTCGTTCATCGCAGGCACGAACAGCACCGGGCATGTCGCGGCGAGTAGACATGCGGTCAGAAGATCGTTCGCCTGCCCCGCGGCTGCGCGCGCCATGAAATCAGCGGTTGCAGGAGCGACGACAATCGCGGTCGCTTCACGCGCCAACTTGATGTGATCGAGTGCCCGGCCAGGATCGAACAGGCCTGTGTGCACGGGGCGTCCGGTCAACGCTTCGAAAGTGACCGCGCCAATGAACTCGGTGGCGGCCGGCGTCATGACGACATCTACCGTCGCGCCGGCCTTCGTCAGCAACCGAGCAAGCCAGGCCGACTTGTAGCTCGCGATCCCTCCTGATACGCCGAGGAGGACGCGTGCTCCGGAGTACGGCCGAGCGGGCGTCAACTCAATCGACGCGACGGCGGGGTACGACGTGATACACAATGTCGCCCTTCGCGAGCTCTTCGAGCGAACGGGTCGTCAGCTTCTTCTCGCGGGACGACGAACGATCGCGCGGAAACTCGTTCAGCACGCGGGCATACTTCGCCGCAATCAGGACGCCGAGGTACTTGTTGGCGGCGTGGTTGGCGATTTCGACGGGCGTGAAAACTCGCATCTGTGACTCTACGATGAATGGTGATCGATTTCGCTGTGCAGGCGGCGAATCAGCTGTTCAACCTGCGTCTCCAAACCGCTGACCCGCTCTCGGCTCACGACCTCGGCGTCCAGAATTGCCGAGACCCGCTGGACCGCGCGTTCCAGGTCGTCATTGACGACGACATACTCGTACTCCTGAATGGCGCGCAATTCCTGCAATGCGGAATGTAATCGACCGACGAGCTGTTCGGGCGACTCCGTTTTTCGAGCCCGGAGGCGGTCCAAGAGCACCTCCCCGGACGGCGGGAGCACGAAGACGGTCACGGACGACGGGAAGGCCTCCCGCATCTGGCGCGCGCCCTGAACGTCGATGTCCATGACGACGTGCCGACCCGTTCCGAGAACTCTGTCGATCTCGCTTCGGAGCGTGCCGTACAGGTTTCCGTGGACCTCCGCGGATTCCGCGAAGTCGCCGGCGGCACGTCGACGTAAAAACTCCTCGGGATCCAGGAAGTAGTAGTCGACTCCGTTCTGTTCGACCCCTCGCGGAGCGCGCGTCGTGCAAGACACCGAATAACCGACATCCGGTCGCTGCTCGAGCAGCCTGTGCGCGATCGTCGTCTTCCCGCCCCCCGACGGCGCTGAAAGAATGAGCGGGAACGGGTTCACTCGAGGTTCTCCACCTGTTCACGGATTCGCTCGAGCTCCTCTTTGATCACAATGACGTCGTGCAGCATCGCCGCATCGTTTGCCTTGCTCCCCGTCGTATTTGCTTCGCGCAGCAGTTCCTGAAGGAGGAAGCCAAGTCGTTTGCCGACGCCGTCGGCTGGCGGCGATGCGAGCGTGGTTCGGAACGCGGCAAAGTGTGAATGAAAGCGACTTACTTCCTCGGCGACGTCGAGCTTGTCTGCGAGGATCGCGATTTCCTGAGCGAGACGCTGCTCGTCGACCGCGACACCGTCCGCCAATTCACGAACCGCCGTGCGAAGCCGATCGCGCTGCTCGATCAGTCGCTGCGGTGCGCGGTCCGCGATTCGATTGACGGCGTTCTCGATGTTCGTGAGTCGATCGTGAAGATACTTCTCGAGGCGCGCGCCTTCGCCCGTTCGCATTTGATCGAAGCTCTGCAACGCACGCTCGACGATCGCGATGAGCTCTGCCGACGTGCCGGGCAGTTCTTCCTCTGTGGTCGCGATGACGTTCGGAAGACGAAGGACCGCACCGACGTCGACGGCGCTGCCGAGGAGGAGATGCTGCTGCAGCGCGCGAATCTGTTCGACGTACACACGGAATTGCGCTTCGTCGATACGCGCCGCGTCGGTCTCCTTTCGTTCGATTCGCGCAAACAGCGTCACATGACCGCGCGCGACCGATTTGCGCATCGTCTCGCGCACGTCGGCTTCCCACTTCGCGAGATCGCTCGGAAGCTTGATCGACGGATTGAAGAATCGGTGATTGACCGAACGCACTTCAACCGAGACGCGAGCGTCTCCAACGCTTCCGTCGGCCGAGCCGAACCCGGTCATGCTTTTGATCATGTACAAGTACCAGGTGCCAGGTTCCAGATATCAGAGGATGCGGACTCTGGTCTCATATGATAAAAGTGATAAAAGCGAAGCACTCGAGTCCCTGGTACCTGGTACCTGGTACCTGGTACCTGAGATCAATCGACAAAATACCAACGCACGCCATAGAAATTCGTTTGGCGAGGCGCTATGAACGACGGCACTTGCGAATACCGCTCGCCGAGGAAGTTGCGGAACTGCCACGACACGCTCGCCTGCAGAATATGAACTTCGAGCAGCGTCGAGATCGTTCGATAGCCGCTCGTCGTGCGAATCGCGCCCCCCGCCGTTGGGAAATTCACACCGGAGCGATATTCGTGCACGATCGACGCGGTGATGCCGAGGTGTCCGCTCGGAAACTGGTCGAGGAGATTCGTGTGAAGAAAGAGCTCGCTGCGCGTCTGATAGCGCGGCCGGTAGAAGCCTGTCGTGTCTTTCCACCGAATCGCGGAGATGTCTGCGTGGATGATTCGCCAGAGCTGTCCGCGAACCGCCGCCGTGTAGCCCGTCGTGGCCGGCTCGGCCTGCGCGATGAACAACGTGTCAAAAATGCGAGGCGCCGCGAGCGGCACGCTGTCTCGCCGGATCACGCCGCCGAGGAGCCAAAGATTCTTGACGCGCAGCGCCGCCTGCGCCTTGGTATACGTCGCCTTGAACCTGTCCTTGCTGTGCGAATCCGTCGTGCGTCCGTAAGATCCGAGCAGCGACACGAAGCTCAACGGACTGAGCTCGGCAATGACGTCCTCGCGCGCGAGCGAATCGAGTGATTTCCCTTCCGCGAATGCGGAAACGTTCAGCTTCTGCGACGTGAAGCTCGCGCGAGCCGTCGGGGAGGCGATCGACTTTCCACCGCCGCCGAACAGTCGCATTCCAGCGCTGACCCGAAATGGTCCGTTGGTGATTCCACCTGTCGCGAGGTACTGCGCGCGAAATGCACTCGTGTCGAGCGACGCGACCGCAAGCGCCGAGTCGGCGGCGGTCTTGAGATTCGTCGTTGGAACGGTGCGGATGCCTGTGTAGTCATACTTCGACGCGATCGCCATGATCTGCAGCCACGTTGGGCTGACGTCGGGATCGCGATAGCCAATTCGGAAATACGAATCAGATCTCGTCGACTCGACAGCTGGAATCGAATCCGGCGGTGTCGCGCCGATGATGCTTCCGCGATGTCGCCCGACGCGCGTCATGAATGCGTCGACGCTCCAGTCGTTGCGCGCCCAGCCGACGCGACCGATGATGGCGAGTTGGTCGCTGCTCGTGCCGAAGACCGACGGCGGCGTCGTGCCGTACTGCTGCGCCGCGAACTGCAGACCGAACCCGTTGTGCCAGCGGCGTCCGTAAAAACCGCGATACTCGTTCGTCGCCTGATCGCCGGTCGCTATGTCGACGCGCGTCTCGGGAATGGTGTGATTGACCCGCCAGCTGCGGAGATAAACGCGCACTTCTTCCGCGGCTTGTTCGACCGTCGCTTCTTCGATCGACGACAAATTGATCTGAGTGAGATCCAGCGCGCCGTTCGATCGCGGATCGAGCGATTGCATTTCCATTCCGTCGTAGAACACGCGCACGCGACGAATGTCCCCGAGATATGCGGCCACGGTCGGCGCAGAAATCCATCCCGCGTGCATGGTCGTCACACCGGGAACGCGCTCGAGGAGATCCGCCACCGTTAGCGCGCCCGTGCCTTCGAGTGAATCGCGCGTCCAATGCAGCGTTCGTGCGATTTCGACTTCTTTCGGAAGCTCGGCGTGAGAGAACGGACTCTTGATCGAGTCGGCACGAGCCTTTTCTCGCTCGATTGAATCGCGCTTCGCCAGACTATCCCGAAGGAGCGAGTCCGCGCGCGCCGGGATCGGAATCGTCAGCGTCGTGTCGCGGACCTTCTTGAGCGTGTCCTTCGGAATCGTGTCGCGCTTTGGGATGGTATCCCGAACCTGCGCGCCCATCGGCGCGTGCAAAACGGCCCCGGCCACGAGGCCGAGGCCGACTACGCAAAGCGTGCGAACCAGACGAGCGATCAGCGTGCGCGTCCTCGAACGAATTCCACGAATGTCCCCACGGGAACGCCCGTCGGACCCCGCGGCACGGTGCCGAGATCCGATTCTGTGTACGCCGTTCCCGCGATGTCGAGGTGCACCCATGGATACCCTTCTGCGAACTCTTTTAAAAACAGCGCCGCAGTGATCGTTCCGGCAGGCCTTCCGCCGGAATTCTTGATATCCGCGACGTCTGATTTGATCAACTCTTTGTACTCATCCCAGAGCGGGAGCGGCCATCCCGGCTCGCCGGACCGCTTTCCCGCCTCGAGAACTTCCTGCACCAATGCGTCATCCGTTCCCATCACGCCGGTCGCCGTGTGACCGAGCGCGATGACGCATGCGCCGGTGAGCGTCGCCGCGTCGATCACCGCCGACGGCGAGAATCGCTTTGCGTACGTCAGCACGTCCGCGAGAACCAAGCGCCCCTCCGCATCCGTGTTGATGATCTCGATGTACTTCCCATTCGACGCCTGAACGACATCGCCGGGCTTCACTGCCTCCCCCGACGGCATGTTGGTCGTCGAGCCGATGAGACCCACGACGTTGATGGGAAGTTCCAAGCGGCCGATCGCTTCCATCGCGCCAAGCACGCCGGCGGCGCCGCACATGTCGAACTTCATCCACTCCATGCCCTGCGCCGGTTTGATCGAGATGCCGCCGCTGTCGAAGCACAGTCCCTTGCCGACGAGCGCGACCGGCTGAGCGTTCCCCGGACCTTTGCGATACTCGAGCGCGATGAGCTTTGGGTCCTGCGACGTCCCCTGCGCCACTGACAGGAACGACCCCATCTTCTCCTGCGTCATCTCGGCGCGGCCGAGCACCGTGACCTTCATGCCGAAGCGCTGCGCGATGTCCCGGGCCGTGTCCGCGAGATAGTCCGGCGTGCAGATGTTGCCGGGAAGCATCCCAAGGCGGCGAGCGAGAGAGTGTCCCTCGCCGATCGCGCGTGCGTTCTTCACGCCGGCGTCGAGCTCGCCCGAGTCGGATCCGAGAATCGTCGCCTCGGCGAGCGCCTCGCGCTGATCGTCCGGCGACGGCGGTGTTTTGAGTTCTTTAAAATCCCACGAGCCGGCGATGAGTCCTAGTCCCGCCGCTTCGATTTCGTCTGCCGTCACTGCGCCGGCGAAGAAGGTGAGCTTGCCGACTCCCATTCGATTTGCCGCTCGTGCCGCGATGGCGCCGGCCCGTCGGAGTGCGAGACGCCGATCAGACGACGTTCCGATCCCGACGAGCAGCACGCGCTCAATTCCCCGCTCGGCGCCGGCGAAGTGCAACGTTTCGTCGCGGGCACCCCTAAAGTCTCGTCGGGCCAGCGCGCGTCCGATCGCTCCGCCGCAGGCCGAATCGATCGCCTGCGAGGAGGCGTCGAGTGCCGGTGCGGTCGGTAGCGCTACCACGAGCAATGGCGTATCGAGCGCGGCGAAGTTCGGCGCCGCGGCGGAGAGAGAAAGCGTCATGAAATCAGGGTATGTTGTGGTCGCCGGCGTTGGCGACGGTCAGGTCCCGATGGTCGAACGGCGAAACACTTTCACTGTGTCGACAGTCTGTGAGTGCAGAAACCGCTGGACGTGCCTGAACGTTTTCTCGCAGCGAGTCGTTCGTACGGACGATCTGGCCGACTTTCGCAAACTGGTAAGTAGCTATCACAGATGACGTGTAGTGTGGCTGCGAGCCCCGTAAAGTATGGATTCAAAAATCACGCGGCAAGCTGAAGCAACCGACGAGATCACCGTGCCGCCAACACGCTTGCGCGTGCTGGCGGCGATCGCGATCGGGGTCGTTTGCGGCCTTGTCGCGTTTCTGCTTCATGGGCGACAAGGATTCTGGCCGGACTTCGTTTTCCCTTGGACTGCCGCCCGTTATCTGCTCGATGGAAAGGACCCCTACGTCATGTTGCCCGGCGGACTGAAAGAGCCGTTCGAGACGCCCCTTCTGTATCCACTCCCGACGGTCCTCGCGGTCGTCCCATTCGCGCGGCTATCGATGGCCGCTGCGGGGGGAGTCGTCATGGGTCTGTCGTCGGCGCTGCTTGCGTTCGTTCTCACGCAGCGTGGATGGCACCGGCTCTGGATGCTCGCTTCAGCCCCGTTCGTAATGGCAGTGAACCTTGGCCAGTGGTCACCGCTCATTGTCGTTGCAGCGTTGCAGCCGGCACTGGGGGCGCTCGCCTCGACGAAACCGAACATCGGGCTCGCCGCATTCGCGTATCGGCCGTCGCTCAAGATGCTGATTGGTGGGCTGATCGTTCTCGTTTTGTCGATCGTCGTACTTCCGACGTGGCCGCTCGAATGGCTGCACGCGGTTCGGTCGCTGCCAGGTCACCCGGCGCCCATTCTCATCGCCCGCGGACTCGGCCTCGTGTTGCTGCTCGCGGCGCTGAAATGGCGCACACCCGAGGGTCGGCTCCTCCTGGTCAGCGCGCTCGTTCCGCAGCTCCCGCTATTTGCCGATCAGCTTCCCCTGCTTCTCACGGCGCGAACGCGACTCGAGCTCGTCGCACTCACCGCGCTGAGTCAGGTCGGATTTCTGCTCTGGTTTACGCTGCTGAAGCCGAAGGAACCATACGTACCACAAGCAGCTCCGTACGTTCTTGCCTTCACGTTCATTCCCGCGTTGGTGCTCGTGCTACGACGCCGGTCCGCCGAAGTCTGAATCGATCTGACGGCCGAGACGTATCGATTCTTCGATTGCCGTTTGCACGTCGTCCGGACCGGTGCGGAAATTCACGATGCACGCGCGAAGCGCGAAGATCTTTCCGATGACGGCGTTCGAGAGGTAGACGCGCCCATCGCGCTGCAGTCGCGCGAGCAGCTCGGTGTTCAGTCGATTCAAGTACTCTAAATTGACCGGCTCGTGCCGATCGTCGCGCAGCCGCTCGGGGACGTAGCGGAACGTCGCAATGCTCAGGGACTGCGTCACCGCTTCGAGCGCGGTCGACTCTGACGCCAGCCGATACATCTCGCGCGACAACGCGATGTCCTCGCCGATCATCCGCTTGTAGCCGTCGCGCCCGATCTGCTTGATCGTCGCCCAAACTTTCAGCGCGCGGAATCCGCGCGAGTTCTGCGGCCCCCATTCGTGGAAATTGGTTGGCGGATCTTCTGCGGCACCGTCGAACGTGTAGTATGGCGGATGGAAACTGAATGCGGTGTGCAGCGCGTTCGCATCGCGGACGAGTGCCGTTCCCGCCTCGAGCGGCGCGTAGAGCCACTTGTGCGGATCGGTGGCGACGGAATCCGCGCTCGCGATCGCTCGGAAGTCCGGATGCGCGTCGTCGAGCATCGCCGCCGGTGCGCCGTACGCGCCGTCGACGTGAAACCACAAAGATTCGTTTGCGCAGAGATCAGCGATCGCACGAAGCGGATCGATCGCGCCCGTACTGACTGAACCCGCGGTTCCAATCACGACCGCGGGTTGAAGACCATTCTTCCGATCTTCGACGATGCGATCGCGAAGCGAGTCGATGCGCATCGCGCCGACGCTGTCGACGTCGACCGAATGGAACGAGTCGATGCCCAGTCCGCAGATGTCCGCGCCCTTCTGCAGCCACGTGTGCACTTCAGACGACGCGTACACGATGAGCCGCTTCTGATTTGCGACGCCATTCGCGCGGACGTCCCACGCTGCCTTCGCGCGAATCGCGGCGATGAGGCAGACCATGTTCGCGACATTGCCGCCGCTGACCAACAGTCCGCCGGCTTTCGGCGAAACGCCGATCAACTCCGCGACCCACCGCACGACCTGCTTCTCGATTTCGGTTGCGACCGGCGACAGCCCCCACGCACCGCAGTTCGGATTGACCGACGTCGCCAGCAAATCCGCCAACGCACCGATTGGCGCCGCGGACGACGTGATGTAACCGAAGAAGCGCGGATGCCCGTTGAGCGTAGAGTTGGCGAAGAGAACGCGTGCCATGTCCTCGAGCATTCCCGTCGCACCGCGACCGCTCTCCGGAACCACAGCGTCCGCCCCGACGAGTGCTCGAACGTCGCGAGGAGCGAGCGACGGCGCGACCGGTCTCGACCCGATCGTGTCGATGAAGTCCGCGATCTGATCGACGAGCCTGTGCCCGACGACGCGAAACTCCTCGGCGGACAGCTCCGCTGGCGATTCACGCATTGTGATGCTGACTCTGCGGAAGTGACACCCGAAACTCCGTGCGGCCCGGCACCGAGTCGACTTCGATTGTGCCGCCGTGTCGCCGAACGATGCGTCGGCTGATATCGAGGCCCAGCCCCGTTCCCTCTCCCATCGGTTTCGTCGTGAAAAAGGGATCGAAGATTCGCGTTTTGTTTTCCGGCGTAATGCCCGGTCCGTTGTCGATGACGCGAACGAGAACGTATTTCCCTTCGCAGCTCGCCCGGACGACGATACTCCCGGAGTTTGGCAGCGCGTCGAGAGCGTTCTCGATGAGATTCGACCATACCTGATTCAGCTCGCCGCCAAACGCGGGAACGAGCGGGAACGGTTCGGGGATCTCGAGCTTCACTTGGATCGACTTTGCTTTCGCTTTCGACGCGAGGACGGCCACTGTATCGGTCACACCTTGCGCGATGTCTTGCGGCTCGCTGACCGTCGCGCGATCCATGAACGTGAACCGCTTCACGGACGAAACGAGGTCGTAGACTCTCGACGCTGCGCGCTCGATGTCGATGGCGAGCGATCGCGTCGTATATCCCGCCGCGATCCACCGCAGCGCTTTGTCGAGCGTGTCCGGCCGAACGTTTTCCGCCAGACGATCGAGCGCGTCGATCGAGATGCCGCTCTCTGACAGCGCGGTCGCCGGCGTCGTGTCCGCTCCGTGCTCCTCGAGCCAGTCGAGGATCTCGTCTTCGCGATCGGCGCGCTCTATCGCGGAAAACACGCCGGTGGTGGCGCGAACCAGCGATCCGTCGCGCAACGACTCGATGAGGTCGCGCTCTTTCTCGTTCAACGTCGCTGACCCTAGCTCGTACGACACTTCTTCGGCGCTCGCGAGCTCGCTCTGGAGCGTCTTTGCGGCGCGCGCAACCGCTGACGCCGGGTTGTTCAACTCGTGCGCCAACCCCGCCGCGAGCCGGCCGAGGGACACCATCTTCTCGTCTTGCCAGTCGGTCGACGTGAAATGGCGCACGCGGTCGAGCATGACGTGAACGAGGATCGCGGTGATCGACGGACAGGCGACGATCATCTGCGGAAAGAGATCGCAGTGCAGCGCGACGACATCGGTGTCTTCTTCGATTATCGAATCGCCCGGCGGATTCCCAACGCGCGAGTACGGCAAGTTCCCCGTGACGTCGCCTGCCATCCACTCCATCACCTTGCGCCGGCCGTTGCCGCGGTCCACATGAATCGCCGCGTGGCCGTTGAGGAGGATGATCATGTCGGTGACGCGCTCGGTTTTGTGGACCACGACGTCACCCGCGTCGTAGTGCCGATACTGACCGTGAGTTGCCAACCACTCGAGCTCTTCGCGCGGTGCCGGCCCCACGGTCTTGTGTGCGGCGAGGCGATCGACGACTTCGGAAAGCGGAACGTTGAGTACCTGCATTACGGTCTCATTGAGAAAACTGTAATAAGGCGACTACGCCTTCTTCTGCTCCAACGGCAATGAGATGCGAAATTCGGTGCGTCCGGGCCTCGATTCGAGCACGATGCTTCCGCCATGCGCTGCGACGGCGCGGCGGCTGATGTCCAGTCCCAGTCCCGTCCCTTGCCCGATCGGCTTCGTCGTGAAGAACGGTTCGAAGATGCGCGTCTGAATATCGGCGGGAATGCCCGGCCCGTCGTCGATGACGCGCACGACGACATCGCCGTCTTCTTTCGCTGCCTTCACGACGATCTTCCCATTCTGATTCTCCGCGTCGATCGCGTTCTCGATCAGATTCGCCCACACCTGATTGAGCTCGCCGGCGTTTCCCATGATCGTCGGGAGACCGGGCTGAATGTCGAGCTTTACCGAGACCGATTTCCCGCGCGCCTTCGACGCGACGACGGCGACCGTATCCGCCAACCCTTGCGCGATGTCCGTCGGCGCCGGTGCGGCCGATCGGTTGAGATACGTGAATCGCTTCACCGCCGACACGAGGTCGTGAATTCGCGTCGTTGCCCGCTCGACTTCCATCGCGAGCGTCCGCGCGTTGTACTCGGCGGCGATCCATCGGAGCGCCACATCGAGCGTCTTGCCTTCGAACGATTCGGCGAGGGCGTCCAGCAGCGACACAGAAATTCCAGCCTCGGCGAGCGCTGTGGACCGCGAACCATCTGCGTCGTGATCCTCGAGCCACTCCGTGATCTCGTCTTCTTGGTCCGCGCGCTCGATCGCCGAGAAGACTCCTGTCGCGTTGGAGATCGGCGGCCCGTCGATGTACTCGGCGAGCGCCTGTCGCTGCTCGTTCGACATCGTCGCCCCGCCGACGGCCTGTGCCGCGCTGTCGACTTCTTTGAGGGCCTCGCGAAGCTGCTTCGCACTGCGCGCCGCGGCCGACGCCGGGTTGTTCAACTCGTGCGCTAGGCCAGCCGCCAGTCTGCCGAGCGACGCCATTTTATCGTCCTGCCAGCTTGCCGTCGCCAACTGCTTCGAGCGATCGAGCATGGTGTGGACGAGCAGCTCGATGATTCCCGGGCATTCACGGATGAGCGCCGGCATGAGCTCGCGTCGAAGGGCCAGGACGTCCCCGGCTTCCGTCATCACCCCGTCGCCAGGCGACGTCGTCGCTCGAGAAAATGGGAGCATGCCGGTGACTTCGCCGCCGAACGTCTCGACGGGGTGTCTGCGGCCGCTGCCACGATCGATCGTGAAAGTCAGACAACCGCTGAGCTGCACGAACATTTCGTTCACCCACTCGCCCTTCGACGCGATGCGTGCACCGAGCTCGTAGCGCCGAAGCTCAGCGTTCCGCGCCAGCCATTCGAGCTCAGCGCGCGGAGCGCTTCCGAGCGTCTTGTGTGTCGTGAGACGCTCCACCAATGCCGCGATATCGGGTGATTCGGTCACTGGCTGAGTCACGGTCGTCACACGGTTGCGAGGTATTCGTGGATCATGCTCACGGTCGCCGACCCTTCGCCGACGGCTGACGCGACGCGCTTGCCAGAGCCTCGACGCGCATCGCCGGCAGCGAAGACGCCGGGAATACTCGTCTCGAACAGGAACGGGTCGCGGACGAGCGGCCATTCGCGCGGTGGACGTCCGTCGATCATCAAATCGCGTCCCGTGAGAATGAAGCCCTGCGCGTCGGTCTCGACGAGCCCCGCGACCATTCCAGTCCGTGGCGCTGTGCCGATGAAGATGAACATCGCGGCGGCCGGATGCTCTGTCGTCTCCTTCGTCTCCAGGTTCTCGATCGAGATCGATTCGAGTCGCCCGTTTCCCTTTACTCCTCTCACGACCGAGTTCGAAAGAACGCGAACGTTCTTGGTATCGTTGATTCGATCGACGAGATACTGCGACATCGACGTGCTCAATGTCGATCCGCGAATGAGCATCGTCACGCTCTTCGCGTGGCGCGAAAAGAACATCGCGCCCTGCCCCGCTGAGTTCGCGCCCCCGACGACAAACACATCTCGGTCCTTGTACGCCGCGGCCTCGGTGAGGGCCGCACCATAGAACACCCCTGCGCCGACGAGATCTTCGAGGCCAGGTGCGTCGAGACGACGGACCTCCATTCCCGATGCGATCAATACCGCGTACCCGCTGAGCTCCGATCCATCGGAGAGCTTCACTACCCTGTACGGATCGTTTCGCTTGATCTCGACGACGTCCTGTGCGGTGAGAATCTCGGTGCCGAATCGCTTCGCCTGAATCGTCGCGCGCCGCGCGAGATCGGCGCCGCTCACGCCGGTGGGAAAGCCGAGATAGTTCTCGATCT
>Ga0070683_100002725_pt1 | contig 14109 bp, 10 predicted proteins | sample KBSC713LmetaG_FD_64662 | JGI IMG/M metagenome (GOLD analysis project Ga0070683, IMG submission 64662) | Corn rhizosphere microbial communities from Kellogg Biological Station, Michigan, USA - KBS C7.1-3L metaG | ecosystem: Host-associated > Plants > Roots > Rhizosphere ...
GATCCGGTAGACATCGCCTTCCGAGGTACGGACGTCAGGGCATTCGCGGTTTTCGCCACGCTCATGCCGGCCGCTGCCTGGACTCCGCCGGTTGGCCGCGGGGATGTGAAAACGACGTATCTTCTTTGAAGGAACGGATGTTTCCGCGGGGTTACTCTACTGACACACTGTTGTCAGCAGCGTGGGTTAGGATCTGCGCGCACATTTCTTTCCCGCCATGAAAAATCGTACGATCACTGTGACCCTTTCCGCCGACCGCGATGCGGTTTTTGCGTTCCTCTCCCGCCTCGAAAATTTGCCCCGATGGGCTCCCGCCTACTGCCGCGAACTGCGGCGCGACGGCGACCAATGGCGCGCCCTGACGCCAGCGGGCGAAAATTATATTGCGCTTCTGGGCGATGGGCGAACCGGTGTGCTCGACCTGCTTGTCGGCGATGAACCCGACGAAATGTCGCTGCTGCCGTTGCGGGTGATCCGGCAGCCGCATGGCTCGGCGGTGATTTGCACGTTGTTTCAACCGCCAGATTGGGAGGACGCGCTTTATGAACGCGTGTATGACGCGCTGCTTGCGAGCCTGCGCGGACTCACCACGCGATATCAGAGTGGGGAATTGTCGGCGCCGACGGCGGACGGAGAACCGTTCTATCCGAGTGTGGTCACGGGAAAGTTTTTTGAAACGTGGGACTTTTATGCGGCGCAACTCGGATTCCGCACAATGTGCGAGAGCGATGCTTATGTTCACCTCGCGCATCCGTCCGGCGCCCAGCTCGGTGTGTTGCGCCACGAACTCGATGGACTGGGGTTGCCGGCGGAACTCGTCAGCGCGACCGATGGGCGCGGATTTTGGCTTAATCTCGACGTCGCCGATGCCGACGCCGAACACGCCCGGCTTTGCGCCGCAGGAGTGGACATCGTCGAACCGCCCGAGGACAAACCGTGGGGCGACCGTCAGTTCATCGTGCGGGATCCCAATGGCGTGCTGATCTCAATCGCGCACAAGATTGCGACTCAGGCGACCGAACCCGAGGCGATGATGGCGGAGTGAAGTTTTTGGGGAAGGCGATTGGAATTGCGGCGGCGTGGCACCGTGCGCGGGTCGCGCGAACGCGATGAGTGCGCGCCGATATTTTCGAAATTGTTGCGCGGTTTGAAGGGCTGCGGAGGAGCCGGGTGTTTTACTGGGAAGTTGATCCCACAATGAAAACTCTCCTCCAATGCTCTGCGTTGTTTGCTCTCGGCGTGGTCGCCGCCAATGGGTTGTGCGCCAAGGTCGAACCCCTCAAAATCGAGGCAACGGTGTTGCCTCAATATAGTCCGATCATGCAGATGGACGGCACCACCGAAGGAAAGGTCGTGCTCGCGATCGATGTCAGTGCAAAAGGTGAACTCACGGATGTGCTGGTAGTCGGCTATACTCATCCTGCGCTGGTCAGGCCGTGCGTCGAAGCGCTCAAGGAGTGGAGAATTACTCCCGCTCGTCTCGACGGAATCGCGGTGCCGGTGCAGACGGAGCTGGCGATCGACTTCAAGGCGGAGGGCGTCGTTATCAGCCACGCCGGGCCGGCCGATTACGAGCAGAAATTCCACCGGATATTCGGTTACCCACTTCAACACGTCGCGCGTTCCGCGAACGAGCTCGATCGACCGCCGGAGCGAGTGAGCGCGACGGCTCCGCTTTATGCAAAAGAGGCCGAGAAAGAGGGCGTGCGCGGGACGGTGCAGGTGCATTTCTATATCGACGAAACGGGTGCCGTGCGCATGCCATCGGTCGAAGAGAGCGCGCATCCGTATCTCGCGGAAGTCGCGGTCAAGGCCGTGCGTGGGTGGCATTTCGAGCCGGCGATGGCCAATGGGAAACCGGTCGTAGTCGCCGCGCGGCAGGAGTTCGATTTCAGCAAATAGCAGAATCCTCCAGCAGCTTCCGGCCTGGCAGGTTTCCCTGCGGGTCGGAAGCGCCGCGACTTGGCGATCGTCAAGATAGCCTGCGCAAACGCGGCCAGTCCGGTCGCGTTCGAAATCGAAAACGTGCGCGTCAAACCGGAATCGCGCTCGGGATTGCGGTGACATCGCGCTTTTTGTCACCAACAACGATGCGGTGATCCGCCCGGCTGCCGATGAAGTTTATTCGCTGGAGAAACCCGTCGACCTCGATGTGGCGATTGTCGGTGCAGGCCCGGCTGGCGCAGCCGCGGCCCTGGCACTGAAAGGCTCCGGGTTGCGCGTCGGCATTATTGAGAAGGCGATTCCGCCACGCTATAAAACCTGCGGCGGCGGGGTGCTGCGCCGCGCCTCCGCGTTGCTGCCACTCGATATCCGCGGTGTGGTCGAACACGAGTGTGACAGCGCCGAACTGGTCCACCACGCGCCCGGACTTCGCTTCGTTTGCCGGCGCGAGCGGCCAATTATTTCGATGGTGATGCGCGATCAATTCGATCACCTGCTCACGCGGGCAGCGGAGCAGGGCGGCGCGCAATTGTTCGCGAAGACGACTGTTCTCGATGTGAAGTCTAATAACGGGACGGTGTTGCTCGCGACCAATTCCGGCTGCTTTCGCGCGCGATTCGTGATCGCGGCCGATGGCGCGAACAGCGTGCTGGCGCGCAAGACTGGACGGCCGCAATTGCGTGACGTTGTGCCGGCCCTGGAGTGCGAGGTTACCCTGACGCGAGCCGAGATGGAGCCGATGATGAAGACGGCACGATTCGATTTTGGCTTTGTGCCGGCGGGATACGCGTGGGTTTTCCCCAAACGGCAGCATCTTTCCATCGGTGTCCTCACCACGAAGCGCGGCGCGGCGGACCTGCCGAAATATTATCAACGCTATCTCGAGCTGCTGGGCATTCGGGCGCCCCGGCATGAGGATCGGCACGGCTATATCATCCCGGGTCAACCGCGCGCCGGCATGTTCGGTGCGCCCCGCGTGCTTTTCGTCGGCGACGCCGCCGGGCTCGCCGATCCCGTGACGGCCGAGGGAATCACGGCTGGCATTCTCAGCGGGCAACTGGCCGCGCGGGCAATCGTCGAGGGAAAATTCGAAGAGCGCGGAGTGAAACGGATTTATCGGGAAACGCTGGAGCGAAATCTGCTCGCCGACTTGCGGGTCGCGCGCTGGCTCGCGCGGGTGCTGTACGATCATCCGCGACTGCGCGGGTTTTTATTTTCACGTCATGGGCAACGTTTGAGCGAACTCCTCACGCAGATCGTCACGGGAGAAACGTCGTACGGCGCGGCGGTGCGCCGGCCGGGGAATTATTTGAAACTTTTCCGCTGATCGGAGGCGCGCGCGGCGAGTTGCGATCCGGCGCGATTCGCGCTCGTTGGCTTTGTTCAAATGAGTCGATTCAAAATGGTTTCACGGATGATTTTCGATGGGCGCGGAGCACCGGCCGTACCGCATGCGCGGCCGAATCCCCACGAATGGAATGACAATGCGATCACGGGAAGTTGTCTTGGGCACTCGACGGTACTGATGAACTTTTTCGGAGTGCGGATATTGACCGATCCCGTGTTTTCCCGGCGCGTGGGCCCGGGTTTTTCGCCGCTCGTGCTCGGACCCAAGCGCTATCTCCAGCCGGCGTTGCGGGCGAAAGATTTCAAGACGCCAGACGTGATCGTCCTGAGTCATGCGCATTTCGATCATTTCGATCTGGCGAGCCTGAAAAAATTTCCGCGGTCCACGTCGATCGTGACGGCGCGGGATACGGGCGACCTGCTGCGCTGTCTGCGTTTCAAGAATGTGCACGAACTCGATTGGAATCAAACGGTGACGCTGCGGACGCACGCGGGAGAGTTGCGGGTGACCGCACTCGAGGTGGAGCACTGGGGTGCGCGGATGATGCGCGATGTGCATCGGGGCTACAACGGCTACCTGCTCGAGCGGGGCGGAGCAGCGGTGTGCTTTGCGGGCGACACCGCCTACACGCGCGCGTTCGCGCGGCTGCGCCACGCGAAGCGTCCGGTGGATTTGATGATCATGCCGATCGGTGCATACGATCCGTGGATACGCGCGCACTGCAGCCCGGAGCAGGCGGTGCGAATGGCGCAGGAGGCCGGCGCAAACTACTTCGTGCCGATCCACCACCAGACGTTCAAGCTGGGCCAGGAGCCGATGGATGAACCGGCGAAACGCCTGCGGGAGGCTTTGAAAGCCGAACCGGAGCGATTGCTGGCGGTGAGCGTCGGCGAAACGTTTCGCGTGCCGTTGAGATCGGCGGCCTGATCCGGCGGGCCGCAGCATAACGGTGGCGCGGCGCAACCTCACCGCACGATCATGAGGCCGAAGCGGAGCTGGTCCTTGCGGCGGACATCGTAGTCGAGAAGGCTTTCACCGTATCCATTAAAGTACTGCACCTGGGCATAGCCGCCGAGCGAACTCGGCAAAATCGTTTTTAAGAGCGGCGTCTGGATCGCCGGCCAGGTCGCGTCGAATTCGACACTGCCGTGAGCGGTGGGATTTCCGCGCAGAAAGGTCGAGAGTTGAAAACCGCGATCGTAACCGGCGCGAAGCGTGAGATCCACGTAGCCGCGATACCGGGCGATGTCCGGATTTTCGTCGATTTGATAGTACGCGCTTGCCCGCGCGCCGACCTCGAAGAACAGGCCGGAATCGTCGACCCAGCGAATCTTTGGGGCAAAGTAGAGCGTGTTGAGGCTGCGCGAATCGGACGGATGGCGAAGCGCGGTGACAGGTGAAATGAGACCGGGATCGGACGGCGTCGGTGCGGCTCCGCCGCCTTTGCCGTTGGATTCGTGCTGGGCGCCCGCCTGCAGGCTGAACGCCCATTTCTCCTCCGGATCGCGCTCGAATTCGTGCAGCACAAAAAGCGTGGGCTTGTAACTCGAATCGTAGAATGGCTTCGAGAACGACTCGAGATCCCAGATCGAGGTTTGCGTGTACGCCAGGTAAACGTCACGCACGAGCTGCTGGAGCCACGGTTCACCGGGCGGGCCGGGCTCGAAGACGCGATATTTAAAACTGAACTGGAAACGCGCGTTGAAGCGTTCGCGCCAGCCGATCGCAAAATAGATCGGATCGTATCCGGAGATGTGTCGCCGGACGTTTTCGATATCGGTCGAAAGATCGATGTGCCGGCCGGGCACGATGGGCGAAGATGGCGCGGTTGGAGTCGGAGCGGGTGCGGTTTCGACCGGCGGCACCGGAGCCGGCGCGTTCGGATCAAGCTCGAACATGATCGCGTTGGTCGCGGGATTGGTAAGTCGCAGTGAGACGAACCCCGCGTCGCCCGCGATCGGCTCCTTGAGGCGCATCCGGACCGTGATGCGCGTCATGGCCGGCACGCCGCGTTTGATATCGTGCGGATCGACGAGCGAGAGCGTCACCCGTCCGTGACCGACGGAACTCGCATAACTGGCGCCGATTTCAGCGGGGAAAAATGCAATTTCGTCGTGGTCGGTGGGATTGTTGAGGTAGAGCGTGAACTCGGTGCCAGGTTTGCCCGGAACCGGTTTTTCCGGCGGCACGAGGAGCAAATCAACGCGGGCTCGGGACGTCGCGAGTGGAAGAAAAACGAGCAGGAAAACAGCGGCGAGTTTCATGACGTGAGTGATCCGCGATCGTAAGGGGACCAGGCGCAGCCGCGAGAGCGATCAATGCAGCTGGAAACGGCGGAGGAGCGGGTCGGATTCCTGGTGCACGACCGAGCGGGAGCGGAACCGTAGCCACGGCGGCGCGCCGACTAAAGGTTGCCTGGCGCTTATGCGACCGGGCGGAAATCAATCAAGCGCTTGAACCGATCAACGCGTTCGACCACGACATCGAGCCGGCCGTTCAGCGCAAAGTGCCGTTTGTGGCGCCGGCCGGTCAGCGTCGTGCCGGCATTATTCAACACGTAATGATCGTCGCTCAACGTGGCGGTGGAAACGAAGCCAAAGGTCATCGATTCGACCAGCTCGACAAAAAAGCCGTTCGGACGGACATCGGTGATCACGGCGGCAAACGGGGTTTTCTTTTTCTTCTCGAGTTCGCGTTCAAAGAATTCGAGCAGCTTTATTTTCACGCTCTCGCGCTCGGCTTCGGCGCTGCTGATTTCGGTTAGGCTGAGATGTTCGCCGAGGCTCTCGATGTGCGCGATGTTGTATCCGGGATGTCCGTGCGCCGGAGGATGGCCGGCGTGCTTCACGAGGTAAAAATCGAACACGCGGTGGACCACCAGATCGGAATAGCGGCGGATCGGAGACGTGAAATGGGTGTAGTCTTTCTTGTTCAGCCCGAAGTGCCCGTCATGGGTTCCCCGATACGCGGCCTTTTTAAGGCTGCGGAGCAGTTGCGTGCGCAGCGTGTAGCCTTGCGGATGCGTGCGCAGGATTTCGAGGAGACGCACGATTTGTTCACGCTTCGACAAATCGCCGACATGAATGTCGAAGGTCGCGAGCAGTTGCCGGTACTCGTCGAGCTTTTCCGGATCGGGTTCGTCGTGGACCCGGTAAAGCGACGGCAGCGAGTGGGTGCGGGTTAGTCGCGCGACCGCTTCGTTCGCAGCGAGCATGAACTCCTCGATGAGCTGATGGCTTTCGTCGTGTTCGACTTTTTCCAACCGGTCGGCGTAACCGTGTTCGTCGACGAAGATCTTCGTCTCCGGCATGTCGAGATCGAGGCTGCCATGCGCCATGCGATCTTTGCGGAGTCGGCTCGCGATCTTCCACAGCGCTCGAATCCACGATTGCAGATCGACGAGTTCGGCGTCGCTCAAGGAGCTGAGCGCGCGACCGGTCGAGCCGGTCTGGTGCTTGGGCGGAAGCGGTAGCGCGCGAACGCGAGCGAGGTCGTTTTCGAACAGGAGCGCATGGGCCTGTTTGTAAGTGAGCCGCTTGCGGCTGCGAATCACGGTGTTCGCGAAGCTCGTGTCCCTGAGCCGGCCGTTTTTCGCAAAGGTGAGAAAAACCGCTTTGCAGAGACGATCCTGCGCCTCCACGAGCGAACACAGCCCGTTGGAAAGTTTCTCGGGCAACATCGGGATGACGACGCCGACGAGATAAGTCGAATTTCCACGCCGTTGCGCTTCGCGGTCGAGCGCGGTTCCGGGGCGAACGTACGTCGACACATCCGCAATATGGATACCGATGCGCACGTCGCCACCTTCGAGGGTTTCGTACGACAGCGCGTCGTCGAAGTCCTTGGCGTCGTCGGGGTCGATCGTGAACACGGCGTGCTCGCGGTAGTCGAGGCGATGCGCGAGCTCGCGGGCCTGAACGCGATCCGGCAACGCGGCGGCTTCGCGTTCGACATCGGCGGGAAATTCGGTGGCGAGATTGTATTTTAAAAATATCCCGAGCAGCTCGGCGCGCGGCTCGTGCGTGCGACCCAGCCGCGACTCGAGTTCGCCGGTGAGCGGATCGTGCCGGCGTTTCCACTCGTGAAGTTTGACCGCGACCTTGTCGCCGGGCTGGGGAACGGGTTTGATGCCGGATTTCGCCGGGTCGTTTACCTGAACTTCGTAAACGAAACGCGGATCGTCGGGTGCGACGACGTAATCGCGGCCGCTGCGGCGGAGATCGCCGACGATCGTGGCGCGTCCGCGTTCGAGCACGCGCTCGACCCCGCCGATGCGTTCGCCCACGCGCTTTCCTTTTCTGCCCACGAAAATGCGGACGAGGACGCGATCGCCCGGCAGTGCGACATGCGTGTCTTCGGGGAAGATTTGCACCGAAGGTTCGCCCGGAGTGGCGACTCCGGTCTGCGGGTTTTCCGGCGATACGAAAGCCGAACCACCCGCGCGGAATTGAATGCGGCCAACCACCTCGTCGCGGCCCGGAGAAAACGATCGGATCGGTGCGGGTTCGCGAGGTTTCGTCGCCGCGGGTTTTTGCCCGGCGGCAATCGCGGGTGGACGGCGCGCGGTGGGAGAAAAAAGTTTTCGCGGTTCGACCGCGGCGGATTTTTCGCGGTCGCGATTCCGATCGCGGCTCGGGCGGATACGGTCATCGGGAGTGCGAACGGCCTCGCCGCTGGAGAGGAGCAACCGCAATTCGTGCGCGAGCGAGGCCCGGCGCTTTTTGTGCAGGCCTAGCTGGCGAAGAAGTTCCGTTTCGGTGGCGGGCGAGTAAGCGGGTTTTTGGAGAAGAGCGAGCAGGCGTTCGCGAAGAGTCATGGGAAAATTTCGAGGCGCGGCGCGCAGGCCGTGCTTTGAGATTGGCCTGACCAAAAGGCGCGGCATAGTTTTGAGCGATGAAAATCGTCCACGTCGCCAGTGAATTGTTCCCCTACGCAAAAACGGGCGGACTGGCGGATGCAGCCGCGTCGCTGGCCGGCATGCTCGCGAACAGCGGACATGAGGTCCTCGTTTTTATGCCGGGCTACCGGACGGCGCTGGAGCACCGCGATGCTGCTGGCGCGGAACGCCGGTTCCGGTTGAAAATCGAAATGGGAAATCAGTTTCTTTCGGGCGACGTCCGCGTTTTTTCGCCGCGAAAAAATCTCACGGTGCACCTGATTTGCCGGGAGGAGTTTTTCGACCGGAGCGCGCCGTACGGCAACGGTGAGCGGGATTACGAGGACAACGCGGACCGGTTTATTTTCTTCTGCAAGGGAGTCGTGGAAACTCTCCGGCTCGCCGACGTCGAGGCGGATGTTGTCCACGCGCACGACTGGCAGGCGGCGCTGCTCCCGCTGTTGCTGCGCGAGACGGAGCGGCGGCAAGGGGTGACGCTGGCGATGAAGACCGTCTTCACGATTCACAACATTGCGTTTCAAGGCGTGTTTCCGCGCGCGACGTTTGCGCGGACGAATCTGCCCGAGGAACTGAACAGCATGGATGGACTCGAGTATTACGAGCAGGTCAATTTCATGAAAGGCGGAATTTTATTTGCCGATCGCGTGACGACCGTCAGCCCGCGTTATGCGCAGGAAATTCAAACGCCGGAGTTCGGGTGCGGGCTCGATGGCGTGGTGCAAACGCGGGAGGAGGATATTGTTGGGCTCTTGAACGGCGTCGACACCAACATCTGGAATCCCGCGAGCGACGAGCTGCTGCCGATGCGTTACTCGGCGGGAAACATGAGTGGCAAACAAGCTTGTCGCGCGGAGCTGCTGAAGCGAGTCGGCCTCGAGGTGAATTTCGGCGGGCCGGTCATCGGAATGGTGTGCCGGTTGACCGAGCAGAAAGGCATCGATCTGCTGCTCGCGAATCAGGAGTTTTTTTTGACGAAGGACTGTCGTCTGATCGTGCTGGGCTCCGGCGAGCGTCGTTACGAGGATGCGTTGCGGGCGCTGGTGGCGCGTGCGCCGAAAAAAATCGCGCTGTGCGCGAAGCTCGACGAGGCGATGAGTCATCTGATCGAGGCGGGCGGAGATTTTTTTGCGATGCCTTCGTTGTTCGAGCCGTGCGGATTGAACCAAATGTATTCGCAGCAATATGGCACGGTGCCGATCGTCAGTCGGGTGGGCGGACTCGTCGACACGGTGATCGATGCGGATGAGTTTCCCGCCTCGGGCACGGGGCTGATGTGTGAACCGAATGCCGCGTCGTTTCGCGATGCGCTGAACCGCGCGCTGGCGCTGTTCGCCGACAAGCCGCGCTATGCGGCGGTGCAACAGCGCGCGATGGCGCACGACTTCAGTTGGAAAACGGCGGCGGCGGGCTACGAGACGCTGTATCGGGAATCGTTGTAGGGTGAAAACGCGCCGGCGGCGGATCGACGGCGCCGGCCGGAATCCGGCGTAAGTCCGCCGCGCAAACTGGATAACTCTAGGCTTTCCAAACGCGTTCGGAGGCCTACTTTGAGCGGTTCATATGCAGAAGACGCTCGTAATTTTTAAACCCGATTGCATGGAAAAACGTGTGGTCGGAACCGTGCTGAGCCGTTTCGAAGCCGCGGGTTTCGACGTGATCGGCTGCAAGATGATCCGGCTGACGCCCGCGGTGCTTCGCGATCATTATGCGCATGTGGCGGACAAACCCTTTTATCCCGAGATCGAGCAGTTCATGAGTTCGCGACCGGTGATCATCATGGCTCTGCGGGGAAATAATATCGTGGCAAAAGTTCGCGATCTCCTCGGGCCGACCGATTCGCGGAAAGCGGCCAAGGGCACGATCCGCGGCGATTTCGGCACCGAGATGATGAAAAATGTCGTCCACGCTTCCGACAGTGATGAAAACGCGAAGAGTGAACTCGCGCGTTTTTTCCAGCCGGGCGAAATTTTCGCCTGAGGTTTTTTGGCCGGCTTGGCTGCGGAATGCTTTTGTGCCGCGACGGCTGGAGGAATCGCGGGACTTGCGTGGACCTGATTTCGAGCGCGCATCGCGCCTTGACCTGCCGGTACGAATTTTCGCAAGGTCGCGCCCGAAACCCCAACTCATGAAAATCCCATCATTGTTAGTGCTTGGCTGCGTCCTCGGCCTGCTGGCGGTCGCCGGCCAGGCTGGTGCCGCCGAACCCGCTTCCACAGCGGCCCCGGAGCAATCTCATTTCCAGCTTCCGGCGACGGACGAAGGCATGCCGGGCGCAGGTCCGGTGCGCCGTTTCGACTGGTTTAAAAAGCTCTGGCTGGAGCGCCGCACGGACTGGGCCGCGCATATAAAGGAAGAACAGGGTTCGCTCGTTTTCCTCGGCGACTCGATCACGCAGGGTTTTGATGCGCGCAACCTCTTCCCCGGCGTGAAACTGGTGAATCGCGGCATCAGCGGTGACACCACCCGGGGCGTTCTCTACCGGCTGCAGGAGGACGTTCTCGCGCTCAATCCGTCCGGGGTGGTGTTGTTGATCGGCACCAACGATCTGGAAGATCAGGCCGAGCCGGAAGTCGCGGCGGAAAATCTCCGGCTGATTATCGCGCAGCTAAAACAACATAGTGCGACGATGCCGGTGGTGTTATGTCGCGTCTTTCCAAGCTCCGCTTCGAAGAAGCGACCGATGGAGAAGATCGTAAAACTGAATGCGCTTTACGACGCCATCGCGAGGGAGGAGCCGCAGATCACGATTCTGGATACGTGGGCGCTGTTCGCCGGTCCCCACGGCGACGCGCGCGAGTCGGAGTTTCCGGATCTCCTGCATCCCAATGCGGTCGGGAATGCCAAGTGGGCGGCGGCCTTGCGGCCGATCCTCGAAACCCTCGGCCTGATGCCGGCGTGGCCCGACGACTTTACGCCTGAAACCGGCTTTGAAAGCCTCTTCAACGGCCGCGACCTGTCAGGATGGGGCTACGCGGATGGCCCCAAGCTCGACGGGCAAACGGCGACCGGTGACGGCAGATATGTCGCGAGGAACGATCGTCTGATCGTGACGGTTTCGCGCCAGCAGCGGGACTACAAGAAACTTTGGACAACGCGCACGTTCCCAAAAGATTTCGTATTGAGGCTCGAGTTTCGTGCCAGCCCGAATGCCGACAGCGGAATTTATGTGCGCGATCCGCAGCTGCAGTGTCGTGATTATACGATCGCGGGGCCGTTTGCGGGATTGCCCCACTATCGGCCGCTCGACTGGAACGAAATCATCGTGACCGTGAAAGGCGGACTCGCGCACTGCACGTGCAACGGAGACGTTTTGGTTGATGCGATGCCGGTTCCGGCCACCGGTCCGATCGGCTTGGAAAGTGATCACGGACAGATGGAGTATCGTCGGATTCGCGTGCAGGAGCTGAAATAGGCGATTGCGAAGGAAACGCCGCGGTTCGAAACAGATCCGCGGGAGCGAAATTAAATTCGGATCGACGCCCGATGTCTGCAACGGCGTCGGCGTGTGCGAGCGGCGAAGCAGCGAATTTTCGCCGCGCCGCGCCCGCGCTATTTGGGTCGTGCAGCCTCAGTTTCGGCGGCGCGACCGAGCTCCAACAAATGCGCGATGCGCTTTTCGTCGTACACGCAGCCGGACCAACTTCCCCCGCTCGCGGCTTGCAGAGCGGCCCACAGGCGAGTGTCGGTTGGCACTCGAGCATCGGGCTGCAAACCCGGATGTCGCGGACGCGCGATGAACTCACGTTCATCCGGCACGATGACGTCCACCGTTCCCTCGAGCCGGACCGTGTCCACTTGGAGGCGAATTTTGTCTCCGGTTCGCACTTTTCCAATCGGTCCGCCGGCCCACGCTTCCGGACTGGCGTGGCCGATGCACGCGCCGGTTGAAACGCCGGAGAAACGTCCGTCGGTGACGAGTGCGATGCGTGAGCCGTCCTTCACGTATTTCAACGCCGACGTGATCTGGTACGTTTCGGGCATGCCGCAGCCGGGACCAATTCCGATTAAAACCATCACGTCGCCCGCGCGCACGGAGCCGCTCTTGATCGCGGCGATCGCGGAATTTTCACTCGTGAACACCCGCGCTGGTCCTTCGTGGTGATAAATTCCGTCGGGTCCAATGACCTCGGGTGCGATGGCGGTGCTTTTCACGAGTGCGCCTTCGGGCGCGAGATTACCGCGCAAAAATGTTACCGTGCTTCTCACGCCGCGTTCGCGCGCCTGCTGGGCCGGAAAGATGACGTCGTTCGGATCGATGCCATCGAGCTGCCGGAGTTTTTCGCGCAGACGCCGGCGCCGTTCGCTGTGCTCCCACCATTCGAGATTTTCGCCCAGAGTCCGTCCGGTCACCGTGCGCACGCCGAGGCGGAGGAGTCCCAATTCGCGCAGATGCAGCATTGTTTCGGGCACGCCGCCCGCGAGGAAAACCTGAACGGTCGCGAAATGGCGGGGGCCGTTGGGCAGTGCGTCCACGAGTCGCGGCACGGCCCGATTGATTCGCATCCAGTCATCGATGTTCGGTGGCGTGAGTCCCGCGGCGTGGGCGATGGCCGGAATGTGCAGAACGAGATTGGTTGAGCCGCCGAATGCGGCGTGCGCCACCATCGCATTATGGATGGAATCATCGCTCACGATTTCGCGCGTGCTCGATCCGAGTTGCTCCAGTTTCATCAATGCAACTGCAGAACGGCGCGCGAGATCGCGCCAGATTTCCGAACCCGAAGGGCTCAAGGCGGAATGAGGCAAGGCCAGTCCGAGCGCTTCCGCGACGACCTGGGTGCTGGCGGCGGTGCCCATGAATTGACAGCCGCCGCCGGGAGAACCGCAGGCGCGGCAGCCCATGTCGGCGGCGTAGTCGAGCGTGATTTCTTCGCGTGCGAATCGCGTTGCCAGCGTCTGGACCTTCGCGGTGTCCTCCGCTTCTTCCGCGAGCAACGTCACGCCGCCGGGCACGAGGACGCTCGGCAAATCCGTCATGCCCGCCAGCGCCATGAGCATGGCGGGAAGGCCCTTGTCGCAAGTCGCAACGCCGAGCACGCCGCGCCGGGTCGGCAGCGAACGGATCAGCCGTCGGAACACGATCGCGGCATCGTTGCGATAAGGGAGGCTGTCGAGCATTCCGGCCGTGCCGTTGGTGCGTCCGTCGCACGGATCGCTGACGTATCCGGCAAACGGAATCGCGCCGTGCGCCGCGAAGGTGCGCGCCGCTTCTTCCATGAGCAGACCGACTTCCCAGTGGCCGGTATGGTAACCGAGTGCAATCGGCGCGCCATCGGGTGCGCGCAAACCGCCCTGGGTGCTGAGAATCAAAAATTGTTTTCCGAGCAGACGCGCCGGATCCCAGCCCATCCCGGCATTTTGCGTCCAGCCGAACAGATCGCCGCTCGACATCGTGCGAAGCTGATCCGCCCCAATCGGCAGACGGCCGGTCGGTCCCGGTGCGGTGGTGCGCAACGTGTAAATCGCATCGTTGGCCGAATCGAGAATGGGATCAGTCGTTGACATGCGTGAATCCGATGCGCAGCCGGAGCGACTGCGGGCCTTTGCTTGATGCGTTTTCTTTTTCTCCGTGGTTCCCGCTCGCGAATGAATTCGGGAGAACGAAAAATGAGAACGGGCGGGCTCGCTTTTTCATGACGAAGATCCGATGGGATCCCGCGTGAAACGGCTGTCGACCAGGCGGAGAATTCCGAGCGGATTTGCGTTCTGCAGCGCCGCGGGCAGCATCGAATCCGGGAAGGACTGATAACACACTGGGCGCGCAAAACGGAAAATTGCCGCGGTTCCCACCGACGTGAAGCGCACGTCACTTGTTGCCGGATACGGGCCGCCGTGATGCATCGCGGGCGATACCTCGACGCCGGTCGGGAAACCATTGCACAACAGCCGGCCCGCTTTTCGCGTGAGAATCGAAAAAAGG
>Ga0070683_100002726_pt1 | contig 14102 bp, 11 predicted proteins | sample KBSC713LmetaG_FD_64662 | JGI IMG/M metagenome (GOLD analysis project Ga0070683, IMG submission 64662) | Corn rhizosphere microbial communities from Kellogg Biological Station, Michigan, USA - KBS C7.1-3L metaG | ecosystem: Host-associated > Plants > Roots > Rhizosphere ...
GGTGAGGACGCCGTCGGGCGTCGCCTGCGACGAGAAATAGAGCATGTTCTCGACGCCGTTGATCTGCTCCTCCAGCGGTGTCGCCACCGCTTCGGCGAGCACGCGGGGGTTGGCCCCCGGATAGACGGCGCGCACGACGATCGATGGCGGCACGACGTCCGGGTACTCGCTGACCGGGAGGCCGAACATCGAGACGGCGCCTGCGATGAGGATGACGATCGAAAGCACGGCCGCGAAGATCGGCCGATCGATGAAGAAGCGGGAGAAACGCATGGTCGGCTCCTGTCGTTACTGCGCGGTTGCCGCTGTCGCGGCGGTGGTCTCGCCCGTCTGGGCTTGCGCCAACATCGGGCCGCGGGCGGCGGACACCTTCATTCCCGGGCGCACGCGCTGCAGCCCGTTGACGACGATCCGTTCGCCGGCCTTGAGACCCGTCGTCACGACGCGGTATCCGTCGACGAGGCGGCCGAGCTGGATCGGACGGTACTCGACGGTGCTATCGGGCTTCAGCACCAGCACGAACTTCTTGTCCTGGTCGGTTCCGACCGCGCGGTCGGCGACCACCGTGACCGGGCGGTCATCGCTGCCGCCGAACAGCCGCACACGCGCGAACAGGCCGGGCGCGAAGATCTCGTTGCGGTTGGAGAAGACCGCCCGCGCCCGCGCGGTGCCGGTGCGCGGGTCGAGGCGGTTGTCGATGAAGTCGAGGAAGCCACGATGGGGGTAGCTGCCGTCCTCGTTGGCCATGCCCATCTCGACGGGGACGCGCCGCTCGCCGCTGCCGGCCGCGCGGCGCGCGATGTACTTGAGGTAGCTGCGCTCGTCGGCGTCGAACGACAGGTAGATCGGATCCAGCGACACCACCGTCGTCAACCGCTGGCCGCCGGCCTGCACCAGGTTGCCTGCGGTGATCTCCGCCCGCCCGACGCGCCCGCTGATCGGCGAACGAACACGCGTCCACTCCAGGTTGAGGCGGGCGCTCGCGACGGCGGCCTGGGCGGCCCGCACCGCCGCTGCGCCGCGCTCGCCGGCGGCGGTGCGGTTGTCGAACTCCTCGCGCGACATCGCGTCCGCGGCGATCAGCGGTCGCGACCGCTCCACCGTCCGCACGGCGAGCGCGGCGGCGCTGCGCGCCTGGGCCAGCTCGGCCTCGGCGCGTGCCAGCTCGGCCTGGTACGGGCGCGGGTCGATCTGGAACAGCAGGTCGCCCTTGCGGACCTCCTTACCTTCTTTGAACGCCGACCGCTCGACGTAGCCCGAGACGCGTGCGCGCACCTCCACGGAGTCGACGGCCTCGAGCCGGCCGATGAATTCCTCCCAATCGGCGACCTTGCGTTCTTCCACGTCGGCGACCGTGACGGTCGGAGGCGGCGGCGCGAAGGCCGGCGGCGCCTTGCCGCAACCGACCGCGAGCAACGCGGTCCCGATCAGCGCGGCGGAAAAGACATCACTTAGATGGGTCATGGCGAGCTCCGTTCCGATTGATGCGTGAACAACGAATGCGCGGGGGCCGTTTGCAACCCCCGCGCCGGCCGCGCGGTCGCGAGATCTCCGCGCCGCCGCGCGAGCGCGAGCCGCCAGCCGTCGGCGATCGGACGACAACTGTCGGGAACGGAGCAGCATCCGATCGCGCACGCGCACCGATTCGCGGCGCGATTTCCACGCGGCACGGCGCTCGCATTGGGAGCGAAGCGCCGCCGGGAATCAGCGGCGGCGAGTCGAAAGCAGAAGAAGAAAAGAAAGGATCGAAGTCATGAAGACCTCAACGTTCATCACCAGCCTCGCGAGCGGCCTCGCTCTCTCGGGCCTGTTCGCCTCGGCGCCGGCGCTGGCCCAGCAAGGCGAAGGCGAAGAAACCAATCCCAATCCTCCGGAATCCACACCCACCGTGTCGCGCTCCCGCTCACTGGCGACGATGCCGGTCGTTCCGACCGGCTTTGCCTTCCAGCTGGGCGGTGGCGTCACCGGCTTCTCTCGGCAGGAGACGCGCAACACGTTCGGGACGGGGGGCTACTGGGACGCACGCGCCATCCTCGGCAGCCGCAGCTTCCTGGGCGCGGAGCTGGCCTACGTCGGCAGCGCCCGCGACGCGACGGCCAGCGGCCTGACGGGCGGTGCGCTGCTGGGCGACGGCGCGGAGGCTGCGGTCCGCGTCAACCTGCCCATCGAGCAGCAGCGCCTGCTGATCGAGCCGTTCGTGTTCGGCGGCGTGGGCTGGACCTACTACCAGATCGTCAACGAAGCGAGCAACACCTCGAACGTGAAGGACCACGCCAACGCGCTCAGCATCCCGTTCGGCGCGGGCGTCAGCGCGGCCTACAACCACTTCACCGTCGACGCGCGCTTCACCTATCGCCCCGTGTTCGACGACAAGCTGGTGCCGCTCACCGGTGGCGATCGTGACCACGCGGATCTGCAGAACTGGTCGGCCGGACTGACGGTCGGCTACGAGCTGTGACGTTCACCCGCAACCTCTCCGAAAGCGGCGCCTCCAGCGCCGCTTTCGCCTATTCAGCGGGTGCGTCGCGGGAGACGGACGATGAAGGTCGTCCCCAGCGCGCCGCTCGACTCCACGGCGATGGTGCCTCCGTGCGCCGTCACGATCTGCTTCACGATGTAGAGGCCCAATCCCAACCCGCGCGAGCGATTGCCGCCAGGATGCGGGGGATCGCCCTGCGTGAAAGGCTGGAAGAGAAAGGCCGCGCGATCGGCGGGGATCTCCGGGCCGCGGTTGGTCACGGCAAGCAACGCCTCGCTGTCGCGCACGTCGACGAACACCTCGATGGGCGTGCCCGCCTCCCCATGAACCAGGGCGTTGCCGACGAGGTTCGACAGCACCTGCTCGATGCGAACCGGATCCAGCTCGAATGGCTCGCGCCCGCGCAGCTCGAGCAGGATGATGCGCTCGGGATTGGCGACGCTGAGCTCTTCGATAACCCGTGCCGCGATCTCTGCCAGTCGAGCGACAACGGGACGGATCGAGAGCGCGCCCTTCCAGCGGCTCTCGCTGAAATCGAGCAACGACTCGATCATCGAGAGCGATCGCTTCGCCGCTCGATCCATCTGCGCCAGGCGCTCGCGCACGTCGCCGGGCAGATCGTCACGCTGCATGGTCACGCGCGCCAGCGCGGTGATGGCGCTCAGCGGGTTGCGCAGGTCGTGGCCCAGAATGCCCATCACCTGATCGCGGAACGCCAGCGCGTCGACGAGCAGCCGCTGGTTGTCGTTCTCAGGTTGCGGCGGCGGCCCTTGCAGTCCCAGCATCCAGCTCATCGTCCGGGGCCTCAGGATGTCACGCGATCGACGTCCGTCAACGTACTCGGATCGTATTCATGACGATGGTCGGAATGCCGACGGCTGTCGCCTTTCCGACAGGCCAGTTGTTGGCGAACACCTTCATTTATCGGAAACAATCGACCGTCGTCGGGTGGTTTTCGCGCACGGAGTTTGCTTCAATTCCGAGCATGCAGCTGGCCGCCTCCGACGTTCGACGGCGCGCGCGCTACCACTTGATTCGCGGCGGTACGCCCGGGATGGCGCACGGCATGGCGGTCACCAAGCGTTTCCTCGTGCTGTTGTTCCAGGCAGCCGCGATCGCCCTGCTCGGCATGCGCGGCTTTCCGACCGAGAGGCTCGTGATTCACGGGCTCGTGGGCGTCTTCTACGGGCTCGCTTGCTTCTACCCTGGTCCGTCGATGACGGAACACCGCAAGGTGCGGATGCTCGCCGCGGGTTTGCTGGCGTGGGGCGCGTGGATGGCCAACACGGGTGGCTTGTGCAGCCCGCTGCTGCCGCTGGGGTTCGGGATGCTGCCGCCCGCGCTGGTCATCCTGGACACATCCCGCAAACGGCGGGCGTTCATCGTCGGGGCGCTGATGCTCTTGCTGATCGTCGCCGCGCTCTCGTGGTCGCACGTCGCCGCGTTGCTGCCGCCGCTCGCGCCTCGCGGCGGCCGCGTGGCGCCGGAGTACCTCATCCTCGTCGCCGGTTCGCTGGTCGTCACGGCGATCGGCGTGGCGGGTTTCTGGGGGCACATGACGGCGGCCTACGAGAAGGTGGCGCTGGAGCTCGGCGTGCGGCGTGAAGAGCTCTGCTCGTTCGGCGAGGACGCGACGCGCCAGCTCGAAGGGGCGGCTGCGCACCTGGCACACGAGATGAAGAATCCGCTGGCGTCGATCAAATGCCTGTCCGCTCACCTGGCGCGTGGCTGTTCGCTGGACGGCCGGATCGTCGAGCGGCTGGAGGTGGTCACAGCTGAAGCGGACCGACTGGAGGCGATCGTCGACGGCTTCCTCTCGATGTCGCGGGGGCTCGGTGAGCTGAGCGCCGAGAAGATCCGTCCGAAGGAGCTCGCGAACGAGCTCCGGCTGCTGCTGGAGGCGCGTGCCGCCGAGGCGGGCGTGACGCTGGAGGTGACAGGCCGCGCGGATCTCGAGCTCCTCGCCGATTCGCGCAAGCTTCACCGCGCGCTCTTCTACCTGACAATGAATGCGGTGCAGGCGTCGGCGGCCGGGCAGATCGTGACGATCGACGTCGCGGCGCCCTCGGCGTCAGGCTGGTCACAGATCAAGATCATCGACCGCGGTGAGGGGATGACCAGCGAGACGATCGAGCGCCTGAAGCGGCCACCGTTCGCGAGCCGCAAGGGCGGCGCGGGCCTCGGCGTGGCGGTGGCGCGCGCTCTCATCGAACAGCACGGTGGCCGCCTCGAGTATGAAAGCGCGCCTGGACGCGGAACCACAGCGACGATCGAGCTACCGCTCGCGGCGGTCGTGACGCCGGCGGCGCCCCAGCTGGTGCCCGACGCGCTGAGACGCCCCGCGTAACTCAGGAAGACATGGAACGCGTATCCGGCAGAGTGCTCGTGGTCGACGACGATGCGTCGCTGCGCTTCACCCTGGAGGCGGTGCTCGGCGACGCTGGCTTGACCGTCGAGAGCTGCGCGAACGGCGGCAGTGCGCTGCAGGCGTTCGAGGCGCGCGGGGCCGACGCCGTCCTCACCGATCTGGCGATGACCGAAATGGATGGCCTGCAGGTGCTGGAACGGCTGCGCGCGCAGGATCCCAGCGTGCCGGTCCTGATGCTGACCGCCCACGGTTCGGAGCGGATCGCGGTGGCGGCGATGAAGGCGGGCGCATACGACTACCTGCCCAAGCCGTTCGATCCGGAGGAGATCGTGCTGGCCGTCCGGCGCGCCGTCGAAGCCCGCTCGCTGCGGATGCAAAACGCTCGGCTGCGCACCGAGAGCGCACTGGGCCGGCCGATCGTGGCGGCGAGCCCGGCGATACGGCGCGTGCTCGATATGGTCGCGCGCGTCGCGCCGAAGGACGTGACCGTGCTGCTGACCGGGCCGAGCGGCGCGGGCAAGGACGTGATGGCCACCGCAGTGCACGCGCACTCGCGCCGTGCCGACCGCGCGTTCGTGCGGTTCAACGCCGCTGCCATTCCCACCGAGCTGGCGGAAGCCGAGCTGTTCGGCCACACGAAGGGCGCCTTCACGGGTGCGCAGGCGGCGAAGCTCGGGTACTTCCAGCAGGCCGAAGGCGGAACGCTGTTCATCGACGAGATCGGCGACCTCCCGATGGCGATTCAGGCCAAGATCCTGCGCGCCCTGCAGTCCGGCGAGGTTCAGCCGGTCGGCGGCCGTCCCGAGAAGGCGGACGTCCGCCTGGTCGCGGCGACCAACCGCGATCTCGCCGCGGAGGCGAAGGCCGGCCGCTTCCGCGAGGATCTCTACTATCGGCTGAACGTGGTCCCCATCCGGGTGCCGCCGCTCAACGAGCGCCCCGAGGACATCGAACCGCTGGTGGCGGCCTTCGTCCGCCAGTACGTCGAGCGCTACGGAATGACGAAAGCGGACGTCGAGCCGGCGCTGCTCGAGGCGATGAAGTCGCACCCCTGGCCAGGCAACGTCCGCGAGCTCGAGAACACGGTGGCGCGGCTGCTGGCGCTGACGCCCGACGAGCGCCTGACCTTGTCGCTGTGGCTTTCTCTGACCGAGCCGCGTCAGGCCGGCGCGAGCACCACTGTCGGGGGCGATCCGGGTCCCAACTTCCCGCTGCGCACACGCGTGGAGACCTTCGAGCGCGAGATCATCGCCGAGCAGTTCGCCGCCGCGAAGAAGAACCAGAGCGAGACAGCCCGCCGCCTCGGCGTCTCGCGTCCGGCGCTCGTCGACAAGCTGCACAAGTACGGTCTCATCTGACCGGGTCCTCCCCGCTGTAAACACCGACGACAATCGCCGGATCGGCGACAGGCGTCAGCGCGGCGCCTTCGCGCTCACGGTCTCGGCCCAACGGTTGCAAACCACAGCGCGCATGCGCACTGCCTTCTCAGGTTTCGTTCTCGTCGCCGCCGCATTCACGTGGTCACCGCCGGCGCGCGCGCTGCAACCGCTCGACGAATTCGTGCGCGGCGCGCGCGCGCACAACCCCGTCAACGAAGAGGCGCGCGCCGAGCAGGCGGCCGCCGACGCGCGCGCGGGCGAAGCGCTCGGGCGCGCGCTTCCGGCGATAACTGCATCAGGCACGTACGCCCGCAACCAAAGAGAGGTGACGATCGGCGGAGCGCCATTCGTGCCGCTAAACCAGGTGGACGGCGCGGTGGCGCTCACCGTGCCGCTCCTCGATCTGACGCGGTTCGTGCGTGTCTCCGCCGCCGATCGGCTCGCTGACAGCGCTGCCTATCATGAACAAGAGGTTGCGCGCGCGGCAGAGGCCGAGACCGTCCAGCTCTACTACCAGCTCGCGGCAGATCTGGGTCTGGTTCGGGCGGCGCGCCGGGCGCTGGAGGTGGTGCAGGTCAACCTGACGATGACCGAACAAACCGCCCGGGCCGGCACGGCGACCGCGCTCGACGTCCAGCGCGCTTCCGCCGAAGTAGAGCGCCAGCGCCAGCAGCTGACCAGCGCCGAGCTGGCCGCGCGGCTCGCCGCGCGCGCTCTCGCCTCCCGGACCCAGGTCGTGCCGGACACGGGCGCGGAGCCGCCGCTCGCGGACGATCTGCACGCCGAGGCGCCTCTCTCGGAGTTCCTGGCGAGCGCGCCGCTGACGCCGGCGGTGAAATCGGCAGCGACGGCGCGGGAAGCCGCCGACCGGATCGCGACCGCGCAGGCACTGACGCTGGTCCCCACACTGGCCGGCAGCGCCAGCGAACGCTACACGAACGCGACCGCTCTCCTGGGTGGCTATCACGAAGCGTACACGCTGGCGCTATCGCTGGTCTGGGCGTTCGACCTCGGTACGCCATATGGCATCCGCGCCCGGAACGCGGACGCGGCGGCCGCGGCGGCGCGGGAGCGCGAGGCCGCGCTCGTCACGGGCGACGCCATCTTCCAGGCCTGGAGCACAATCGATGCGGATATCGCGCGCTGCCGGTCCGCACGCGCCCAGGAGGCGGTCAGCGCCCACGCCGCCGAGATCGCGCGTGCCCGCTACCGCTCGGGTGTCGCCACGCAGCTCGATATGATTCAGGCCGACCGCGACGCTTTCGCGGCCGTCGCCGGACGAATCCAGTCGGACGCTGATCTCCTCAACGCACGGTTGCAGCTTCGTCTGGCTGCAGGCAAGGCCCGGTGAGGGTCCCGTTGGCCGCGCGCGCGTCAGCGGTCATCCGCGGATCGGGAACCGGCGCTACCGGATGATCGGACTGGGACGGCAAGAAACGGACGAACCACTCCCGGGTGATGCGCGCCATCTCCTCCGTTGCGCCTCGCTCCCCGAGCGGGCGCGTCGACGGCGGGATGACCCGCAGCTCCTTATCCGTTGCGGCGATGGCGTCCATCGCCCGGCGGTTGACGCGCACCTCGTCGCGATCCGCGCCGCGGACGATGAGGAGGGTCGGCGTGTTCACGGTCCGCAGCGCCGGCTCGATCAGATCTGGGCGCCCGCAACGCGAGACAACCGCGCGAACGGCGGCAGACCGCGCGGCGGCCGCGGCGAGCGCCACCGCCGCGCTCGCGCCGGCGCCAAGGTAACCGAGAGGGAGCTGGCCGGTTTCGGCCTCCCGCGCGAGCCAGTCCGTTGCAATGACGAGCCGGCCGGCCAAGAAATGGATGTCCGACCATAAGAGGTGCGTGTTCTCGTCGACTTCCCCCTCGTCCCGCGTGATGAGATCAAGTCGAGCGTTGCCGATTCGCGCTTCCGCGAGGGCGTCGAGCACGAGCCTGTCGCGACGGCTCGGTCTACTGGCCGCGCTTCCTTGGGCCAACAGGATCAAGCCGCGCGCCTGCTCGGGCAGCGTCACCTTCCCCTGAATCGAGAAGGGCGGAATCGGAATTTGAACGCTTCTCTCGGCCATGGCACCCGCGCTCTCCATCGAACGTGCGGATCCGCCGGTGACGGGCAAGCGCGGCCTATGACGGGACGGTCGAGGTCATTCGTCCGGAGCCTTGAACTCTAGGCCCACCTGGAACATAAACCCGTGCGCTCTTTTCTAGGAGGAAGCCGGATGCTTCGACCGACGGTGGTGATGGGAATTGTCGCCATGGCAACGACGGCGTGGGCCGCGGAGTCGTCGGCTCCACCGTCCAAACCTCGCGGGCCAAGCGCTTCACGTAGTGGCTATCTGCCCATCAACGGCTTGAAGCTCTACTACGAAGTGTACGGAGAGCTGGCCCAGTCCAAGCCAGTTCCGTTGCTTTTGATTCCTGGGGCTTTCCTGGCCACCGACTCGATGAAGCCCTGGGCGGTGGCCTTCGCTGCGAAGCGCACCGTGATTGTCTTCGATCAACAGGGCCACGGTCGAACCGCGGACACGTCGCGGAAGATGTCTTACGAGCAGTTCAGCGATGACGCCGCGGCATTGCTGCAGGCCCTGAAGGTGGAGCGCGCTGACGTGATGGGCTACTCCCAAGGTGGAGAGGTGGCGCTGCAACTGGCGTTGCGTCACCCCACGCTCGTCAACAAGCTCGTCGTCATGTCGGCTGCTTATCGCAAAGACGGCTGGTACCCCGCGGTGTCGAAGGCACTCGGGGGCTTAAACGCCAAGGTATTTGCGGGCACCCCGGTGGAAGCAGCGTTCAAGAAGCACACGCCAGATCCCAAGGCGTTCGAGGCCTACGTCGAGAAGGTGAAGGTGTTGAACATCAATAGCCACAACATGACCGACGCTCAGGTGCGCGCCATTTCGGCCAAGACGATGGTCATCGCGGGCGATGCGGATGGCGTGAAGCCGGAACACGCGGTGGCGCTGTTCAAGCTGCGGGGCGGAGGCGATGAGGACGCGGCCGCAACGGGGATGCTCCCGAAGGCTCCTCCAGCGCGGTTGGTGATTCTCCCGGCGACCTCTCACATTGCTATCTCACGGGAAGTGACGTTACTCGAATCGGTGGTGACACCTTTCCTGGACGACGCACCTCCCGCCAACCCCTCGCTTTGGTAGGACGCGCCAGGATTCTCTCAATGGTTCACCGGCACGTTCGCCGGTGGTGGCGACGCGATCGACGGACGGTGGGAGCCGTCAGGTGCCGTACTCGTCGTGGCGGCGCCACCATTGATAGGGCTGGGTCTGGGGCCAGCCGCGGGGTGAGTCTTCCCAATCTTCTTGTCGGCCGAGCGGGGTCAAGTCCAAGAAGGTCCACACACTGCCCAGCGCCTCCACGCCGCGGGCCGCTGTGAAGTAGCTGCGAAAGATGTCCTCGCCGTCGCGGATGAAGACGCTGAGACCGAAGGTTTCACCCGAGTCCGTGGAGACGCCGAAGTCGCGGTTGAAATCGCTGCCCGCGGAAGAGAGCCAAGGCCAGCGCCAGCCCATGCGGTCCCGGTAGCGCAGGATGCTGTCGATGGGAGCGCGCGAGACCAAGGCGAAAGACGTGTCGCGCGCGTGGAAATGCGCGGGGTGTCCGATCTGATCGACGAACATCGAGCAACCGGGGCAGCCCGCCGACGGCCAGCCGTCGACGCCAGGCGCGAACATGAAGTGGTAGAGAATGAGCTGGCGCCGTCCCTCGAACAGGTCGATCAAGCGCGCCTTTCCTTGCGGGCCGTCGAAGACGTAATCCTTCTCGATTCGGACTATCGGCAGCCTGCGGCGCTCCGCCGCCAGCGCATCCCGGGCGCGCGTGGCGGCCTTTTCCTTGATGAGGATCTTCCGCCGCGCGGCTTGCCATTTCGCGAGCGGCACGACGAGCGGAAGCGTTCGCGCGTCGCCGGCCCGTGCGCCGGTCGGCTTCACGTTGGGTGGCGACTTCGCTTTCGATTTCGAGCGCGACTGCGACCGCGTTCGTGTCTTCATGGCTCGTCTCCCTCGAGGCTCCGTGACCCGCCAAGGGTAGTCACGATCAGGGCCGCCGTCAGCGGGAACTGGTCGCCAGCGTCCTCCGGTAATCACCCGCCGCAAGGCCGCTCCCGGGCTATTGTCGCGTCATCGCGAGAGAGGGGGATCAACGTGAGCACCAAGATATTGGTCCTGTGTGTGGCAGCAGCAGCGGCGGCCGCCGGGAGCGTCGAAGCGGCCACCTGCCCGATCGCGGCACAGGTCAGCGCGCGACGGAGCACCGTGGTGCTCGGCGAACCGATCGACCTCACGCTCGTTCTCAAGAACGCGGCCGCGGGCGCGATCGAGCTTCGCGCGCCCAGCGAAAAAACCGGCAGCGTGCGCCTTGCGATTGCCGCTGACGCCGATCCAGCGACATTCCGGTCTTACAACGGGCCCGAGTGGGGAACCAAGGACGCCCGCCGACCGCCGGTGCGGCTCAAGAAGAACGGATCGGTGCGGCTGAACCTCCACGTGCTCTCCAACGGCGTGCCCCGCCTCGCGAAACCCGATCCGAAAGGGATCAGCACGCCGTTCGCTTTCGGCGCCGCGGGTCGGTTCGTGGCGCGCGTCCGCTACGAAGACCCTTCGAACTGCCCCGAACAGCCGGTGGAGGCCACCGTCACGATCCAGGTCGCAGCGCCTGCGGGGGAAGAGCTCGTCGTGTGGGACCGCATCAAGGGTTGCGCCGCCTGCGCCCTTCTCCTGCACACGGCGGAGCTCGACCCGAACGATCGCGCGTCGCAGGACGCTGTCGCGCTCTTCCGCCAGATCGTCGCGCAGCACCCGCGCACGCGCTACGCGAGATCAATCAAAACGGTTCTCGGCAAGATCGACAGCGACAACCGAAGCGACAGCGGCAACTACGGCGACGAGGACGATGGAGGCTAGGTTCGCTCACGCGGCGACTCGTTCGCGCGACGGAATCAGAAGTCGAGCGCCAGCGAAAACACGCCGCCGCCACTCCGCAGAGGGCTGACGCCCAAACGCGGCGCCGCGTAGGCTCGAAGGGCGTTGACCTCGATCTGGCGCGCGTCGATCTGCCTGTCGATGTGGCGTCGTTTCGCGGTGCGAATGACCAGGGAGGTGCCCCCGAAGGCCAGGCCCAGGGCGCCCACGGCGAGTAGCTCCAGACCGCGCTCTCTTCCGGCGCTGTTCTCCACGCAGGTGGGATCCTCGCGGTTGCCGTATTGATCCGTGGTGCAGATGCTTCCGGCATAGACGCCCACCCCCAGGAGGCCGATCGCGCCGCCGCTGACGAGCAGCACGACTGGCAACGTCAGGCCGATCTCGTCGTACCGCCTCTGCAGGTCGCGAATCTGCGCGTCGAGGACCGCAATCCTTTGCGCAGCGAAAGCGTCTGGCGACAGGTACGCGGGCGGCGGATAGCCGTAATAGCCGGGCGGCGGATAGCCGTAATAGCCGGGCGGCGGAGGCGCGTAGGGCGGCGGTGGAGACGGGAGCGGCGGCGCGGAGCCACCGGGCGCCGGCGGTGCGGGCGCAGGAGGCGGCGCTGGCGAGACCGCGGTCGGCGGGGGCGGCGCTCCGGCCGCGTACGGGTCGTTCGTCGACAGCGTCGGTGCGCTCGCTGGCACCGCGCCCGCGAGCGCGACGCCGGGCAGCGCCAGACCCGACAACACCGCGCCGAAAGACCAACCGCTCATCCGGACCGCTTCACGCTCCCACTCACCGGCGTGCCTCCGACGTCGATGATGCCTTCGTTGCGATCGAACGGTCAAGGCGGACCGTTTCGCGGGAACGCGTCGAGCGGCTGGCCGTTCGACCCGGCGAAGCAGAAACCGGTCAGGCGTCCGACGCGCATCATCTACGTGGCTCCCGCAAACTGAGCGCAACGCCTGGCCAGCCGTACGCATTTCTTTACGTTGTGTGGGGAGGGCGGTGGACACCGCGCGCACAAATCGGTCGACGCTCCCGGGGTCGTCCGTTCTGCCCCGGCTCACGCAACTCGCCGGCCTCGCCGCCGTGGCGATCGGCGTGGTCACCCTGATCGGATGGTGGCTGGGCATCAGGCCGCTGACCTACATTCGAGCCGGGTGGCGCACGATGAAGCCAGCCACCGCTGTTCTATGCGTCCTCGCCGGCCTGGCGCTCGTGCTGCTGGGCGCCGAAAGCGCGCGCGGGCGAGCGGGTCTCGCACCGGCGCGAGGGCTTCGAACGGCGCGATATCTCTGCGGCGCGACCTGTGGAGCGATAGCGCTGGTCGCCCTCCTGGGGAACGCCTTCGGTTTCAAGGTGCCGATCGACGTTCTGCTCACCCACCGGACCGCGGGCATGCCGCTCGGCCGAACAGGGATCAGCTACGTCCTGATCTCGGCGGGGATCCTCCTGGCGGACAAGGTCACCGCGCGCGATCGGAGCCCGACGCAATACCTGGGCCTGACCTCCGCCTCGATAGCGCTCATCGCCTTGCTCGGCTACGCGTTCAGCCTGCCAACGATTCATGGCCCCGCCATCAGCACCGTCGCCGGCGGGATGGCCCTTCAGAATGCCCTTTCGATCTTCCTGCTGTCGGTAGGCCTAATGCTGGCGCGTCCCGAGGTGGGCTTCGTCTCGGCGCTGACCTCTTGCTACGCGGGCGGCATGGCAGCCCGGCGGCTGCTCTGGGGCTTGCTGGCGTTCACCCCGATCGCTGTTCTGGTGATCGCGGGCAGCCACCTCGGCTGGTACACGGAGTTCGCGGTCGCACCGGCGCTCGCGTTCGTCGCCCTCGTCGGAGGGGGGATCCTGATCGTCATCACGGCGTTACAGCTGAACGCCTACGACCTTCGCCAGCGAACCGCTGAGCGGTTGCTGCGCGAGAGCGAGCAACATCTGCATCAGCTGTTCGGGATGGCGCCGGACGGCATCTTCATCGCGAATCTCGAGGGCCGGTACAGCAACGTCAACGATGCGGCGTGCCGGCTGCTCGGCATGCCGAGGGAAGAGATCGTCGGCAAGTCGATCATGGATTTCATCCCTCCCGAGGAGGTTCCGCGGCTCTGGGAGGAGCGAAACGCTCTGCTGGAGGGGGTTGTTCTCACCTCCGAACATCGGCTCCGGCACCGGAGCGGGATCTACGTCTCCGTCGAGGTCAGCGCCGCCGTGTTGCCCGACGGCCGGTGGCAGGGGTTCGTCCGCGACATCAGCGAACGCAAGCGTGCTGATGCGGCGCTGCGGGAACTGGAGCGCCTTCGAGAGGAGTGGGTCTCGCTGGTCGCCCACGACCTTCGTCAGCCCGCGAGCTCCATCTCGCTGTCGGCCCAAGCGTTGTCGCGCGCCCGCACGGCCGCCGCGCCCGAGAAGGACCGCAGGCTGGTCGAGCGCATCCGGTCATCCTCGAACCGACTCAACCGAATGATCGACGATCTCCTGGATGCGTCCCGGATCGAGGCGCGCCACCTGTCCTTGTCACAGCGTGTGTTCGACCTGGGCGGGCTGGCGATGACGGTCGCTGAGTCGATGCGTGACGCGGTAGGCCCGCACGCCGTGCTCGTGACCGCTCACCCCGGACAGTACGCATGGATCGATCCGGACAGGATCCAGCAGGTGCTCGTCAACCTGATCGGGAACGCCGCGAAGTACGGAGATCCCGAGACCGCCATCCAGGTTGTGGCGGAGACGGAGGGCGACGTCATCGAGGTGTCCGTGACGAACCGCGGCGCCGGCATCCCCGCCGAGGAGATCCCGCGGCTGTTCAGTCGCTTCGGGCGGACCGCCGGCGCCAGCGCTTCCGCCACGCCGGGAACCGGCCTCGGCCTCTACATCGCCAAGGGGCTGATCGAAGCGCACGGAGGACACATCTGGGTGGACAGCACGCCGGGCGAGCTGACCACCTTCCACTTCGCCGT
>Ga0070683_100002729_pt1 | contig 14090 bp, 7 predicted proteins | sample KBSC713LmetaG_FD_64662 | JGI IMG/M metagenome (GOLD analysis project Ga0070683, IMG submission 64662) | Corn rhizosphere microbial communities from Kellogg Biological Station, Michigan, USA - KBS C7.1-3L metaG | ecosystem: Host-associated > Plants > Roots > Rhizosphere ...
GGGTTCGCGTCGGTGCCGGCGACGTCGTTGCCGACGACGACCCGGTTCCAGATCCGGACGTCGGCCACCTCGCCGTAGAACCCGCCGCCGTTGGCGTCGTTCCACCGGTCCCGGCCGATGACGACCGGTCCGGTTGCCCGCCAGCCCGCACCGCGGGAACTGATCCAACCGGCCGGCGGCGTCGCGGTCTGGGCCAGCGTGCCGTCCACCCACAGACTGATCTTGTTCTCGTTCTCGTCGTACGTACCGACGAGGAACGTCCACCTTCCGGCGACCGCGCTGTTGTCGGCCGACACCGCCGACGCGGTCGACGGCTGGGCGACGTTCTGGTCGTTGACGCGCATCCGCCAGCGCTGCTGGCCGCAGTCGTAGCCGAGGTAGAACGCACTGGCGTGGTTGTTCGCCGCGGTCGTGTCGGCATCCACCGAGACCGCCGTCTGGTTGCCGGCGCAGCTGGGCGGCGCGAGCCGGACCCACGCGGCGACGCTGAACGAGCCGGACGTGTCCAGCGCGGGCACAACCTGCGTCCCGCCGAGACCACCGTTGAACTTCGCCGCCCGGGCGCCGACGTACCGGCCGTCCTGGGTCCACGTAACGCCCGGCGCCGTGAGCGCAGACCCGGACACCTGGTCGGTGAGGTCGTGGCCGTTGAGGCTGTCCAGCGGCCAGTGGGCCAACGCCGCGGACGGCCCGTCGACGAGCAGGTGGAAGTTCGTCGTCGGGCTCTTGCGCCCGGCCCGGTCGACGCTGTAGACGGACAGGACGTTGAGCCCGTAGCGCGGCGGCGTCAACAGCATCGACGGGCTCGCGGCGGTGACCGTGACACTGGGCGAGTCCCAGCCGTATACGTAGCTCACCACGTCCTGCCCGGCGGTGCCGGGCGGTTCGCTGAACCTGAACGCGCCGGCCACGCCCGGGCCGCCCGTCGCGGAGCAGCCGTCGACGTCACTCGGATCACAGGCCGCGTAGACCGGAGCCGAGCCGGCGGCGATCGGCGTGACCACCGGTGCCGGCGGCGCCGTGGTGTCCACGGTGAACGCGCACCACGGTGACCACGGTGACGTGTCAATCCCGTCGGAGGTGCGCACCTGGAACCGGTACGATCTGCCCTCGGCGCCGCTGCCGAGGTTCAGCGTCACACTGCCGTTGTTGTTGGCCGGCTTGGCCGGGCCGGGGGTGCTGATGAGCATCCCGGACGGCACCTCCTGCCAGTTGAACGTCGCCGATAGCGTGTCCGCGCCGTCGGCGTCGACGTACTGCGCCTGCAGCACCGGCGAGTACGTGCCAACCACCCCGCCGCAGGCGACCTGCCCCTGGTGCGGGGACAGGTTGGCCGGGACGTCCGGCACCGTGTTGTACGTGACGCTCATCGTGGTGTTGCCGTCGACCCGAAATCGCTTCCACCGGTTGGGCGTCGCCTCGTTGGCGCCGTCCGCGTCGCAGGCGCAGAGCCCGATGGTGTACGTGTTCCAGCCCCCGTTCGCGGCCGTCTGCACGTCGGCCAGCATCGCCTCGTTGGCGCCGAACACCATCTGCACGTCCGGCTGGATGACGCCGCAGCCGCCGGCCTCGTTGGCGTGACCCGAAGCCGTGCCGAGGTGCACCGCGCCGGCGCCGAGCGGGCGTACCCCCCAGTCCATCCGGCCGGCGTTGGCGACGGTGATGCCGGCCGTACGGAACGCGTTGGCCACCGTGTTGGTGCACGAATACGAATGGGTGAGCGTGATGGCGAAACTGGCCGCCACGATGTGCTTGCCCTTGTACGTCTGGCCGTTGGACGTCGTCGGGAAGTCGAAGAATGCGCGGAACAACGAGCCGTCGCCGCCGTACTCCGGCGGATTGCGGCCCACCCACGCGTTGCCGTCCATCGCGTACGCCCGGTTGACCGATCGCGAGTACGCCCAGTTGGTGCGGGTCGGCCCGACCGACGGATCGATGTACAGCGGCAAGACCGTCGCCGCGCCGCGCAGCAGCGACGCGTCCGGTGTCAACTCGAGTCCGTGACCGTCAGCGCTCGCCGCCACCGCGACCGGCGCGCTGCGCGACGTCGCCCCGGGACCACGCTCGGTGGACACCAGTTCGGCCGGCGGCTGCGCCTTCATCGCCTCCAGCACGGCCGGGGTGGTCGTCACCTCACCGGTCGCGCCGGGGTTGACGGCCGAGTCCCACATCGTCGCCGTCTCGGTCACCGCCACCGTCCGGCGGGCGCTGGTGCTGAAGCGCACCCGGCCGTCCCCGGCCGGTCCGGCCACGACGTCTCCGCCCACGGCAAGGCGGATGCTCGCCATCGCCGAGCTAGCCGCGGCAGCCGCCGACTTCACCACGAACACGTGCCGGAACGTCGTTGCCGACGCGGTGACCCGCAGGTCCACATCCGGCCACACATTCGGATACACCGCCGTGGAGCCTTCAATCCTCGGCGCGGGCAGGGTCACCGGGAGGCCGAGTGTCACCAACGAACCGGCGTCCCGGTAGGTCGCGAACGGTCCGGCGCCACCACCAGAGAAGGCCATGTCGGTCAGCGCCGCCACCGGCGCCAACCGGCCATCGGCCCGTACCCGGAGCGTGGTGTCGACCGGAACCCATGACCCGTCGGCCCGGTGCACGCGGACCGGAATCGCCGAGGACGTGAACAGCGACGTGCCGTCCGGGTTCGCGAACAGCTGCGTCGACTCACCCCGCCCGCTGAGGACCTCGACCCGCTGTCCGCAGGCCGCGGCCAGCTGTGCGGCCGAGTCGGCGTCCGGCGCTGCCGCCGGACAGACCGGAACGGCGGTCGCGGGAGTCGGTGCGGCGGCAACCCACCACGCCGCCGCCACCACCGTGGCCAGCCCAAGACCGGCACTTGTCCAACGACGACGCGCGGATGAACGGCGCCAACCCAGCATCCCGACCTCCCTGGTCCCGAACCAGGGTGGATCAGCGTTCCCTACACACGCGTATGCGCGCGCTCCACACCGACCGACACAAGCCGCGATTCGTGCATTCGCCGCGATCGGCACGCCACCGGATTTCCCGGGCCCGACTGGCACCCTGACAGAGCACGGGCGGCGGCCTACTCGCTCAGGTGCGCTCTGCCGATTCAAGAAACGCCGAAGGTTTGGCGAAGGTCGCTCCTCAATACTGCCGTGCATGTTGAAGACTCTTCGCCGGCCCGGGGCGTTTGCCGGGCTGCTGGTCCTTACGGCGACCGCAGGGATCGTCGGCCTGCCCACTCCGGCGACGGCGTCGTCGGGGCTTGGCATCGAGACGGTCAGCGACCCCGGCCGCACCGACTCCCTCGATAAGACGACCACCGTCACCTGCCCGAAGGGCAAGAAGGTCATCGACGCCGGCGGAAGCATCGAGTACACCGCCGGCGGCAAGGTCGTCATGGACGACGTGTTCCCGGACCCGACCATGAAGTTCGTCAACGTGACCGGCCTGGAGAGCGACCACATCACAACGGATTGGCGCGCCGAGGCGGATGCCGTCTGCGCGTACCCGCTGCCGGGCCAGGAGTGGATCAAGGCGCAAACCGTATCCAACAGCAGCTCGCCGAAGACCCTCACGGTCGCCTGCAGCCACGGCAAGACCGTCCTCGGCAACGGCTACGCGATCACCGGCGGCAGCGGTGAGGTGTGGGTCGACGAGGCCGTGCCCAACGGCGACGAAACGCACGCGGCCACCCAGGTCAGCCTGGTCGGCGTCGAAGGCGACCCGTACGACGGCGACTGGGACCTCGAGGGGTTCCTGATCTGCGCCGACCCGCTCCCCGGCCAGCGGGTGCTGCGCGACTCCACCAGCCCGTCAACCCACGGCGACCTGGCCGCCATGTACTGCGTCGACGACGATCAGGCCCCTACCGGCGCCACGGCCGAGATCCACAATGGCACCGGCACGGTCGTGCTGACCGAGGACCTCCTCCTCAACGGCGTCTCCATCGCCGACGCCGACGAGAACGACAGCCCCGACGACGACTGGTACCTCACCACCTACATCTTCTGCGTGGATGCCTGATGACCGACATCAACCGACTATGAAGTTGAACACGGCCGTGACGGTAACGTTCTTCCCCACCGTCACCGGGCACGTCGCTGCACTTCCAGTGCAGGCACCCCGCCACTCGATGAACACGATGCCGTCCGGTCCGTGGAAGGGCGGGGGAACCTCGGTCAGCCTGACGTCGGTCTTCGTCGGGTCGTCGATCGTGACGCGACAGATGTTCGTGCAGTTGACCAAGCCGCGGTCGTCCTTGACCGTGCCAATATCTTGCGTGTTGTTGCCCTTCAGGTCGACGACTCGGATGGTGAGGATCGCGATGCCCTTGCCGGCTAAGGTCGCGGCCGACCGGTGTCCCTGCCTGTCGATGATGGTGAGCTGTCCCTGTTGGGGGCCGGCGGCGTTCGGCCGGAACACCACGGTGACCTCGCATGTGGCGGTCGGCCGGAGTCTCTGCCCGCGGCAACGTTGGGCGCCTATCGCGAACGACTCGCCTTCGACCCGCACGTCATTCACTGTCAACGTCTGGTGATTCGGGTTCGTGATGGTGAACGTCCATCTCGTCGCGACCCCGACGGCCTGCTTGCCGAAGTCGCGGCGGTCAGGATTGACACTCGGTGCCTCGACAACCGGGCCGGGTGGGGAAGACGTCACCGTTGGTCCCGGCGGCTTCGGTGGTGAGCTCGGTGGTCCGGTCGTCGAGCGTGGGCCCGGCGTGGGTGTCGAGGTCGGCTCCGCAACGATGTCGATACCGCCGTCTGCCCCGGCCCGTAGAACGCCGACCGCGATGACGACCGCCACGACACCGGCGAGGACGGCCACGGGACGACCCAGATTCGGCCACCGGCGCGGCGACGTGCCAGCGGTCTGACTATCTCCGTCGCGCTGCCGCGTGAAATGCGCCTCACTCACGAGAGCACCGATCTCGTGCGACGCGGTCACGCCGAGGTCTACCAGGTGCTGCCACGCCTGCATGCGGCCGGCGAGTCTCATGATGGGCTCCAGGGCCCGGGTCACCGCGAGCACCGACGTCCATTCGCGCCGCTCGGCCAGTTCGTCGGCGAGGGTGAGGGCTGCGCCGGCGACGTCCAGTGTCGTGTCTGCCTGCGGGTCCTGTCCGGCGAGCCAGTGCGCGATGATCCGGGTCGCTTCACCGAGGTCGAGATACTGCATTGCCAGTGTGCGGTAAGCCGTCGCCCGGCACACCGGCAGCATGAACCGGTCGCTGCCGCTGCCGGTGTCCTGCTCGACGATGTGTGCGGTCCGCAGTTCCCGTAGCGCTTCAGTGGCCTGGTCCAAATCGCTGAGGGCGGCGACGAGGTCTGCCGGGAGGAACGCGCCGGCAAGCAACGCGAGTGTCTGTACGGCCCTTCTGGCTGGTCCGGAGAGACGCCCGCGGCTCATCTCGTCCAGCGTGCGAGGTGCGCGCGCGAGGTCGGCGAGCGACGCTTCGCCGGCGCGCACCAGGGCGGCCGCCTGCCGCAGGTGCAATGGATTTCCGTGCAGGGCCGTCGCCAGCCGCCGAACCGTCGCTGCCTCGTCGGCGGTCAGCGACCGTCCCAGATCGTCGGCTACCAGCGTGCAGGCGGCCCCGCCGCTGAGCCCCGGCAGCGTCACTGACCGGCCGGGGTAGTCGAGTCGCCGCCGCTCCGCGCCGACGATGACCGTGCAGTCGCGCAACGCCTCCATCAGCACGGTCACCTGCTGGTCGGAACCGTCGAGGTCGTCGACGGCCACGATCGGACGCCATCGAGGAAGCCCCCCGGGTCCACCGAACCGCTCGGCGATCTGGTGCAGGAGATCCGACGGGTGTTGCCAGCCGGCCACGAGGTACACGACCGGTCGCCCCGTTTCATGGCCAAGCCGCTCTGCCAGGTACCGCAGCAACGTGGTCTTGCCGAATCCGCAGGGCGCGTTGAACTCCACCGGCGCGTTTGTGCCGATATTGGCAACGGCCCAGTTGATATGAATGTCGCGTCCGATGGGCAGTCGCATCGCGCACCTCCGTGCAAATCGAGCGGAAACAGCACTCAATCCACGGTGGCGTTTCGAGGTCGATGGCGCATGACCAGATTTGCGCAAACGTCCGCGCCGTCTGGGTTAGTGAATTCTGCTCATGGCCGGCGTCGGCTAGCCTGAACTCGTCGAATGTCCGCTCGGGAAAGCGAATGGAGTGAGCGGCATGCCAGTCTTCATGATCGAGCGGCGGTTCGCCGAGGACTTTGAGCCGTCGATCGAAGGTGCCACCGACGTCAATCGAATCAACGACGAAGAAGGCGTGCGATGGCTGTACTCGTTCTGGTCAAAAGACAAGCGTAAGACGTTTTGCCTCTATGAGGCCGAGTCGGCCGACGCTATCCGCCGGGCGGCTGAGCGGGCCGGGCTGCCGGCGGACGTCGTGATCGAGGTCAGCCATCGGATCAGCGCTCGCGGGCAGCTGCAACCGATCACCGCGTGATCACTCGATCAGGCCGTGGTCGACCGCGTACCGGGCGGCCTGGGTGCGGTTGGCGCAGCCGGTCTTGAACAAGATGCTGCGTACGTGGTTCGCGGCCGTACTTTCGCTGATCGTGAGCCGTTTCGCGAGCTGCCGGTTGCTCAACCCGGTGCCGAGGAGCCGCAGGACCTCCGCCTCCCGGCCAGTGAGGCCGTCCGGGTGACGCTCGGGCGGCAGTTCGCACGTGGCGAGGCGATTGAGCACCCGGACCAGGCTGCGTGGCGTCGCGAGGCCGGCCGCCGCCGTTTCGAGCGTGCGCGCCTGGGCGACGTCGCCGGTACGCCGGGCGTAGCGGGCCCAGGCGGCTAGCGTCTCGGCCTCGTGTAGTGCTGATCCGGTCCGGCGGTCGAGGTCGAGCGCGCTGGCGAAGAGGTCCGCCGGCGAGTCTGTGCCGCGGATTGCGTGCAGCTGGGCGCGGTACCGGTCGGCCGCCCCGAACACCGCGATGAACGGTCCCATCACGACGTTCATCCCGGCGTACTCGTCGAGCAGCGGTCCGATCCGCGACGCCGCGTCGGCGTCATCGAGTGCGGTGGCCGCCTCGGCCAGGAACGCCAGCGTGGCCGGCCACCGCGGCGACTGCATCTCGACGGGGAGGTCGCGGTCGAGGATGTGGCGCAGGACGCGAGCCGCCGGCCCAGCCATCCCGAGCTCCACGTACAGGGCGAGCAGTGCCGGGGGCCAGTGATCCTCGGGTGCCTCGGTGCCGCTAATGAACGGTCTTACCTGTTCGATGTCGCCGGTCTCTCGCCGGAGCATGAACGACTGCACGCCGAACGGGCCTTCGATTACGTCGTCGCCGAACTGCTTGCCAGACTCGAGCAGCTCCTTCGAGATCTGGGCCGCGCCGGTGAAGTCGCCGGTGATCAGCTGCAGGCCGAAGTCGACGCAGCCCACGAGGTATGTCCAGTACCGCTGGCCGGTGGTCTCGCCGGCCCGCCGCAGATCACGCCGGGCCTCCTCCAAGGCGGGCCGGTCGCCGCGATGGTAGCTGATGACCGCCCGGTGGTACGCGGACGGGCCGATGAGCAGCCAGTTCCCGGTGCGTGCGGCGATGCCGGCGACCTCGATCGCGCGGTTCAGCTTGGTGTTGTGGCGGTCCAGCCCCATGCCGACCTGCAGGCTCGCGGCCAGGGTGTCGCCGAGCAGCCGCTCGTCGTTCGCCTCGCGGGCGAGTGCGATGGCGCGAGCGACCAGCTGCTCCGCCCGTTCGTGGGAACCGGTGAGCGCGAGCGCGCGCCCGAGGCCGGCGAGGGATCGGATCTGGTCGGACTCGGACGGGTCGGCCGGGGCCGCCCGCATCGCGGATTCCAGGAGAACGAGCGCCTCCGGGCAGGCGCTGGCAGTGTGCCAGGCGGAGTCCTCGTACGCGATGGCGGCCGGCAGCCGGGACATCGCCTCGCCCTCGTTGGCGACGATCAGGAGCAGGTCACGGCCCTTCTGAAACTCGCAGGCGAGCTGGTAGCTGCGGGCCGCGGCCATGCGGTGGCCGTCGCGTTCGAGCGGGTCGTCGCAGATGTCCGCCGCCCGCTCGAGCAGCCTCCCGGCCTCGGCGTGGGCCAGGCTCGCGTCCGCGGTGGCCGCGGCGGCGGCGAGGTAGCGGACCGCCTTGCGGGTGTGCCCGAGGACGTGCGCGGCGGCGTAGTGGTGCGCGAGTTGCTGGACCGACCCGCCCCGGCGCTCCAACGTCGTCGCCACCACCTCGTGGAGTCGGATTCGCTGGGCGGTCGAGGTGAGGTCGAGAACGGCCCGGCGGGTGAGCGAGTGGACGAACCGGTACCGGCTGTCGAAGTCGTCGATCGACTCCAGCAGCCCGGCCGCGATGAACGCGTCGAGCGCATGCAGCACGTCCGAACTGCCGGCGGCGGTGACCAGCGTCGCGGCGTCGAACTCCTCGCCGACGACCGCGGCGAGCCGCAGCGCCTCCTGGTGCTCCGGCGCCAGCGCGGCCAGCCGGTGGTGCACAATGTCCCGGACGATCTCCGGAGCGCGCTGCGAGCCGGTCGTGAGCCCGGCAAGCCCACCGCGGCGGCCCAGATCGCGCCACAGCTCCCGCAGGTAGAACGGATTGCCGCCGGTCCGTTCGCGCAGGAGACCGGCGGCATGCCGGGCGCGGTAGCCAGCGATACATGCTTCACGCACGAGGTACTCGGCGATGTCGTCGCTGTCCAGCGGCCCGAGATCGACCCGGGTCACCCCGTCGAGCCGGTACATCGGCGCGAGCCGGCGGACCAGCTCGTCCGACTGGTCCGGGGCAGTGGTCCGGTAGCTGGCCAGCACCAGTACCCGGCTGCCAGCGGTGCGTTCGACGACATGGGTGAGGAGCTGCAGTGAGGTCGATCCGGCCCAGTGCAGATCCTCCAGGGCCAGGACGACCGGCCGCTGCCGCGCCAGCTCGGTCAGCACCAGCGTCAACGCACCGTACACCTCGCGTTGTTCCGCGAGCGTCGCCGCGACCGCGTGGTGCGTGGCCGCCCGGCCGACGAGCGTACCGAGCCGCTCGGCGATCAGCGGTATCGGCCATGCGTCGGGGTCGGCCGGCGCGAGCGTCCCGTCGACAACGCCGGCTCGTAGCGCCCCGACCGGGCCCTCGAACGGCTGGTACGGCGGGCCCAGCTCGGCCACGCACGAGCCGACCAGGATCACTGCCCCGTGCTGCTCCAGTTCCGTGCACAGCTCGACGATCAACCGCGACTTCCCGGCGCCCGGCTCGCCACACAGGAACACCGCCTGACGGGCGCCAGCGCCCACCGACTGCCATGCCTCGGCGAGCAGCGCCCGCTCCGCGTGCCGGCCCACGAACGGCGGCTGCCGTACCGCCGACCAGCTCGCTGGCAGTGCGGGATGAGCCCAGCTGGACACCCCTCGACGGTAACGACGCGACTCCCGGGTGTCGATGGGCAGAACTCACTACCCCGGACGGTCGGCCACGTGGGCCGAACTTGGGCAGAACTGGTCATGCGCGCGTGCAGGCCGAGCCTGCAAGGTGGCGGAGACGGCCGGCAACGTGCCGCAAGCAAATGAGCGACCTGATGGCTCGGACAAAGGAAACAAGGTCATACATTTACGTTGCCGGCCTCGATCTCGAAACATATCACCGCCTTGCGAAGCCCACCAAGGGACTTAAAGGAGAACTGCCATGACCATTCAACTTCCTGATTTGCGGCAGGCCGTGATCGCGTACCTGAACACCAAGGTCACGGTCGACGTGCTGGATTTCCAGGTTAGCAATCCACCGTTCTTGAAGGTGGGGGAACCTTTCTCGTTCACAGTTCGTGTAGCTAATGCAACCACGGCTAACGGTGGCATCGCTCTGACGAACGTGCGGTACCAGGTGTCTACATCGAATCCTGAAGCCGTGAAAATTACCGTACCTACCAATGGGTCGGCAATTGACCGCCACGGCCATCCGCTATCCGCCAGTGACTCAGTCGACTTCTTTGAATTCAACCCGGCGGGAGAAGATGTATCCTATCTCAGGCGAGATGAGACCGACCTCCTAGCTTTCAACGCTCGCGCCGTAGGAGCCGGGAGCTGCTCCATTCGCGCGAGGATCCTGGCCGATCCGGACATTAATGAGCTATTCCCGCGCAATTTCCCCTCCGCGAAAGACTCGTTAAGTTTCAGCGTTATATCTTGACGGTTGCGTCGACCTGGCCGTCGCACTCCGGGCGGCCCATGTGGGCACCTCGTACGACCCGCCGTCGGCCAATGTGTCTGTTCCGGACGCTCCTTAGACCCTCAAGTAGCTTGACGCGGGCAAACAACGCGCGGGCGCGCCGAGTTTCAACAGATCCGAGGTGGAACCAATGGTACAGACAGTTACGCTTGCGCCGAGTTCTCGTCTTGACGCGCTGCCTGAACTCGGCGCGGCCGGTCGACCATCGACCGTCCTCCACCCCTGTGACTTCGCCAATTGGGGCGACGTATTCCACCATTTCCCGAACGCCGAAGACTACCTTTTGACGCCCGGCGACTACCGAGCCTGGGGCAGATGCATGATCAACCAAGCCAACCCGGCCGACCACCGGCGGCTCATTCGGTTCATCGAGACCGCTAAACGACCCTGGGACCGTATAAGTACCGAGGCAGTGACCGACGGCTTCCAATTCACCTCCGGCGCCGCCCACTGGGCCGTGCACGGGTTGACCATTCGCGGACCAAATCTGGCAACCTGTATCGTCAAGCAAGGCGCGGAACAGATCACCTTCGACTCGATGTTCATCGAAGACGTCGACACCCACGGGATACAGCTCGAAGGGAACCACTGCACCGTGCAGAACTGTGTGATCCGCCGGGCATGGGCGCCACACGACGTGGTCGCCATTTTGATCAGGGTCAACGGGGCGCCCAACGTCGGCAACCGGGTGCTCGACAACGAAATTTGCGACTGCGTCGACGGCGTGGGCGTCACCTGGGACGACGCCAAAGGCGCCAACCCGTACCAGGAGTGCCTGGACCTGGTCGTCGAGGGCAACGACATCTACCTGACCGAAGTCCGCCACACCCACCGGCCCGAACCCGTATTCCCGCCCAGCCCCGGATGTCCACGGCTCCACGCGACAGCCGAGAACGGTATAGACATCAAGGCCGGACCTCGAACCAGTACACAACCACTCGAGTTCGTACACAACCGCATCTGGGGCTTCCGGACGCCGGAGCCGGGTTCTGCCGCACAATCCGACGGCGCCGCTATCACCATCCACCGGGGAGCGCAACGGATCCTCTTCGCCCACAACGTCATCTTCGATTGCCCCATCGCCTTCCACGAAGTCGCTCGCGACCCGGCTGACCCCAACCAGGGCGACCGGGAAGTGACGTTGCGTTCGAACATCATCTCCTTCATGCACCCGTATAATCCAGAAGATCTGGGCGCCATCCTGCGAACCAAGCTGCCATTCCGCCTCGAAGGAAACTGGTTCTCACACAGCCGCACCTTGTCAGCATTGCCGAAGGTGCCCAACACCCACGACATGTTCGTGGACAACGTGCTGCACGACGACACACCGCTCGGCGAGGCCAGCCACGATTGGCAGGAGCCCGACACGAACAACCGGGTTCTGCCGGCTGACGACATGAGCGACGTTCTGATCGAGCGGTGCCGGTGGACGAATCCGGGCCTCGTCCGGCTGCGCAGCGCTGTGCTCTAGCTGAGACCCGAAACCCTTCATCTGGACCAAGACAGCCGACGAGATCCTGGCAAACCTCGTCGGCTATCTCACCCGACTCGATCAAACAATCAACGACTCGTCCCCCATTGCCGACCGCATCACCGATCGGCAGCCATAGCACTCCGAGGTCGGGCGACATTACTACACCGCGCTGTCGACTGTGGAACGTTCATGGTCGTACCGGATCCGGTAGGCCGTGGTCAGTCCCAGGTCAGGCGGCATGACTGAACTGCGCCTCCGACCGCGGAACATTCATGGCCTACTGGATATCGTTGACACTCCCTCCGAGACCGGACAATACTGCCCGCCGTCGATGTACCTGAACGGCGTCGATCCATAACGCCACGACTGGCCTGTGGCCGGCAAGCCGACGGACGGCCGGCCCTCGCCGCGTGGAACCACGCGGTCCGGCGGCGTCCTGCCGCCGGACGTCCCGCCGCGGTCATGTCACGCTGTCTCGCCTCGCCCGCCAGCTTTGCGAGAAGTTACGAGGAGGAAGCACCACATGAAAGGCGCCCCCACCCGCCCGACGCGCCGCCTGCGCCTGCGCACCGGCCTGCTGGTCGCCGGCGTCGCCGTGGCCGTGACCGCCAGCGCAGTGCTGCTGACCAACCCCGCGAGCGCGGCGACGCAGTATTGCTCGAACTCCACCGGCGGCAGCAACGGCAGCTACTACCAGATGTGGACCGCCGGCCAGGGCTCGGCCTGCATCTCGTTGAACTCCGCCACCAGCTACACCGCACAGTGGAGCGGTATCGGTGACTTCGTCGCCGGCGTCGGCTGGAAGCCCGGCAGTACCAGCCGCGTGATCAACTACAGCGGCAGCCTCAACGCCAACGGTGGCACCAACCTGCTGTCGCTGTACGGCTGGTCGACCAACCCGCTGGTCGAGTACTACGTCATCGACGGCTACGTCGGCTCGCCGAACTACTCCGGCCAGAACATGGGCACGATGACCAGTGACGGCGGCACCTACACCATCATCAAGCACCAGCAGGTCAACCAGCCCTGCATCACCGGCAACTCGTGTACCTTCTGGCAGTACCTGGCGATCCGCAACTCCCCCCGGACCAGCGGCACCATCACCTTCTCCAACTTCGTCAACGCCTGGGCCGCCAAGGGCATGAACCTGGGCAGCATGAACTACCAAATCATGGCCACCGAGGCATGGGGCGGCGGCAGCGGCAACTCCAGCGTCACCATCGGGGGCACGCCGCCCACCTCTCCGGCTCAGTCCAGCTCCCCGAGCACCAGCCCGAGCACCAGCCCGAGCACCGGCAGCAGCGCCTGCCGAGTGACCAACAGCGTGAACGCCTGGAACACCGGCCTCACCGACAACATCACGATCACCAACAGCGGCTCGTCCGCCATCAACGGCTGGTCACTGAAGTTCACCCTGGCGTCCGGGCAAACCATCACCTCTGGCTGGAACGCCACCTACTCGCCATCGAGCGGCCAGGTGACCGCAACGAATGCCAGCTACAACGCCACCATCCCGCCCGGGGGCTCGACCACCATCGGCTTCCAGGCCAACCACACCGGCAACACCGCGGCACCGAGCGGGTTCACCCTCAATGGTGCCGCCTGCAGCTAACGCACCCGGCGGGGGTCCGGCTCCGGCCGGACCCCGGCCCTAAACCGTCGCCGGGGTAACAGACCCGCCACTCGGCCCGTAACGGGGATGCGGCTACGGGGGCCCGCCACACCGACGGTGTGCAGGCTACCGCGGGTGTCCAGGACTCGGACGTAGACGCCATGCAGGGCGGCGGACGCATCGGCGGCTCGCGGTCGTTGAGGACCTCTACCGATCAACAAAGACTGGCTCGCGGGGTAGCAGCGAGCCACGGACAGCCGGTTCACTCTCGGCGGCTTCGTGCGCGGCTTCGTGGCCGCGAAGATATGGATCGTGCTGGCCCCTGGTCCCGGCGGCCATGCGGGTAGCCGCAGTTAGGTGAGGGCCAGCTGAGCCGCGCTCACGGGGTGACGGTGACGTGGACCGTCCACGGGGTCTGCGGGCTCGGGCATGGCGTCGGCAGGTGGAAGCACGGGTTGTCGGTGACGGTCGACACGTCGGTCTGGCCGGCGGTCGTTGCCGTGTAGCGGGCCACGAGCGGCTGGTTGGCAGGGTATCCGCCGACTACGTCGAGGGGGACCAGGACGCCCGCGGTGGAGAGCTTCGGCGGCTGGTACTCGCTGGCCAGCCTCACCACGAGCACGTCGCCCACGTGCAGCCCGAGCGCGCGCTGGTTGTCCGGGGTGGACACGGTGACGGTCTGGCCGGTCGACGGCACGTCGATGACGGTGACGTGCACGATCCACAGCGCGACGGGTATTGCGCATGGCGGCGTCGCGTGCAGGCATGGGTCGTCGGAGTGGGTAGTGATGTCCACCGAACCCGGCGCCGCCGCGCGGTACAGGCCGGTGAACGGTTGGCCGGTCGG
>Ga0070683_100002730_pt1 | contig 14090 bp, 13 predicted proteins | sample KBSC713LmetaG_FD_64662 | JGI IMG/M metagenome (GOLD analysis project Ga0070683, IMG submission 64662) | Corn rhizosphere microbial communities from Kellogg Biological Station, Michigan, USA - KBS C7.1-3L metaG | ecosystem: Host-associated > Plants > Roots > Rhizosphere ...
GCCGCTGGCCATCGACGTCATCATCAACGAGATGCCGCGTAGTCGGACGCGACGGCGAGGCCAGCTCGTGCTGAGCGGCGCGCGCGGCGAGTTCGTTTACCTCCGCGGCGATCGGCACGAAGCCGACCGTCTCATTCCTTTACGAATCTCAGATGGCTGAATCATTGTTGGCGTCGGTGGTCGTGGTCCTGTTCGAGCCGCAAGATCCGGTGAACATCGCGGCGACGATCCGCGCCATGAAGAACATGGGCGTCGCGACGCTGCGCGTCGTCCGCCCGGTGGCGTACGAGGCGATTCGTCTCGAGGGGATCGCTCACGGGACTATGGACCTCATCGAGCGCATCGAGCACTACGATTCATTCGACGAGGCGGTCGCGGATTGCGTCCACGTTGTCGGGTTCACCGCGCGGCGCCGCGCCGCCAAGCTGCGCTACATCGATCCCAAGGTTGCCGCGTCCGAGTTGCTCGATGCGGCGGGCGGAGGACGCGTCGCGCTCACGTTCGGCCGCGAAGACAGCGGTCTACCGAACGAGATCCTCGACCGCGTCAACGCATCGGTGATGATTCCCACCACGAACCATGCGTCGCTCAATCTCGCCCAAGCGGTGCTGATCGGATTGTACGAGCTCCATCTCGCCGCCGCCGATGCGACGAGGATGGTTGGGCCGCCGCGAAAGGACGCTCCGCCGCCGACCAACGCGCAGCTCGAACAGTTCTTCGCTGACGCCGAGCGCTCGTTGACCGCAATCCAGTTCTTCAAGACGCGGTATCCCGAGCACATCATGCGCACGCTTCGCTCGCTGACCTTCCGCGCCGCACCGGATGCGCGCGAGTTGTCGCTCATGCGGGCCATGGCGATCGAGGTCATCAACTTTCTCAACCGTACTCGTCGTCTCCCGGATTGAGCGGCGGAATCTCGTTCCGACCGTTCCACCCGCTTACCATCTCACCTATCTTCACGCCATGCCATTCCGCCGATTTTTCGGTGCCAAGGAATCTCCGAAGCAAGACACGAGAGACGAGCCGTCCGACGCGCCCGAAGCGGCGGAGGCGGTCGAGGAGAACGCCGAGGAGGCGGTGCCCGAAGAACACGATTCCGCCAACTGGCAGACGCGTGCCCGGGCCGTTCTTCCCACGGGCGCCTCGACCGGGAGCAAGCGGAGCGAGGCACTCTACGGCTCCGCCGACGCGAACGGTCCCACGCATTATGTGCAGGCGATCGGTTGTCGCGTGACCGACACCGAGGGCAACGAGTACGTCGATTGCACCATGGCGCTCGGATCTGTTGCGCTGGGGTACGCCGAGCCGAACGTGACGCGTGCGGTGGTCGACGTGATCGCGGCGGGCAACGTGTCCGCTCTGTCGAGCGCGCTCGAGGTCGACGTTGCCGAGCGCTTGTGCGGCATCATTCCGTGCGCCGACAAAGTGCAATTCCTCAAGACCGGCGCTGAAGCGATGGCTGCCGCCGTCCGTCTCGCTCGCACGTACACGGGCCGCGATCTCGTCATTGCAACCGGCTATTTCGGCTGGCTCGACTGGTGCTCCGAAGAGACGGCCGGAGTGCCCGAAGCCACGCGTCGCACCATTCGGCGCGTTCCGTACGACGACATCTCCGCTCTGGAGGCGGCAGTCGACGAAGCAGGAGGCGCGTTGGCGGCGATCGCCATCGAGCCGGTCATCGAACGCCTCCCGTCAGTCGAATGGATCGCGAAGGCGCGCGAGCTGGCAACGGCCGCGGGCGCGGTGCTCATCTTCGACGAGATGAAGACCGGATTTCGCCTGCGCACAGGCGGATACCAGGCGTACGCCGAGGTCATGCCGGACCTCTCGGCATTTGGAAAGGCAATGGCCAACGGATATCCGCTCGCCGCGGTCGTCGGGCATCGCGACATCATGGACGCCGCGCGAAAGACATGGATCTCCTCGACGTTGGCGAGCGAAGCCTCGGCGCTGGCCGCGGCAGCCGCTGTGCTGTCGTGGCACGACAGCGCCGACGTGTGCGAGTCGTTGTGGACGATCGGCGCCGACATGCGACGCGCCATCGGCGCGGCGATCGAAGCCAGTGGCGTAAAGGGCGTAACGATCGACGGCATCGACCCGATGTGGATGCTGCGCTTCGACGACCCACAACGCGAGACCCGATTCCTCGAGTTGGCGGCGCAGCACGGCGTCCTGTTCAAGCGCGGGGCGTACAACTTTGCCGCGCTGGCGCATGACGAAGATGCCGTTCGCGAGATCGAAGGCGGTGCGAGCGCGGCGTTCGTCGATCTACGCGACGAGGACGCCGAACGGTGACGTCCGCGCGCGGCGAGGAGACGAGAGACACCGAGCCGCTCATCGACGCGCACGCGCATTTCTATCACGCGGCCGCTGGCCGCGCCGACTGGGCGGAAGTGAACGCGGCACGATTCCGCGCCGGCGAGCGCATCGGGATCACCTATCACGTCGCATCGGTGCTCGGCAGCTACGGCTTTTCGTCGCCGACGTATTTTCCGTCGCCCGCCGACGTCACCGCCGGCAATGACGAGATGCTCGGCATTTGCGCGCGCGAGCCGGAGCGCGTGCGCATGTTCGTGACAGTCAACCCCAACTACACCGAGCACGCGCAGCGCGAGATCGCACGATGCGTGTCTCGCGGCGCGATCGGCATCAAGCTGCTGGCGAGCCGACGAGCGGACGACCCGCTGCTCGATCCCATCGCCGAGGTGGCGGCGGCAGGCGGACTGCCCATCCTCCATCACATTTGGCAGCACCGGCGTCGCGAATGGCCGTCACAAGAGATCTCTGATGGGGCGGATCTGGCGCGACTCGCCGCGAGACATCCACGTGTTGCGTTCATTCTCGCGCACATCGGCGGCGGCGGCGATTACATGCACACGTTCCCGGCGATCGCCGATTGCCCGAACATCTATCCCGATCTGTCGGGCAGCGGCGTCGACCGGGGAATGCTCGACTCCGCGCTGGATGCGCTCGGTGCATCGCGCTTGCTGTGGGGTTGCGATCTCACGATGGAAACGGGTTTGGCCAAGCTGCGCGCGCTCACGGTCCTTGGTCTGACCGACGACGAGCTGAGCGCCGTTCGCTGGCGAAATGCCGCGCGCATCTTTCCTCGCGGCAGCTTCCCACGCTGCATCAACTCCCCTAACACGAGCAGCCGGCAACCAGCAACCAGTAACTTCGGATGATCGACGTCAACGCGCTCATCGGGCCGTATCCATTTCGGCATGTCCCGCACCCCGACCCGGACGTTCTCGTGCGAGTGCTCGATCGCGAGGGAATCGAGGGGGCGTGGGTCGGGCACTTGCCGTCGGCGTTCTATCGCGATCCGTCGCTGGGAAATCAGGCGCTGAACGAGGCGCTTGCTCCGTTCGCGGATCGCCTGCGTCCCGTGCCCACGATCCGACCGGATTGGCCCGCCTGGGAACGGGCGCTGGCCGATGCGGCGGATGCGGGAGCGCCGGCGATCCGCGCGTATCCATCGCAGTGGCAGCTTGGACCGCACGACGCTTCAATGCGAGATCTCGCGCTCGCCGCGGGGGAGCAGGGGATGGCGTTGCTGCTGACCGTGCGCTTCGAGGACCTGCGCCAGCGACACGCGATGGACACCGCCGGTGACTTGAGCGCCGCGGCGATTCGCGCGCTGGCGCGCGCCGGCAACAACGTGCGACTGATCGTGACGGCGGCCGGGCGCGAGATGATCGAGGAAGTGCACTGGGGACTGACGCCGGCGGAGCAGCAACGGGTGCTGTGGGACATCTCGTGGGTGTGGGGTCCGCCCGAGGATCATCTCGCGAAATTGTTTCGCGCCATCGGTGCCGACCGATTCGTGTTTGGCACGCAGTGGCCGCTCCGTCTCACGCAAAATCCGCGGGCGAATCTGGATCTCTTGCCCGACGATCTGCGTGATCGCGAGCTGGCGGATCCGCGAATTCGCGTGTCACGATGAGCGCGCTGGTCGCGGGCAGATTTGTTGGACGAGTCCGATTAGGATTACACGGTCGCACAACGAGTTGCTCACTTGCGTGTGATCCCTTGAGGTTTCAGATTTCTCGGCCGTGCGCTTGTGAATTTGTTCACAAGAGCGCGCTTTGAACACATCACCCCACCGCGATGACCCAGCGAAGGAAGTGGACCGCCATTCCAGGATTACTCGCCCTGGCCATCGGCGCCGCCATGCTCTCCGCCTACAGCGGCGCCTCCTCTTCGCAACACCACTCGCCCGTTCAGCCGATCAATTTTCCGCACCCGGTCCACGTGCAGAAGCTCGGCATGAATTGTCTCTACTGTCACAACGCGGCGAACAAGTCGATGGATCCGGGCCTCCCGGCCGTCTCGACCTGCATCGGATGCCACAACATCATCGGACCCGATCGCCCCGCGTCGGACCTGGGACCCAAGCGGCACAGCGTCGAGCTCGACAAGCTATATAAGTTTGCTGATGTCGCCGGCATGGGCGCGGGCATGGGTGCCAACGCGAAGCCCATTCCGTGGGTGCGCATTCACAAGCTGCCGGAGTACGTCCACTTCCCGCACACGCGCCACGTCAACGCCGGCGTGACCTGCCAGACGTGCCACGGCCAAATTCAGAAGATGGATCGCGTCTACCAGTTCGCGTCCCTCAACATGGGGTGGTGCGTGAGCTGTCACGTCAACGGCTACAGCGCGAAAGAAGGGTTGCAAGCGGCCGGCTACGCACCGCCGGATTCCGGTGCCAACGCGGCGGCCGCTCCGGCCACGGTCGCGACCGGCGAGCGAAAGAAGGCTCGCTACGACTGCGCCAACTGCCACTACTAACATGAGCCAGGACACGAAGAAGCCGGGCGTCAAGCGGCGCGAGTTCCTCAAGGTCCTCGGAGCCACGAGCGCTGCGGTCGCCGCCGCTGGCTGCTCCGAGGAAACCGGAAAGCTCATTCCATATCTCGTATCACCCGATCAGACCGTTCCCGGTGTCTCGACCTACTACGCAACGACCTGCCGGGAATGCTCGGCGGCGTGCGGCCTCATCGCGGAGACGCGCGACGGTCGGGCCATCAAGCTCGAGGGCAATCCGGATCATCCGGTGAATCACGGCGCGCTGTGCGCGCGCGGCCAATCAGCGCTCCAAGGGCTGTACAATCCCGATCGCTTCCGATCGCCCATGGTGAACGAAGGCGGCGCGTGGAAGGTGATCACGTGGGACGACGCGATCACGCGGTTGTCGCAAGGCATCACACAAACGCGCGGCGCCAATCGCGCCGGCGGTGCGGTGTTCATCAACCAGCACGAGAGCGGAAGCTTCCCGCGTTTCCTCGACACGTGGCTCGCCGGCTTCGGCATGCCGCCGCATCTGAGCGTCGATTTCGAGTCCGACGCGGCGGCGATCGAGGCCAACCGTCGAACGTACGGCGTCGCGTGGCCGAGCTTGAGCTTCAAGGACGCGAAGATCATTGTCTCGTTCGGCGCCGACTTCCTCGATAGCTGGGGCGCGAACGTTCCGCAGCAGCTGGACTTCGCCGACGCGCGCGCGCGACTCGACGGCGCCCCGCGATTCGTCTACATCGGCCCGCGGCGATCGCTCACCGGCCTCAATGCCGACGAATGGATCGCGTGCAAACCCGGCGGCGAGCTCGCCATCGCAAACGCGCTGGCCGGTAAGGGAAGCATTCAGCAGGCAGCAACCGACGCTGGCGTAGACCAGGCCGCGTTGCAAGCGCTCGCCACCGAGCTCGCGGCCAACAAGCCCGCGCTCGTTCTCTCGGGCGTGAGCGGAGAGAGTGCACTCGACGTCGCGCTCGCCGTGGCGGCGATCAATCAGGCGTCCGGCGCGGTCGGCGTCACGATCAAGCCCGCGCAGCCACTCACGGGTTTCGAGGGTATCGCGCACACCGACCAGCTGCTCGGCGCCGTCGAGCGAATGCGCGCCGGGCAAGTGAGCGTCGCATTCGTGCGTGGCGTCAATCCGGCGTACCATCTGCCGAAAGCCTCGAATTTCGCCGACGCGTTCGCGAAGGTTCCGCTGCGCGTGAGCTTCTCGAGCTTCCCGGACGAGACGACGGAGCTGTGCAACCTGATCATTCCGGATCTGCATTCGCTCGAATCGTGGGGTGACGCGGAGCCGATCCGCGGCACGATCGCGCTCCAGCAGCCGGTCATGGATCCGGTCTTTCCGACGAACAGCAAAACGATTCCGGTCGCGCCGGGGACGGCGGACGTCCTGATTCAAGTCGCGAAGAAAGACGCGACCGTCGCGTCCAAGTTCGGCGCGCCGGATTATCGCGCCACACTGATCGCCGGTTTCCCCGGCGGCGCGCAAGCACTTGGAGCAGCGCTGCCAAAGGGTCTCGCGGCCGGAACGATTCCGGCGCGCACGCTCGCGGCCGCACCGGCCGTCGCACCGAAGACGACGTCGATCGCGAGCACCCAGGGTGAATTCTTCCTCATCACGTATCCGTCACCGTTGCTCGGCGACGGGCGCGGCGCGAACAAACCGTGGCTGCAAGAGCTGCCCGATCCGGTCACCAAGGTCTCGTGGAGCTCGTGGATCGAGATTCATCCCGAGACGGCGCAGCGACTCGGCATCGACCGTGGCGACATTCTCGAGGTGAAGACCGCGAACGGAACGGTTCGCGCTCCGGCATTTCCATATCTCGGCGTGCACAAGGACGCGATCGCGATTCCGTTTGGACGCGGGCATCGCGCGGCGCACGCCATGCCGATGTTCGATCCCAAGACGCACACCGTCGGCGAGGTGCAGTGGGGTTACGGGCGATATGCGCGCGACCTCGGCATCAACGCGTTCGATCTGCTTCCGGTCGGCACGCATGCCGCGGGCGGTTTCATCTGGACCGCGACGAAAGCGAGCGTCAGCAAGACCGGCGATAACGAGGCGCTGCCGAGTACCGAGGGTTCGGCGCGGCAGCACGGTCGTGGGATCGCGCAAGCCGTCAATGCGGCGGACTTGAACAAGCCGGGTGCGGGCGAAGGCGGCGAAGCCAAAGAAGCGTTGCCTGGAGACGCGAGCCATGCGTTCCTCCCGGGCTTGCGGTCGCCGGTAGCGGCCGACGCGCAGGGTGACCTCGGCGCGCCGACCGCTGCTGATCAGGGGAAGAACAAAGGCCTGTATCGCGAGGACGACATTCGCGGCATGGCCAAGCGTCGTTGGGCGATGACGATCGACCTCGCGCGATGCACCGGATGCTCGGCGTGCATCACCGCGTGCAACGCGGAAAACAACGTCCCAACCGTTGGCGCATTCTGGCAGAACGCGACGATCTACGCCGATCAGAAGCCGGGCTTCAACATCACGCGCGGACGCGAGATGACCTGGATTCGTCTCGAGCGGTATTTCGAGGGGAATCCGGACGGCAAGTTCGGTCAGGATTTCGAGACGCGCTTCGTGCCGATGCTGTGTCAGCATTGCGGCAACGCGCCGTGTGAGCCCGTGTGCCCCGTGTACGCCACGTATCACGCGCCGGACGGGTTGAACGTGCAGGTCTACAATCGGTGCGTCGGCACGCGCTACTGCTCGAACAACTGCCCGTACAAGGTTCGCTACTTCAACTGGTTCGGCTACGGCGAAGTGGACCGCAAACAATACGCGTTCCCCGAGCCGCTCAACTGGCAGCTGAATCCCGACGTCACGGTTCGCGGCAAAGGCGTGATGGAGAAGTGCAGCTTCTGCGTGCAGCGCATTCGCGAAGCGGAAAACCGCGCAACGCTCGAACATCGCGAGCTTCAGCCCGACGAATTCACAGTGGCGTGCGCGCAGGGATGCCCGTCGCGCGCGATCACGTTCGGTGACGCGGCCGATCCGAACTGGACCGTCGCGCAACTCGCCAACGACAAGCGCGCGTATCACGTGTTCGAAGAGCTCAACACCTACACGGCGGTGGTCTACTTGAAGAAGGTGAACCATCCAGCCGCGGGCGCGACAGCGCCGCGGGCATAAGGAGGCGCCGACGATGGCAACGACAGCGACTCCACTCCCCGGCGGCCAACGTCCGAACATCCCGTCGGCAGCCGTTCGCTTCCCGGCGATCAAGACGTACGATCAGGTCGATCGAGAGATCGCGGGCACGCTCGGCCCCAGCCTGGGCTGGTTCGGCGCGCTCGGCATCGCGATCCTCTGCATGCTGATCGGTGCGACCGCGTGGACGTACCAGATTCATGAAGGACTCGGCGCCGCGGGCTATCAGCCGCCGGTCATGTGGGGCGTGTACATCGTCACCTTCGTGTTCTGGGTCGGCATCGGTCACGCGGGGACACTCATCTCGGCGATTCTGTATTTGTTCCGCGCCGGTTTTCGCACGAGCATCTATCGCGCGTCCGAGGCGATGACCGTATTCGCGGTCATGACGGCCGGCCTGTTTCCGATCTTGCACCTTGGGCGGCCGTGGAAGTTCTTCTGGCTGATTCCGTACCCGAACTGGCGGCTGATCTGGCCGAATCCCAAGAGCCCGCTGGTGTGGGACGTGTTCGCGATCCTCACGTACCTCACCATCTCGAGCACGTTCCTGTACATCGGGCTGATTCCCGATATCGCCATCCTGCGCGATCGCGAAAAGAATCCGATTCGGAAAGCGATTCTTTCGCAGCTCTCGCTCGGCTGGCGCAATTCGGATCGCGAGTGGCGGCATTTCACGCGCGCGTACCTGTTCCTCGCCGCCTTCGCGACACCGCTGGTGCTTTCGGTTCACTCCGTCGTGTCGTTCGACTTCGCGATGGCGCTGACGCCGGGCTGGCATGCGACGATCTTTCCGCCGTACTTCGTCGCGGGCGCCATCTTCTCGGGCATCGGCATGGTGTTCACGATCGCCATTCCGCTGCGCAAAGCATTCAAGCTCGAGCACTACATCACGCTCAATGACTTGGATGCGGCGGCGAAGCTCTGCCTCTTCACGTCGTCTGTGGTCGGTCTCGCGTATCTGACCGAGTTCCAGGTCGCGTGGATGAGCGGCAACCGGTTCGAGCAGGACTACTTCTGGAACCGCGTGTTCGGACAATGGGCATGGGCCGCGTGGATCATGCTCATCTGCAACGTGGTGTTGCCGCTGTCGCTGTGGTCCCAGAAGCTGCGACGCAATCCCGCGTGGCTCTTCATCCTGTCGTTGTTCATCAACCTCGGCATGTGGTTCGAGCGATTCGTGATCGTGGTGCCGTCGCTGTCCCACGAGTTCGAGCCGTGGCAGTGGGGGACCTACCGTCCGACGTGGGTCGACTACTCGATTCTGCTCGGCAGCTTCGGATGGTTCTTCATGTGGTTCCTGCTGTTCATCAAGCAGCTTCCCGTGATGGCCATGGCCGAGATCAAGGAAGTGATCTTGCCGCCGATGAGGCGGCGACGCGACTTTTCGCACGACCTCACCCAAGGCGTCGTCGACCCTGACGAGACGGGAGCGACCCACTAATGCAAGGCGTTCTGGGAGCGTTCCGGGAGATCGACTCCGCCGTCGAGGCGATCGAGGATCTCAAGAAAGAGCGGTTCGGCGACATCACCGTGTTCACGCCGACGCCGCGTCACGAGTTCGAGCACGTGATGGCGCACGGTCCGAGCAAGGTTCGCATCTTCACGCTCATCTTCGGATTGGCGGGCGTCACCTTCGGCTACTGGATTCCGGTGTGGATCTCCGACTACTGGCCGCTCGTGGTGGGCGGCAAGGCGATCGCGACCTGGGTGCCGTTCACGATTCTTGGATTCGAAGTCATGGTGCTCGTCGGCGGTCTCGCGACGGTGTTCGCGATGTTCGCGCTGGCGCACATTCCGCGACTCACCATGACGGTGGGCTACGACGCGCGCTTCAGCGGTGCGCACTTCGGTGTGTGGGTGGTCACCGACCCCGATCGAGCGGACGACGCGATGACCGTGCTCAAGAAGCATGGGGCCGAGGAGGTGCGACGTGAGCGTTAGCCTACGCCGCGGCGCTCGCGCCGCTGTCGTGCTTTCGACGACGCTGCTCGCGAGCTGCTCGTGGTTCACCGATTTCAAGCAGCAGCCCAAGATCGATCCGTGGGAAACCGCGGCCGACACGATCGCGTTCCGCGGGAATCCGCAAGGATCGGTGCCGATCACCGGCAGCGCGGCACCCGGATTCGAGTACGATCGCATCCCGGCCCCTCCGGTCATCACGAGCATGGCCGGCATTCCGAATCCTACACCGGCCGATTCGGCCTCGGTCAGTCGCGGGCGCGTGAACTTCCAGATCAACTGCGCGGTGTGTCACGGGCCGTTGGGCATGGGTAACGGCAACGCCACGAAGTACGGCATGCCCGGCATTTCGATCGGCGCGGGCTCGAACGCGGCGAACACGCTCACCGACGGCTACATCTTCGGGATGATTCGCAACGGACGCGGACTCATGCCGAGCTATAACCGAATCGAGGAATCAGATCGCTGGGACATCGTGAACTATTTGCGGTCGATTCAGGGGAAGGGCACCATCGCGGCGGATACGTCGCACGGACGTCCTGGTGAGACCGGTGCGTTTGTTCCGGGCGCGACGCGCATGGGACCGACCCGTCCGTCGCCCTACTTTCACGCCGGAATGACGGTACCCGCGGCGGCTGAACCCGCCGCCGTCAAGACACCGTCCGACACGATCAAGAAGCCGGAGCATCAGCCGTGAGCCTGCATCCCGTGCGTACGCCGACGGCGAGCGAAGTGCTCGCCGCGACGAGCAAAGAGATTCCAAAATCTCTCAAAACCACGCTCCTGGCGTTGTTCGCGATCGGCGCCGTGATCTTCATCGCCGGCGTGTTCGTGGATCCCGATCGTGCCTGGCGCGCGTTCCACACGAACTGGCTGTTCTTCACGGCGCTGTCGCAGGCCGGAGTCACGTTCGTGGCCGTCCAGCGAATCACGACCGCACGCTGGTCGCGCCAGGTGATCCGCCTCATGGAGGGCTACGTCGCGTTTCTCCCGGTCGCGCTCGTGTTCTTTCTGCTGACGCTGGCCGTCGGACGCAACCACGTCTTTCCGTGGACGCACGAGGCGTATCCGTCGCCGGAAAAAGCGACGTACTTCAACCCGGCGTTTCTTTCCATCCGCGACATTGCGATCCTCGTTCTGATGGTCGGGCTGGGGATCTGGTACGTCTACACGTCGGTGCGTCTCGACGTGGGCCGCGTACCCGAGTGGGGCGCGAGCTGGGCGGCGAACATCCGCGCGCGAATGCGCAACGGATTCGGCGACGAGCGTCGCGAGATTCACTCGACCCACTCGCTGCAAGGCAAGCTGGCTGTCTTCTCGGTGATCATCTTCGCGTTGGGATGGTCCGTGCTCTCGTGGGACCTCTCGATGGGTCTGACGCTGCACTTTCAGAGCACGTTGTACAGCTGGTGGTTCTTCATGGGCGGCTGGCTATGCGCGCTCATGCTGTTCGCTCTGCTCATTCTCGCATGGAACAAGTTTCTCGCGTCGGCGGACGGCCTGATTCAGGAAGTGCACTTCCACGACATCGGAAAGCTGTGCTTCGCGTTCACCGCGTTTTGGGGCTACCTCACCTTCGGCCAGTACCTCGTCATCTGGTACGGCAACATGGGTGAAGAGACGTACTTCATGCGGCTGCGCCTGATCTCGCCGTGGAAATGGGTGACCGTGGCATCGGTGATCCTCGTGTTCTTCGCGCCATTCTTCGGGCTTCTGTCGCGCGCCGCCAAGGTCTTCCGCCCAACGCTCGCGCTCTTCGCGATCGCGAGCCTGGTCGGCATGTGGCTCATGCGATACATCGAAGTCTACCCGTCGGGCTACGGCGTCGTCCCGACGCTGCCGTTCGGTCTCTGGGAGATCGGCGTGTTGCTGCTCTACGTGGGCGCGTGGGGCTGGTGCTACACGGCGTTCATGGACGCCTTCCCGCGGATGCGCGTGACGTTGATGACGTCGCCCTACCGTGACGAGGTCCAGGTGCCGGTCAATCCCGACACGATGGAGCCGCTACCCGCTCACGAGTAGTCGGCGCGGTCAGGCGCGCGCGAGCAGATTCTCGAGGATCTGTTTCGGCACCGCGCCTGACTGCCGCGCGACCTCTTGTCCGTTCTTGAATACGATCGTGGTCGGAATGCCGCGGATGTTGAAGCCCGAGGCGGTGACTTGCGCGCGATCGGTGTCGAGTTTGGCGATGAGTGCCGAGCCCTGACGTTCGCGCGCCAACTCGTCGACGAACGGCGCCATGATCTTGCAGGGGCCGCACCAGTCGGCATAGAAGTCGACCAGCACGGGCACCTCACTCTCGGCGATGGTTCGCGCGAACGTCTCGTCGTTGAGCGGCATGGGCCGATCGAGGAGCATCGGCTTGCCGCACTTGCCGCACTTTGGCCGATCGGACGCGCGCGCGGTATCGACGCGGTTCCACGTCTCGCAGAACTGGCAGCGAATCGTCACGTGTTTGGTGGTGCCGGCGTCGGTTGTTGTCACGAGCCACCTCATGGAGTGCGTGCGACGCGAGTCGCCATCCGCGGCCGTACGTTGCAATACTCAAAACCTGTTCCACGCCGAGACGTAGACGAATAGATTTCAATCTATGCGAAGGGGGAAGCGTTGGGGCGTTAGCTCAGCTGGGAGAGCGCCTGGTTTGCAACCAGGAGGTCATCGGTTCGATCCCGATACGCTCCACTGTGCGACAATGCGAACGGCCAGCCGTCTCGGCTGGCCGTTCGTCGTTGGTCCGCACCGGCGACCGCCGCTCACGCGAGGGCAGATCGGCTCACGTTTTGCACAGTGCCCCAGTCGAATTCGGCGCATCGAGCGCCGACGAGCGATTGATGCCGACGACGCGGCTGGTATCAATGAACCCTGAACATCAGAACGGTGAGCGGATCAGCTCACCCGCTCGGGTTGCACCGTCGATTCTGTTGCGCGCAGTCTCGGCATGTGATTGGATCGCGGCTGACCTTCGTGACGACGGCGACCACGAAAGCGCGAAGGACTTCGAGCGCCTCGCCGCCGAGCTCCGCGCGCATGCGCATGCGCGCGGGGTTCATTGCTGAGGATGTGGCCGTCGTCTACGGCTGGCGCGCGCGAGGCTGGGGCGCGACTCGCACTGCCGTGCCGTAGCACAACACTTCCGAGACCCCCGGCATGATCTCCGTCGCGTCGTAGCGCACCGCGATCAACGCGTTGGCGCCCAGGCCGACCGCGTGGTCGATCGCCTTCGAGAACGCCTCCGACCGTGTGCTTTCGCACAGGTCTTCGAGGAGCGAGATGTTGCCGCCGAAGAACGTCTGAAACTTGACGCCGAGCAGGCCGACGACCGAGCGAGACCGAACCACGATCCCGCGGACGATCCCGTACGTCGTGACGACGTCGTGGCCATCGATGACGTTCGCCGTGGTGGTGATGAAATCCCGCGAAGGAAGCAGCGCCATATCAAGGGCTCAGCGTATGAGGGGTGGTCGAATGTGGCGATGCGCCCACGCACGCGCCATCGCGGCTCGGCTCAGAAGACCGACGTGACCTCCATGTCGAACACGAGCACCGAATTCGGCGGGATGTCGTCGCCGGCGCCGCGCGCCCCGTAGCCAAGATTGGGCGGAACGACCAAGCGACGCTTGCCTCCGACGCGCATGCCAAGCAGTCCTTCTTCCCACGCCGCGATCGTCTTGTTGGTGCCGAGGGTCACGCTGATCTCGCCGGAGTCGAACTGCTTGCCGCTGGGGAGCCACCCGGTGTAGCGCACGACGACTGATCGGCCGCGCGTCGCGACGCTGCCGGTTCCGGGCGTCAGATCCTGCACGTACATCCCCGAGGCGCGTTTGGTCATTTGATCCAGATGCACGCCAAGCGAAGGCGCGAACGTCGTTCGCTCAATGTCACCGGCAATGGGCTGCGGCGCCGGCGCAGCCGACGTCGCGGCGGAGGAGCTCCCGCCGCCGCACGCATTGGACGCAAGAACGAGCGCGACCGCGACGAGCATACGGGACATTGCGATGAGGCCGACCATTCTAGATTTCATGATTCCTTCGTTTCCTCGAGATCAACTTCGATGACTGCCGTCGAGACTCAAACTATTCCACCCGTCGGTGCGCTGGCACCCGATTTCACGCTTCCGTCCACGTCCGGCGAGAAGATCACGCTCTCGTCGCTTCGCGGCAAACCCGTGCTACTGGCCTTCTTTCCG
>Ga0070683_100002731_pt1 | contig 14090 bp, 15 predicted proteins | sample KBSC713LmetaG_FD_64662 | JGI IMG/M metagenome (GOLD analysis project Ga0070683, IMG submission 64662) | Corn rhizosphere microbial communities from Kellogg Biological Station, Michigan, USA - KBS C7.1-3L metaG | ecosystem: Host-associated > Plants > Roots > Rhizosphere ...
GTGCGACGTGATCCTGCGGCTGCGCAGCGTGCTCGATACGGTGAGCCTGCACTACAGCCAGCCCGGCTCGCGCGTGCTCGTCGTCGGGCACCAGGTGATCGTGCTCTGCCTGCGCTACCTGATCGAGGAGTTGACGGAGGACGAGATCCTCTCGATCGACCGGAGCGGCGAGGTCGCCAACTGTGGGGTGACGTCGTACACGCTCGATCGGAGCGCCTCGCCGGGTGGGCGGCTCATCCTCGACGCGTACAACTTCGTCGCGCCGCTCGAGGAGGCTGGCGCGCCGGTGACGTCGCGGCCCGACGCGCCCGCGGGGGCGAAGTGAGTCGTCGCGCTCCACGCGCCGTCGTGGTCACCGCCGCCCTGCTGCGTCGACTGCCGCTTCCCAAGCCCGACGACGACGCGAGCAAGGACGAGCGCGGGCGTGTCCTCGTGGTGGGAGGCTCGGCGCAGGTGGCGGGGGCCGTGCGGCTCGCTGGTGAAGCGGCGCTGCGCTCGGGCGCGGGGAAGCTGCAGCTGGCGACGGTCGCATCGGCGGCGGCGGCACTAGGCATGGCGGTGCCGGAGTCGCTCGTGGTCGCGCTGCCGCAGACGAGGAGCGGCGAGATCTCCGGATCGCGCGCTCCCGCGCTGCTCGCCGAGCATGCGAGCGGCGTGGACGCGATGCTCGTCGGGCCGGGCATGCAGAGCGCGCGCGCCGCGCATGCGCTGCTCGCGCCGCTCGTGGGCCGTCTGCGCGACGACGCGACGCTGATCCTCGACGCGGCGGCGATCGCCGTGTTGCGCGCGGACGAGAGGCTGCTCGCTCCGCTCGACGGCCGCGCCGTGCTGACGCCGCACGCGGGGGAGATGGCGTCGCTGCTCGGCGTGGCGAAGGAAGCGGTGGAAGCGGCGCCTGCCGAGCTGGCACTCGGCGCGGCGGAGCAGTTCCGCGCGGTGGTCGTGCTCAAGGGCGCGACGAGCTGGATCGCGACGCCGACGGGAGGGCTGTATCGCTACGACGGTGGAAACGTCGGTCTGGCGACGTCCGGCTCGGGCGACACGCTGGCCGGGATCGTCGCGGGGCTGTCGGCGCGCGGCGCGCCGCCGCTCGATGCGGTGGCGTGGGGCGTCTGGCTGCACGGGAGCGCGGGGCGCGCCCTCGCCCGGCGGATGGGCGCGCTCGGATTCCTCGCGCGCGAGCTACTTGCGGAGATTCCCCCGCTTCTTCGCCGGCGCAGCTGATCTCGCCGGCGCACGCGACTTCGCGGGCGCGCGCGATTTTGCGGGCGCCCGCGATTTGGCCAGCGCGGGCGCGTCGAGCTGGGCGACGAGCTTCTTCGGCGCCGTGAGGCGATACGCGTCGCCCAGTAGATCGGCGACGATCTCCCAGTCCGCGCCCCGATCGATGAACGCGCCGACCCACCCGCTCTTCCCCACGTACGGCGGCACGAAGTAGCGCTTCGGATCGGCGCGCACGAGCATGTCCTGCGTCACGTGCGCCGACTTGATCCAGACTCCCTCGCGCCCGTCGCCATGATGCGTGTCCGCGGACGCGTGCATCGCGAACAGCTTTCCCTTCACGCGAAAGGTCGGCTCACCCCAGGCTTCGACCTCGTGCGCCTCGGGAAGGGCAAGACAGAGCTTCCTGAGGCGCGCGAGGGGAGAGCGGGCGGCCGGCACGCGTCAGCGCAGTCCGATCGCCACGGCGATCGAGTCGCCGACGTTATCGAGGGCGTCGAAGGTGGTGCGTACGACCCGAGCGAAGAAGTCACGCGCGGCGCGGGTGTCGTCGGCATCCCATTGGCGTGGCGGCAACGGCGCCGCCGCGGCGAGCGCCGTGGAGGGAACGTGCGGCGGCGGCACGAGCGCGACGCTCGGCTGGGATTCGGGAATGCGCTCGTCGTCGGTCATGGGTCGCCTCGCGATCAGCTGACGCGATAGTCACGCTCGGGCTCGCGCGCAGTCGTGGGAGCACGGCGCGTAACGAGCCAGAGCAGCCAGAGAAGGAGCGGCGGGCCGCAGAGCCAGAGCACGATGCTCGTCACCGACGCGGAGCCGGTCCAGTGCACGCCGTCGCCGGTGACCGTGCTGCTCAACGTCCCGTCGTTCATGCTGACGTTGATGTTGCCGTGCTCCTGCGCTGCGTTCATCACGCGCAGCGCGGCGAGAATCCCGGCCCCGAGCTTGACCGCGACGAGCCCGATCCAGTAGACGGCCCACGCGGCCAACAGGTGCCTCGCCTTCCACCGACTCAGTGAGAACGCCATCGCCACCTCCTCGTGTTTCTCCCCTACGGCGTGAGCGACGACGCGTTTCAGTGCGTCGTCGCGATCACGCCCAGCTCAGGTCGTGCTTCGAGAGCGGCAGCGAGCGAATCCGCTTGCCCGTCGCGGCGTGGATGGCACTGCACAGCGCGGGCACCGCGGGAGGCAGCGCCGGCTCGCCGAGGCCGGTGGGCGGATACTCGCTGACGAGGAAGTGCACTTCGACCGGGGCCGCCTGCGCCATGCGGATGAGCGGGAACTCGGTGAAGTTGTTCTGCACGACGCGACCACGCTCGATCGTGATCTCCTGCGCGAGCGCCTCGGAGATGCCGTCGAGCACGGAGCCCTGCACCTGATTCTCGGCGTTGCTCGGGTTGATGATCTGGCTGCCGATGTCGCCGGCGACCCAGACCTTGTCGACCTTCAGCTTGCCGGCGCGACTCACCGTGGCCTGCACGACCTCGGCGAAGTAGCCGCGATGGCTGAAGTGGAAGGCGACGCCCATGCCGGTGCCCTTCGGCAGCTTGTCGCGCGACATCCACCCGGACTTCTCGCGCACGAGCTCCAGCACGCCGCGCATGCGCGACGCGACGAGCGCGCCCTGCGGCGTGTCGGCCGGATCGGCGAGCAGGTCGAGACGGAACTGGAGCGGGTCCTTCCCTGCCGCTTCCGCCAGCTCGTCGATGAAGCTCTGGGTGGCGAAGGCGATGCCGTTGCTGCCCGGCGCGCGCAGGTAGCCCGTGGGCACGTGCTGCTGCATGATCGACGCGTCGAGCGCGAAGTTCGGGACGAAGCGCGCGGGGAACTCGCCCCCGCCGATCCCCGCGCCGGCCCCGAAGGGCGGCGGCGCCTTCCCGTCGGCGGGCGCGGCGAACTTCTCGGCATCGCCGAACGAGACGAAGTGGTTCTTCCACGCGACGATCTTGCCGCTCGCGTCCACCGCGCCGGTGAAGTTGTGGAACCCCGCGGCGCGATAGAAGTCGTGGTGCATGTCGTCCTCGCGCGTCCACAGCAGCTTCACCGGCGTGCCGGTCTCCTTCGCGATGCGCGCCGCCTCGACGATGAAGTCGTTCATCAGGCGACGACCGAAGCCGCCGCCGCCGCGCGTGAGGTGGATCGTGATATTGCTCTCGTCGATGCCGAGCGCCTTCGACACGAGACTGCGGCCCGGCGCGGGATTCTGCGTCGGCGCCCAGATCTCCATCTTGCCGTCGGCCCAGCGCGCCGTGGCGTTCTGCGGCTCGAGGTTGGCGTGCGAGATGTACGGATAGTAGTACTCGGCGCGCACGACTTTGGCGGCGCTCTTCACTGCGGCGTCGACGTCGCCGTCCTTCCGGAGCGAGCGTTGCGGCTTCTGCTTGGCGAGGGAGGCGGCGGTCGCCGCGATCTCGGCGCTGCCGAGCGTCGCGCGCGGTCCCTCGTTCCACTCGACCTTCAACTTCTTGCGCGCCGAGCGGGCGAGCCACCAACTGTCGGCGACGATCGCGACGCCGCCGAGGAGTCCCGTCGGGTCGGTGCCGACGCCTTCGACGACGAAGGCGTGGCGCACACCGGGCTCGCGCTCGATCACGTCGAGGTTCGCGCTCTTCACCGAGCCGCCGAACACGGGGCACTTCTCGTACACGGCGTACAGCATCCCCGGCAGGGTGACGTCGATGCCGTAGAGCGGCTTGCCGGTGACGATGGAATGGTTGTCGACGCCGCGCACGCGCGTGCCGACGATGCGGAAGTTCTTCGGATCCTTGAGCGCGACCTTCTCCAGCTCGGGGGCGGGCATCGTCGCCGCCTTGTCGAGCAGCTCGACGTAGCGGAGCTTGCGGCCGCTCGACGCGTGCACGACGGTGGCGGAGGACGTCTCGCACTCGGACGCAGGGACGCCCCACGTCGACGCAGCCGCCGCGACGAGCATCGAGCGCGCGGCGGCGCCGACGCGGCGCATCGGCAGCCAGTGGTTCGGCGTCGCGGTGCTGCCCCCGGCGACCTGGTTGGTGAACTTCACCGTGTCGAGTCCGGCCTGCTCGATCTTCACGTCGTTCCAGTCGACGTCGAGCTCCTCGGCGATGAGCATCGGGAGCATCGTCTTGATCCCCTGCCCCACTTCGGGGTTCTTGGCGACGATGGTGACGGAGCCGTCAGGCGACAGACGGATGAATGCGTTCGGCGTGAACTCGCCGGCGGAGCCGGGTGTGGCTTCGGCAGCGAAGAGCTGCGCGGCGCCGGTGGCGTCGAGCATCGTGCCGAGGAGCAGACCGCCGCCCACGAGGGACGAGACGCGGAGGAACTGCCGGCGGTCGACGCGTGCGTTGATGGTCACGGATCGTCGCCTCAGTTGCGGGGAGTGCCGGCCTGGCGGGGCCGGCTCGAGGAGGCCGCGGGCGCGGCGGCGGACGTCGCCGCCGCCTTGTGGATCGCGTCGCGGATGCGGAGGTAGGTCGCGCACCGACAGAGGTTGCCGTTCATCGCCGCCGTGATGTCGGCGTCGGAAGGCGACGGATTCTTCTGGAGGAGGGCGGCGGCCGACATGATCTGGCCCGCCTGGCAGTAGCCGCACTGCGGCACGTCGATCTCGTCCCACGCGCGCTGGACGGGATGCGAGCCGTCGCTCGAGAGCCCTTCGATGGTGGTGATCTCCGCTCCCTGCAGCGAGGAGACGGGGAGCTGGCAGGAGCGCACGGCAGCGCCCTTGTAGTGCACGGTGCACGCGCCGCACTGGCCGACGCCGCAGCCGTACTTGGTGCCCTTGAGGTCGAGCACGTCGCGCAGCACCCAGAGGAGGGGCATGTCGGACGGCGCGTCCACGGTGGTGGGCTTGCCGTTCACCTTGAGGGAGACCTTCATCGGGAGAGGGGCTTGGCGGTTGGCGGATCGCGTCGGAATGGCGCGCGAATCCGAATCAAAAGACTGCCGAGCGGTGCGTCCATGCGCAACGGTGTGCGGGGACGCCGATGTGGGTCTACGGTCCGGCCCGTCGAACCGCTGGGGTCAGCCCCCGAGCTGTACCGCTTTTCAAGGGATCTGCCCCCCTTGAAGGCCCTTACCAGTGGACGAGGTTGTCCTGGTCGAGGGTGAGCTTGGTCGGGTCCACCTTGATCTCGGGGAGCGGCGCCTCGGTCACCTCGAGGTGGAAGGCGGAGACGCGGTGCTGGAGGTCCTCGATCAGCGTGTTCAGGTCCTGCATCGACGACGCGATCGACTGGTTGCCGCGCACCGCGTTGTGGGTGACCTGCGAGATCATCTCGATGTTCTCGCTGATGTGCGCCGTGGTGGACGACTGCTCCTCGCTCGACGCGCGCACCTGCTGGATGCAGGCGAGCATCCGCTCGGCGTTGCCGATGATCGTGTCGAGCGCGGTGCCGGCCTTGTCGACCAGCTCCTTGCCGCGCTCCACCTGACCGCCGACGCGCGACATGGCGGAGACCGCGGTCTCGACCTCGCGCTGATTGTTCTCGATCACCCTGGCGATCTGGCTCGTCGCCTGCGCGGTGCGCTCGGCGAGGCGCTGCACCTCCTGCGCGACGACGGCGAAGGTCTTCCCGTGGCGTCCGGCGCGCGCCGCCTCGATCGCCGCGTTCAGCGAGAGGAGCTCGGTCTGATCGGCGATCTGCTCGATGACGCGCGTGATGGCACCGATCTGCTCGCTGCTGCGGCCGAGTGCCTCGACGGTGCGCGCGGAGATGCCGACCGTGCTCACGATCTCGTCCATGCCGGCGAAGGTGTCGCGCACGATGCGGCCGCCCTCGTGGGCCTCGGTGCCGGAGCGCTGCGCGATCTCCGACGCCTCGCTGATGCTGCTCGCGCTGCTCGAGACCGTCTGCATCATCTGCTGCGCCGCGCCCGCGACGAGCAGCGTCTGGCTGATCTGCTCCTCCGCGCCGCGCGTCAGCTCGTTCGTGTCCGTCTGGATCTTCCAGACCGTGTTCACCGTCGAGTCGAGCACGTCGCGGACCTGCTGCACCATCGACCGGATGTTGGTGACGGCGCGATTCACGCCGCCACGCAGGCGGCCGATGGCGTCGTCCTTCTCGACGGTGAGGGAGACGGAGAGATCGCCCTCGGAGAAGCGCTCCATCGCCTCGAGCACCTCGAGGACGTTCTTCTCGAGGTACTGCTGCGCGCGCCGGTCGCGCTCGGCCGCCTCGGCGAGGGTGGCGTTCATCCGCTCGAGGCTCTCGCGCCGCTCGCGCTGGATGCGGAGGGCGTAGCGCACCGCATACGCCGCCGCGAGCAGGATGATCGTGCGGAACCACCAGGAGGCCCAGAAGGGGGGCACGACCTTGATCTCGAGCGACGCCCCCTGCTCGTTCCAGACGCCGTCGTTGTTCGTGCCCTTCACGCGGAAGGTGTACGTGCCGGACGGCAGGTTGGTGTACGAGGCGATGCGCTTGTTGCCGACCTCGTTCCAGTCCTTGTCGAGCCCCTCGAGCTTGTAGGCGTACTGGTTCTTGTCTGGCGCGACGTAGTCGAGCGCGGCGAACTCGAGGGTGAAGACCCCCTGGTTGTGGTGCAGGACCAGGCGGTTCGTCGTCGTGATGCTCTGCTCGAGCGGCGAGCCCTTCGCGCCGATCGCCACCGGCTTGTTGAAGAGCTGGAAGCCGGTGATCGCCACCGGGGGCACGTGCGTGTTCTGCGTGATGCGATCGGGCTCCAGCGCGTTGAAGCCCTGGCTTCCGCCGAAGAAGACCGAGCCATCGCGGGCGCGGTAATAGGAAGCGAAATTGAATTCGCTCCCTTGCAGGCCATCCGCAACGGTATAGGCCTTGGCCTTTTTCGTTGCCGGATCGAAGCGCGCGATGCCGCGGTCGCCGCTGAGCCAGAGCTGCCCGGACGCGTCGGGGACGATGCCGTTGATCGTGGAACCAGGGAGCCCGTCGCTCTCGGTGAAGTGCGTGAACTTGCCCGAGCGGCGGTCGAGGCGATCGAGCCCGGTGTTCGTCCCGACCCACACGGTGCCGGGCTCCGTCTCGACGATCGCGTTGATCTGCGGCGCGCTCACGCCATTCTCGCCGACGGGGAAGGGCCGCTTGGTACCCGAGCGCGCATCGTACTCGATCATGCTCCCGCCCGTCGTGCCGATCAGCATGGCGCCATCGGAGAGCTGCGTGATGACGCGGATCTGGGCCTCGTTCTTCTTGCCGAAGAGGATCGGCGCGCTGAACGCGCCGGTGTTCGGATCGACGCGCTGCAGCCCCTTCGAGTAGGTGCCGACCCAGATGGTGCCGGCGCGATCGGCGTAGACGGCGAAGGCATTGTCGTCGGCCATCGCGCTGTTCTTCGGCGTGAAGGCCGTGAAGCGACCCGTCTGCGGATTGAAGCGACTGACACCGCCGGCCCACGTCGCGATCCAGATCCCGCCCGACCTGTCTTCGGCGAGGGAGAGGACGGCGTCGGAGTTCAGGTTGCTCGTCGTCGTGGAGAAGCGCTGGAACTTGCCCGTCGCGCGGTCGAAGCGATTCAACCCGCCGCCGTCCGTCGCCACCCACATGCCGCCCTTCGAGTCCTCGAGGAAGGCCATGACCGAGTTGTAGCTCAGGCTCGTCGCGTCACCGGCGATGGAGCGGAAGCGGCGGATGGCGTTGCCGTTGGCGCGGGAGATGTTGACGCCGCCGGCGAAGGTGCCGACCCAGAGGGTGCCGCTCGGGTCCTTGTACAGCGACCAGATCGAGTTGCTGTTCAACCCGGACGGATTGTTCGGGTCGAACTTGTTGTGTTGGAATTTTCGCGTGGCGAAATCGAAGTAGTCGAGCCCACCGTTCTCGGTACCGACCCACATCCCGCGCGTGCCGTCGAGCAGGATGGAATGCACGGCGTTGATCGCGAGGCTCTGCGCGTCCTCGGCGTCGTGCTGGAAGAGCGCGACGGCGCCGGTGCCGCGATTGATCCGGGCGATGCCGCCATCCATCATCGCCATGTAGATGTTGCCGTCGCCGTCCTCGACGAACTGGCGGACGTCCTTCCCCTTGAGCAGGGTGGGCGAGTCGGAGCTCTCGGGATCGATCGTCCAGACGCGGACCGAGCCGGTCTGCGGGTTGTACTCGCGAGCGCCGCTGCCCTTCCCGCCGAGCCACAGATGATGGCTGCCGTCCTCGAACAGGCCCTGGATGTCGATGCCGACGAGCTGCTGGGAGGCGGGGGTCGCGCGGTGGGTGGCGCGGTCGAACTTGTAGAGGCCGCGCGCGGTGCCGACGTAGAGGGTGCCCTGCGCTTCGATCACGGCACCGACGGCGACCGTGTCGCCGGGCACGATGAGGAAGTTCTCGAAGCGGTCGTGCTCCCGGTCGTAGCGACTGAGGCCCTTGGTGGTGCCGACCCAGAGGGTCTTCTGTGTGTCCTCGTAGAGGGTCATCGCGTCGCTGTCGATGATGCTCGTCGAGTCATCGGCGCGATGGCGATAGGTGGTGAAGGTGTAGCCGTCGTAGCGATCGACGCCCTTCTTGGTGCCGAGCCAGATGAAACCGCGGCTATCCTGGAGGATGGCCTGGACGAGGGAGCTGGAGAGGCCCTGGTCGGGGGTGATCTGGCGGAACTGCAGCTTCTGCGCGGAGGCAGTCGACGCGGCGATCGCGAGCGCGGCCGCGGCGAGCCCGATGCGCACGGCAAGCGTGCGGCGGCGCGGGTGGCTCGACGTCGCGCCAGCGGCGGCGCGGAAGGCGGATCTGCGAGGCGACATTCAATTCGGAGTGAGCGACAACTATCGACGCATCAGCTCGGTGGAGTGCAACAGGGGAATGGGCGATGGGGGGATGCGGGGATGCGGGGATGCGGAAATACGAACGGCCTCGGGCAGCGTCTGGCGCCCGAGGCCGTTCCTCATCTCCCATCCCTTCATCCCTGCATCCCCTCGATCCGGGCGCCGGCCGCCTGAAGGAGGGCCGCCAGGATGCTCCGGTGGCAGTGGGTCGGGTCGGCGCAGTAGCAGCCGACCGAGAGGTTCGTGGTGTACGACATCCTGGCGAGGAGCTCGATCAGGTGGCGGGCGGCGGGGGTCGACATCTCGCGGCGGTAGATGCGCTCGTAGCGCGTCCAGCGGGCGGGGGTCCATGGGTCGTGCAACGCCCACGACACGACGGGGGCGCTGGGCGCGAGCTCGGGGAGCCAGACGTCGTAGAAGTCGCGTCGGGCGAAGTCGGACTTCGGCACCCCGCGCGGGGGACGCCGGACGGTGCCGAGGCGCAGCCCTTCGTCCGGCGCGCGCGGCGTACCCAGTCTGACGATGCGGATGGCCATATACGGGGATGCGGGGATGCGGGGATGCGGGGATAGGGATGCGGCGATGGCGGAGATTCGAGACCGCCGGCTACAATCAGGCGCCCGATGCAGTCGCCTGGTGCACACTCAGGCAAAACCCGCGCACGCATGCTCCCCCTCCGATGATCCGTTCGCCCTTCCCCGCCCTGCGTCGCGCCGCAGCGTTCGCGATGGTGCTCGCCACCTCGATCGCCGTGCGCGGCGCGGCGCAGTCGACGTCGACGACGAGTGCCGGAGCGAACGCGCCGCCCTTTCCGGTGAGCATCCGCGTCGACGCGAGTCGGCCGCTGGGAGAGCTGAAGCCGATCTGGCGATTCTTCGGCGCGGACGAGCCGAACTACGCCACGATGAAGGACGGACGGACGCTGATCGGCGAGCTGGGGGCACTGCGGCCGAAGCAGGTCTACTTCCGCACGCACAATCTCCTCAACACCGGCGACGGGACGCCGGCGCTCAAATGGGGGAGCACGAACGTCTACACGGAAGACGCGAAGGGGCGACCCGTGTACGACTGGACGGTGCTCGACCGGATCTTCGACACGTACGTCGCGCGCGGCGTGCGCCCGTACGCGCAGATCGGCTTCATGCCGCAGGCGATGTCGACGCACCCGGAGCCGTACCAGCACGCGTGGCGGCCCGGCCTGCGCTACGACGCGATCACCACGGGGTGGGCGTATCCGCCGAAGGACTACGCAAAGTGGGCCGAGCTGACCTACGAGTGGGTGAAGCACTGCGTCGAGCGGTACGGGCGCGCCGAGGTCGAGCAGTGGTACTGGGAGGTGTGGAACGAGGCGAACATCCCGGCGTACTGGCGCGGCTCACCGGAAGAGTTCTACAAGCTGCACGACTACGCGGTGGCCGCCGTGCGCCGCGCCCTGCCGACGGCGCGCGTCGGTGGGCCGGACGTCGCCGGCTCGGGGGGCGCGTTCATGGATGGCTTCCTTCGCCACGTCGCCACGGGCCGCAACTCCGTGACTGGCGCCGTCGGCACGCCGACGGACTTTCTCTCGTTCCACGCGAAGGGCGCGCCGACGTACGTCGACGGCCACGTGCGGATGGGGATCGCGGCGCAGCTCACGACGATCGATCAGGGGTTCGCGAAGATCGCCGCGGTGCCCGAGCTCAAGTCGAAGCCGATCGTGATCGGCGAGTCGGATCCGGAAGGCTGCGCCGCGTGTCAGGGCCCGTCGCTCGGCTACCGCAACGGCACGATGTACGCGAGCTACACCGCGGCGGTGTTCGCGCGGAAGCACGAGCTCGCGGCGCTCCGTGGGGTGAATCTCGAGGGCGCACTGACGTGGGCGTTCGAGTTCGAGGACCAGCCCTACTTCGCCGGCTTCCGGGCGATCGCGAGCAACGGGATCGACCTGCCGGTGCTGAACGTCTTCCGGATGTTCTCGCAGATGCGCGGCCAGCGCGTCGCGACCGAGAGCTCGGCGCAGATCCCGCTCGCGACGATCATGACGAGCGGGGTGCGCGAGCAACCGGACGTCGGCGTGCTCGCGAGCGCGAACGATTCGACCGTCGCCGTGCTCGTGTGGCACTATCACGACGACGACGTCGCGGGGCCGGACGCGGACGTCTCGCTCGCGCTCGCGGGACTTCCGGCGGGCGGGATCCGCCTGACGCACTATCGGATCGACGAGACGCACTCGAACGCGTACGCGGCGTGGCGGCGCATGGGCTCACCGATCGCGCCGAACGACACGCAGTATCAGGCGCTGTTGGACGCGTCGCAGTTGGCGAGGATGGAGCCGCCGACGCCGGTCCGCGGTGAGTCGGGCGAGACGGTCGTGCGCTTCACGCTGCCGCGGCAGGGGGTGTCGCTGCTCGTGGTGGAGCGGGTGCGGTAGAGCGAGGGGACGGGGGGATGAGGGGATGGGGGAATGGGGAACTGTCTCGCGCGCTCGGCACGTGGGTCAGGCGCGCAGCTTGTCGGCGAGCTTGCGAACCGTCGTGACGTTGCGCGCGGTCATGGGGCGATCGAAGGCGCGGCGCCACATGGCCGGCGTGATGGTGGAGTCGCTGCTGTTGCCGCGCGTGCGCCAGTAGATCTCGCGGCCGAAGACCGCGAAGTCGTCATACTCGGTTCGGAGTGCGAGGACCTGCTTCTTTTCGCTGGCGGTCACGGTCGATCGCGTGAAGAGGACGTGCACCTTGTGCCCCTCGAGCACGGGATCGTCCGCCGCGAAGGGGTCGTGCGCGGCGAGCGCGTCGAGCTCCTCTGGGGTGCGGAGGAAGGTCTCGACGTCGTAGCCGAGCGACCTGCGCAGCGCGGTCTCGATGCGCGTCTCGAGTGCGGCGGCGTCGGAGGCGCGAGTCTCGAACAGGACGTTCCCGCTGGCGATGACGCTGCGCACGTTCGAGAGCTTCATCGCCTCGAACATGGTGCAGAGCTCTTTCATCTTGACGGTGTGACCGCCGACGTTGATGGCGCGGAGGAGAGCGGCGTAATGCATCGTACGGGAATGAGGAGATGCGGGGATGAGGAACGACATGTGTCATCCCGAGCGAGCGCAGATCCTGAGCGAGCGGAGCGAGTCGAAGGATCGTCATCAGACGGCGTCGTGGAATCTGCACCTCACGGGCGATGTACGTGCAGATCCCTCGACTTCGCTCGGGATGACCCGGACGATGTACTCGCTTGGGATGACCAAGGCTGGGGCCGGCTACGCCTGACGGCGTACGAGCGGGCGGGACGGCCCGGGCATTGCCTTTACGGTGGGCGAAATCCCACGGGAGGCACACTCATGAATATGCGACTTTTCGGGCGGAGCGCTGCGGCGGCGTCGACGCTCGTCATGCTCGCGGCGTGCTCCGGCACCGGCGGTCTGGGGAGCGTGCTCGGGAGCGTGCTGGGTGGCGGTCAGGGCGCGAATCAGGTGTCGGGCTACGTGCAGGGCGTCAACACGCGCTCACAGTACATCGCGCTGCAATCGTCGAGCGGGCAGTCGGTGAACATCCAGTACGACAACCAGACCCGCGTCGTGTACAACAATCAGAGCTTTCCGGTGACGTCGCTCGATCGCGGCGATCAGGTGACGGCGCGCATCCAGAGCACGAACAACGGCTACTACACGGACCTCGTCCAGGTCGACCAGCCGGTCCAGGGGTCGAACGGCTCGACGGCGTCGGGCGCCGTCCAAACACTGCAGGGGACGGTGCGCGGCGTCGACACGCAGAACGGTCTCTTCGCGCTCGACATGGGCGCGGGCACTCGCGTGACGGTGTCGATGCCGTACTCGCCGAGTCGCGCCGACCAGAACCGCTTCCTGAACCTCCGCCAGGGCGACTACGTGCGGATCGCCGGCGTGTACCTCAATAGCTCGCGGGTGGAGCTGAGGCAGTTCTACTGAGGGAATGAGGGGATGGGGGAACGAGGGAATGGGGAACAACACGGCCTCGGGACGCTCCTGCCTCCCGAGGCCGTTCGTCCTTCCTCATCCCCGTATCCCCGCATCGCCGCATCGCCGCATCGCCGCTAATCACGCTCCATCAATTCGATCCGATTCCCGAACGGGTCGTGCACGTGGACCCGATTGAATCCCGGGAGCTTCTCGGCGCGCTTCGTCGTGTGGCCGGCGGCTTCGCAGCGGGCGATCAGTGGGGCGAGGTCGCTGACGAGGAGGGCCGGGTGCGCGAGACGCGCGGGGTGAAAGTCCTTCTCGGCGCCGAGGTGCAGGTTGACCGCACCGGCGCGGAACCAGCCACCGCCGGTGCCGCCGAGCGATTCGGGGCGAACGACCTCGGTGAATCCGAGGACGTCGACGTAGAACTTGCGCGCACGGCGCTCCTCTCCAGCGGGGATCGAGAGGAGGACGTGCTCGTAGGCGAGGTAGGCGGTGACGGCGCCGTCGGTGTCCTGCTCGAGGGCGTGGGCGCGCGACGGTGAGACGGAAGCGCTCATCGACTACTTCTTGGCGACCTTGAAGGTGAGGTAGATGAAGTCCGGCGCGGCGGGCAGGACCTGATGCGGGATGCCGGCGGGGATCACGACGACGTCGCCGGGGTGGAGCGCGGCGTCGCTGCCGTTCTGGATCGTGCCGCCGCGAAATTCGCCGGGCGTCGTGACCTTGTTGCCGACGGCGGTGCCGCCGTAGCGCAGGGTGGCGGTGCCACGCTGGACGACGAAGATGTCGGTGAATCCTTCATGCAGCTCGGGGACGCCGTCGCTGTCGCGGCGCCCGAGCATACCGGTGAGCCCCTCACGTGGCCACTGGCCAACCGATACCGAATTGATCGCGCCCGCGGGCAACTTGTCCGACATCTTCGCCAGGCTCGCGGCGGAGAGGATCTCCACGGTCGGGGAGGCCTGCGTTGCCGCGGGGGTCTGGGCAGAGGCGAGTGCGGGCATCGCGGCGAGAAGGAGAGCGGCGAGGATCGATCGCATGGGCGTGGGTGCGAGTGTGCGGGAAGGCGCGCGCAGCGGTCCCGCGAACGTATCGCATGCACGGTTCGATTCGCCAGCCACCCTCGGCGCTTCGTGAACGACGGAACGCGGATCTGGAGCGGCGATGCCGCTAAAAGGGCCGGATCCTTCTCGGCCTATTTGAACGGCAGGCCCCGGAAACGGCCGGATGCACCGGAAGATGCCGGATC
>Ga0070683_100002733_pt1 | contig 14087 bp, 11 predicted proteins | sample KBSC713LmetaG_FD_64662 | JGI IMG/M metagenome (GOLD analysis project Ga0070683, IMG submission 64662) | Corn rhizosphere microbial communities from Kellogg Biological Station, Michigan, USA - KBS C7.1-3L metaG | ecosystem: Host-associated > Plants > Roots > Rhizosphere ...
CATGGCCACGCAGTCGATGCCGACGGTGTCGTAGCGGCCGGTCTGCTCCGCCACGATCACCTTGCTGCCCACGCCGTCCGTGGAGAGGGCGAGCCCGATCCCGTTCAGGTCGATCACGGTGGCGTAGTGCCCGGACCCGAGCACGACCCGCGATGGCCGCCCGATGTCGATCGTGCGCAGCACATCGACGAGCGCGGAGATCGCGCTGTCGGCGCGGCTCGTGTCGACGCCGGCCCGGGCGTACGCGCTGTCGGCCATTGCGGCTATTCAATCAGTGGGCGCGGAGGCGGCCGAGCGCGAACCCGCCCAGCGCCACGCGGTACGCCGCGAACGGCAGGTATGAGCGCGCGCCGTCCATCACATCCGTGAGCCGTCGCGAGGCGAGCGTGGAGACGAACGCGACCGCCGCGCCGGCCGCGAACGCGCCGCGCAGCTCCCGCGGCAGGCCGCGGCGTGCGAGCCGCACGGTCTTCAGCGCGGTCGCTCCGGCGATCACCGGCAGCGCCGCGTGCCGCGACAGCACGCTCGACGCCGGCCGCTCGAAGTGCAAGAGCCGCGCGGCGGTCAGCGTGGCCCCGTTGCGCGACACGCCCGGTACGAGTGCCGTGGCCTGCCCGCAGCCGATCAGCAGGTGCTCGAGTGGGCCGGCGTCCGAGATCGGCCGCGTGGCGGGCGCGCGGTCGGCCAGAGCGAGCACCAGCCCCCCCACAACCTGAGCCACGGCGACCGACCGCGCGGAGCCCAGCCGCTGCTCGATGGGCCGCTCGAACAGAAGCGCCACGGCCGCCGCCGGAGCCAGCCCCTGGGCGATGCCGAGTGCGCGCCGCGCGTCGAGGGTTCGCAGCACGCCCGCAACCTCGTCCCGCAACGCGACGGCCAGCGCCGCGGCGGTGCCGGCGTGCAGCGCGACCTCGAAAGCCTTCCGCAGCTCAGGATCGATGCCGTCGAGATCCCAGCCGAGCAGCCCGGGCACGAGCGACAGGTGCCCCGAGCTCGACACCGGCAACAGCTCCGTCGGGCCCTGGAGCGCGCCGAGGACCAGCGCCTGCCGCTTAGACAGCCTCGGTCTCAGCGGAGCGCGCCTGACGGCGGCGCACCACCAGGTAGGCGATGCCGATCACGATGGCCGCGACCGCCAGGTAGTCGAGGTAGCTGAAGTAGTGCTTCCAGTGGCGCCAGTTGTCGCCGGCGGCGTTGCCGATCGCGGTGAGCATCAGCACCCACGGGATGCAGCCCGCGAGCGTGAACAGCGTGAAGCGCCAGAACGGCATCTTCGCCACGCCCGCCGGCAGTGAGATGAACGTGCGGATGACGGGCAGGAGCCGTGCGAAGAACACCGTCGCCTCGCCGTGTTGCGTGAACCAGCGATCGGCCCAGGCGAGTCGCTGCGGCGTGATGTGCAGAAAGCGCCCGTGCTTCTCGATCAGGTCGATGCGGCCGAAGTAGCCGATGCCGTACGCGATCCAGGAGCCCACCACGTTCGCGGCCACACCGACGGCCACCGGCTCCCAGAGCGGGTAGTGCCCGTTCGAGACGTTGAAGCCGGCGAACAGCATCGTGGCTTCGCTGGGGATGGGGATGCAGGCGCTTTCGGCGAGCATCAGCACGAATACGCCGAACAGACCCAGGTCCCCAATCGTGTTCACAGCGAACGTCACGAGGCGCTCGCTGATCGAGGCGATAAGGAGCATCGAGGGGCCGTAGCGTAGCGGCGGAGGGTGAGAACACCCTTACAACGCCGCACAGGAGAGCCCAATCGTCGCTAGCATGACCCCTTCGGCTGCGCGGCTGCGCATGCCATTTTTCCTGGCGTCAAGAGAGCGACACCCCTGACTGCTCTGAAGTCCCGCTTCTTTTCATCGATCGCTGCTCGCCGCGCAGAGCAGGTTCTCATCGACGGCCTCGTGGTCGCGCTGGCCTGGTGGCTGGCGTTCGTGCTGCGCTTCGACAGCGGGGTTCCCGACCGCTACAGCACCCTTCTCTGGGGCACGATCCTCTTCGTAGTGCCGGGCAAGCTGATCGTCTTCGCGCTCTTCCGGCTCTACCACAAGCTCTGGCGCTTCGTGGACCAGAAGGACTTCGAGTCGATCTTCCAGGCGGTGGCGATTTGCACCGCCGGGCTCGTGGTGGCGCTGTTCCTGTTCACGCCCGGCGGCACCGATCCGCCGCGCGGCGTGATCGCGCTCGACTTCCTGCTCACGCTGGCGGGTGTCGCCGGCACGCGCTTCCTCGTGCGCACGATGCTCGTGGAGCGCTCGTTCCGCGCGCCACTCGGGCCCAAGGACGCGCGCGAGGTGCTGGTGGTCGGCGCCGGCAACGGCGGGCAGTCCGTGGCGTTCGAGCTTCGCCGCAATCCGGAGCTGCGCCAGCTCGTGATCGGCTTCGTGGACGACGACCCGCGCAAACAGGGCATGCGCATCGCCGGCATCAAGGTGCTCGGCACCACCGACGAGCTGCCCGGCGTGCTCGACATCTCGGACCCGGACGAGGTGATCATCGCGATCCCCTCCGCGCCGGGCGAGCTGCGCCAGCGCGTGGTGTCCGCCTGCCGCGAGCGCGGCATCCCGGTGCGCACGCTGCCGACTGTGTTCGAGATCCTGCGCGGCGGCGTGAACCTCATGCGCCAGGTGCGCGAGGTGCGCGTGGAGGACGTGCTCGGGCGTGAGCCGGTGCGCATGGAGATCGACCGCGTGGGCCGCTACCTTGGCGACGAGACCGTGCTCGTCACGGGCGCGGGCGGCTCGATCGGCGCCGAGCTCTCCCGGCAGATCGCGCGCGTGGGGCCGCGTGAGCTGATCCTGGTGGAGAACAGCGAGAACGCCCTCTTCGAGATCCGCCGTGAGCTGGAGGACGGGCGCCACTTCAACCGCGCGCGCGCCGTGCTCGCCGACTGCAAGGACGCCACGCGCATGCGCGAGCTGTTCATCGAGCTGCGGCCGACGGTGGTGTTCCACGCGGCCGCTTACAAGCACGTGCCGCTGATGGAGGAGAACCCGATCGAGGCCGTGCGCAACAACGCGGTGGCCACGCGCATCGTGGCGTCGGCGGCGGGCGAGTCGGGCGTGCGCCGCTTCGTCCTCGTGTCAACGGACAAGGCGGTGTCGCCTGCCACGGTGATGGGCGCCTCCAAGACGCTCGCCGAGTGGGCAGTGGAGGCGGCGCATCACCGCTTTTCGGGCACGCGCTACAGCACGGTCCGCTTCGGCAACGTGCTCGGCTCGTCGGGCTCGGTGGTGCCGATCTTCCGCCGCCAGATCGCCGAGGGCGGTCCGCTGACGGTCACGGACCCCGCGATGACCCGCTACTTCATGACGATCCCGGAGGCCGTGCAGCTGATCATCCGCTCCGGCGACCTCGGCAAGGGCGGCGAGGTGTACGTGCTCGAGATGGGCGAGCCCGTGAAGATCGTCGAGCTCGCGGAGAACATGATCCGGCTCTCCGGGCAGGAGCCCGGCGTGGACATCGCGATCGACATCATCGGCAGACGTCCGGGGGAGAAGCTCCACGAGGAGCTCTTCAACCCCGACGAGCGCCCGATGCCCACCGCCGCCGAGAAGATCGTGGCCGCCTCGCGCGAGCCATTCGACCCCGAGTGGGTGGAGGAGGCGTTCTCGCGCGTGGAGGAGCTGGTGTACCACGGCAAGCCCGACGAGTTGGCGGGGACGGTGTCGTCGCTTGCGCGCGAGCGCGGCCTGCTGCCGCCGTTGGGCGCCCGGCACTCGGTCTAAGGTACGGGGCACGTAATGCACCTCGTTCAGGAGATCGGCTCCTACGCGGGTTTTGCGGCTGTTGTCGGGCTCGCCGTACTCAGTGCCCTCTACTTCTCTCAGGCGCGCGACGTCAAGCGGCTGAGGGAATGGGCCGGGCGTGCGCCCGAGCGCGCCGCGGAGGAGGAGGCGCGGATCGCGGCTCAGGCGCAGCAGGCGGAGCAGCAGCGCGCAGCCGCAGCTGCCGGCGCGGCCACGGTGGTCAGGCCGGGCGGCCCGCCAGCTCCGCCGCCCAGTGGCGTGCCCGCACCGCCACCGCCCACCTTGCCGACCGCGCGGCCGGCGGCCGCGGCATCGCCGCCGAGCACCCCGATCCTCGGCAACATGCGCGAGCGCGACCCGTGGTACCGGCGCATCCAGTGGCCCGCGCCGCGCTACATCGCGCTGATCGTGGTGGGCGTGCTCGTGATCGGCGCCGGCGCCGCGTACGGCATCTCGCAGCTCAACAAGAGCTCTGACGGCGGCGGCAATGACTCGGCGCTCACGTCCAATGCCGGTGGCGGCAGCAGCGGCAGCTCGAAGTCGCACCACAGCCACAAGGCCGTGGCGCTCAAACCGGGCTCGATCACGGTCGCGGTGCTCAACGGCACCACGGTCACCGGGCTGGCCGCGACCTTCGCCGACAAGGTGGAGCAGGCCGGCTTCCGGCGCGGCAACACCAACAACGCTTTGACCCAGGGACAGCAGGCCGAATCGGTGGTGGAGTACTCCGACGGCGACATCAAGGCGGCCCAGTTGGTTGGCAAGAAGCTGGGCATCACGCAGACCGAGAAGATCGACCCACAGACGCAGACGCTCGCCGGGGACGCGACCGTCACGGTGATCGTCGGCGCCGACAAGGCCGGCGGCGCGGGCTCGAACGGCTAGGGCCTAATACCTTCCTCAGGCACGCTGGATACGGTTACGCGCGTGCCGAACAGCGTCCTGGTCCGCGTCGTCTTTGGCGTCCTGGTGCTGGCCACCTCAGCTGCGTTCCTGGTCGCGCAGCGGCTCAAACGGTCCACGCCGATCATCGACCAGGTCTACTACCCGCACTACATCGCGCCCCGCTGCGGTCCGTGCTCGCGGCATGCACAGCGCCGGGTCAACATCAAGTTCACCTTGCGTGACGCCGGCCGCGTGACGGCGACGCTGGTGAACTCGGCCGGCGACGACGTTCGCACGCTCATCGACGACCGCGTGCTGCACAAGGGCAGGCACCACGTTGCGTGGTCGGGCCGCACCGACGCCGGCGTGCTCGCGCCTGACGGCCGTTACCGCTTGCGCGTGACGCTCCGCGCCCAGGCGCGGTCGGTCACGGCGGCGCGCGTGCTGATCCTGGACACGGTGCCGCCGCGGCCGCGCATCCTGGCGGTCACTCCGCCGGAGATCCTGCCCGGCGCCGAGGCTGCGCTCGGCCGCGCGCGCATTCGCTATCGCGGCCGTTCGAACCCCAACCCGCTCGTGCAGGTCTTCCGGACCGACCTCCCAAAGCCCGAGCTCGTCACCGCCTTCTCGGCGCCGCGCTTCCGCAAGACCGCCAAGTGGGACGGCACGGTTAACGGCAAGCCCGCCCCCGACGGCGTCTACGTGCTCTCGATCACCACGTTCGACCAGGCGGGCAACGGCGGCAGCTTCCCGCCGCTGCTCCCGCCCACACGCGCTGAGGCCAAGCCGGGGACCGGCGTGTCGGTGCGCTACCTGACGCTGAGCGGATCGCTCGAGCCGGTCAAGGCCGGCTCCGTGGCTCGCTTCCAGGTGGGTCCGCTGCCGCGCAGGCTGCGCTGGAGCCTGGGACCCGCCGGGCCGGGCGCCGCCGTGGCGCGCGGGGGCGCGGGCGGCCAGAAGCTTGCGGTGCGGATCCCGGCCGGCGCCCCCACGGGGCTCTATCTGCTGCGCGTGGTGGCAGCGGGGCACCGCGCCGCGCAGCCGGTGGCGGTGCAGGGCGCGCACAAGGGCAGGGTGCTGGTGGTGCTCCCGGCGATCGCCTGGCAGGGCGGCAACCTCGTGGACGACGACCACGACGGCTTCGCCAACACGCTGAGCGGGGGCGAGGCCGTGAACATCGCGCGGCCGTTCGCCCATGGGCGGCCGCCGGCTGGTCTCAGCGATCGCGTGGAGCCGCTGCTGCGCTTCTTCGGGCGCGAGCCCGACGACTACGAGATCACGACCGACCTCGCGCTCGCCCAGGGACGCGGGCCGCAGCTGGCAGGCCACAGCGGCGTGATCTTCGCGGGCGACGAGACGTGGCTCACGAGCAAGCTCGATCTCGCCTTGCGCTCCTACGTGGAGAGCGGCGGTCGCGTGGCGTCGTTCGGCACCGACGCCTTCCGCCGTGGCGTAGGCCTCGCGGGCAACCAGCTCATCAATCCGACGGCGCCCGAGCGCGTGAACGTGTTCGGCGAAGAGGTGTCCCAGGCGCGCATCCAGCAGGCGCCGATGGTGGTGAACCAGGACTCGCTCGGGCTGTTCGCGGGGGTGAGCGGCGGGCTGCTCGGCAGCTTCAACCAGTTCGAGCAGTCGCAACGGCTCGTCGGCGGCACGCAGATCCTGTCGTCCGCCGGCCGCGACCCCAAGCATCCCGCGTTCATCGCCTACCGGCTGGGCAAGGGAACAGTCGTGCGAGTGGGGACGCCCGAATGGGCGTCCAACCTGGCCGGCAACGTCGAGGTGACTGATGTGACGAGGCGCATATGGTCGCTCCTCTCGCGGTAGCCACCGCGATCAAGGGCGGCGGGATGGTGGCGGCCGCGCTGGCCGCTGCCGGAGCCTTCTTCCTCGCCACGCCACGAGCGCGGGCGGTGTGCTTCCTGATCGCGCTCCTGCTTGCCCCGGTCCTCCTCCTGGGCGAGCTGTGGAAGTCGAGCCATCAGATCGTGACCCTTCGCTCGCACCCGGCCGAGTTGCTCGCGCTCGCCGTGGTCGGCGTGGCCGTGATGCTCGCGCTCGCCTGGCTCTTCCTGCGGCGCCCGCTGCTCATGCCGATCCTGGCCGTGGCCGCGCTGCCGTTCCGCATCCCGGTGCAGGCCGGCGGCCAGTCCGCGTTGCTGCTCGTGCCGCTGTATGTGGTGGTGGGAGGTGCCGGCCTCGCCTACGTGTGGGAGCGACTGCGCCCGCGCCCGCTGGCCGCGGACAACGGCTACCGGCTCGCGCCGGCGGAGCGCTCGCCGGGCTACCTCGAGCTGGCGCTGATGGTGGCCGTCACGCTCTACGCGATCCAGTCCGCCTACTCCACGGACTTCGAGACCGCGCTGAAGAACGTCGCGTTCTTCTACATCCCGTTCGCGCTGCTGCTCAAGCTGATCACGTCGCTCGAGTGGACCGCGCGGCTCGAGGAGTGGTGCCTGCGCGTGACCGTCGCGCTCGCTCTGATCTTCGTCGCGATCGGCGTGGGCGAGTTCGCCACCCGGCGCCTGTTGTGGAACCCCAAGGTGCTCGAGGCCAACCAGTTCCGCTCCTACTTCCGGGTCAACTCGCTGTTCTTCGATCCCAACATCTACGGCCGCTACCTGGCGATCGTGATGGTGGTGCTTGCCACGCTGCTCTTGTGGTCGCGGCGGCGCCGCCATGTGGTGTGGGTCACGGTGCTGCTCGCAGCACTGTGGGCTGGGCTGGTGCTCAGCCTGTCGCAGTCGAGCTTCGCCGCGCTGCTCGTGGGACTCGCCGTGCTTGCGGCCGTCCGCTGGCGGGCGCGGCCCGTGATCGCCGCGGTGGTGGCGGCGCTGGCCGTGCTCGCGATCGTGGTGTTCGCGATCCCCGGCTCGGTGCACCTCCAGGGCCACTCGGCCAAGTCGCTCAACCGCGCCACGAGCGGGCGCGTGGACCTCATGCGCGGCGGCCTCAGCATGTTCGCCGACCGTCCTGTCTACGGCTACGGCTCCGGCGCGTTCGCGGAGCGCTTCCGCGCGCGGGAGAAGAAGGGCGAGGCGCAGACGGCGTCGGCGTCGCACACGATCCCGATCACGGTGGCCGCCGAGCAGGGCGTGATCGGCCTGGCGGCGTACGCGTTCGTGATCGTCGCCTCGTTCCGGCTCCTGTTCGGGGGCCTCTTGCGGCTGCGGCGTGAGCAGGAACCGGGGGCGCGCCTCATCGGGCGCATGGTGGTGGCCGCGGCGTATGCGGCGCTCGTGTTCCACACGCTTCTGTACGCGGACTTCCTCGAGGACCCGATCGCCTGGACGCTGCTCGGCATCGGGATCGCGCTCCGGCGCGGCCCGCCGCGAGCTCGCGGAACGTCGCCCGCGGAAGAACGACTTAGACCACTAGCCCTTCCGCACGCGGAATGACACGCGGTTGCCGCGCTTCGAGCTGAAGCTCGTTTCGCGGTTTCCGCTCGTGTCGGTGGCGCGCGCGTACAGCACGTAGCTGCCGGCTGGCAGTCGCCTGCGCAGCTTGAACACCCACTTGGTCGTGCCCTTCGCACGGAGGAAGCGCGCAGTGGCGCACTTGCCTCGCCTTGGCCGCGCCTTCTTGAACTTGGCCCGGTTGCTGCGCAGCCACAGGCAACTCGGCTTGCGCCGCGAGAAGGCGGCGGTCTTGCCCACACGGCGAAGCAGCGCGATCTCCACCTTCGCCACGCCGCTGTTGTCGGCGGCTGTGCCGGAGAAGCGCTTGAGCTTGGAGGCGCGGATCACGCGGCGGACCCGGTGGATGCGCGCGTGCGGCTTCGTGCGGTCCGGGATCGCGATGGGCGAGGGCAGCGGCGGGTTGAGCCCGGGGCAGGCAAGCGGATCCCCGAGGATGCGCATGGTCAGGAATTGGGAGTGGGCGGCAGGCGCCGGCTCGGCAAGTCCGGTCGAGACGATCTTTCCGTCGCATGCCAGCGCGGCTTGGGAGAAGTGCTCGCGCACCCAGCCGGCGGGGAGCGGCGTGAGTTCGATCCCTCCCTGGCCGAACGTCGGGTCGAGGCTGCCGTCGACCGGGCTGTAGCGCACGAACGCGAACGTGTTCTCGGTGCCGCTCGCAAGATCGGCCTCGCCGCCCAGGACGATCATGCCGTTGGGCTGGATCACCAGCGACCGTCCATCCGCGTCGAAGTTGTTGGGCGCCACCGGCGTGATCTCCTGGCCGTCGCCGGAGAACGACGTGTCGGGCGTGCCGTTCGGGTTGAGGCGGGCGATCGCGAACTGGCCGGGACCGGGCGCCACCTCGGCGGCGCCGCCGACGACGATCTTCCCGTCGGGCTGCAGCGCGAGTGCCCGCGACGCGGCGCCATCTCCGAGCGTGAAGTGCCGGACGCCGCTCGGACCGAAGGAAGTGTCCGGGGCGCCGAGGTTGGTGGCGCGCACCACGGTGAAGCCGTCGCCAAGCCCGTTGCCCGTGGGCACGGCAGCGACCACCGCGCCATCGCTCTGCACGGCCACGCTTTGCGCGCCGCCCACCGTGGAGAGCACGAACTTCATGTGGCCGGTGGCGTTGAAGCCCACGTCGGGCGAGCCGTCGCTGTTGAGCTTGACGATCCCGGCCCCGTCGTTCGTCAGCCCTGCGGCCACGATCGTGCCGTCCGGCGCGACGGCCACCGCTTCCGCGCGCTGCTTTACGTCGCTCGGGTTCACGAGCACGGTGGTCTTGCCGGTACCGCCGCCGAACGAAGGGTCGAGGCTTCCATTGGGCAGGTAGCGCGCGATCACGTACGCGGTGTTGCTGCCACCGCCGTCGCCCTGCCCTGCGGCCACGATCTTGCCGTCGGGCTGGACCGCCACGGCCCTTGGGTCAAACGTCGTATCGATGAGCCTGCCGCCGCTTGCGAACGTGGGATCGAGCGCGCCACCCGGAAGGAAGCGCGCGATCAGTCCGACCGGGTTGCCGCCGAGCGCCGCGCGGCCGCTGATGACGATCTTCCCGTCGGCCTGGGTCGTGATCGCGGTGCCCTCCTCGCTCTCGCTGCCATCGCCGAACACCGAAGTGACGAGGCCGGTGCCGGCGAACGAGGGATCGAGATCGCCTGGCGCGGCAAGCGCCGTCGCGGGCGCGGCCAGGGCCAGCAGGGCGAGCGCGGTGACGTACAGCAGACGGATATCCCAGCCTAACCCGGCTGGTCCGTAACCCGCTAGTGCTTCTTCTTGTGCTTGTGGTGCTGGGCGCGCTGGTGCGCCCTCGCCTTCGCCTTCACGCGTTTGCGGTGCTGCTTGCGCGCCGCGGCGCCGATCGCGGCGGTGGCCTTGGGCTGGTGGAGCGGCTCGTACGCCGTCTCGCCGGAGTGACCGGTGATGAACAGCCAGCGTCCATCCGAGATCGCCGGGTTGTACGCGCCGCGCGCCACGCTGAACTTGACCTTGCCGGTGTGCACATCGAGACCGTAGGTATGCAGCGAGTCGAGCGTGGAGAAGTAGACGATCCGCCCGATCACGCTCGCCGCGCCCGAGATCGGGCCACTGGCCGAGTACGTCCAGCGCGGGGCGCCGGTGCGCGCGTTGAGCGCGTAGAACCGGTGGTCGTAGGAGCCGACGAACACGGTGGGCGTCACGCCGGGCACCGCGGCCACGGCGGGCGCCGCATACACGTAGCCACCGGTGGAATGGCTCCACGCCAGCTTGCCGTCGCCCGCGTCGAACGAATAGACCTTGCTGTCGAGGTTGCCCACGTACACGCGCCCGAAGGCGACCGCGGGCGTGCCGTAGAAGCCGCCCGAGCGCCCGAACGGGAGCCCGGCCTCGTGCGTCTTCCACACCAGTGAGCCATTGCTGGCGCGCACGGCCTGCATGTTGCCGCCGTAGTCGCCGAAGTAGAGAAGGCCCTTGGAGAAGGCGGGCCCGGAGGTCACGTCGCCGGAGGTGTGGTACGTCCAGATCTGCCTGCCGCTGGCGGCGTCGAGCGCGTACATGGTGCCGCTCTCGGCGCCGAAGTACACGCGGCCGCGGTAGGCGAGCGGCGGCGACTCCGTCCGCGCGCCCACGTTCTTCGCCCACCGGATGTTGCCGTTCGACGCCTTCATGGCGGTGATGCGGCCGGACAGCGTCGTGAAGTACACGCGCCCCTGGTAGATCGTGGGCGAGGATGCCGCCAGCGAGCCGATCTTGCGCTTCCACAGCACGCGCCCGGTGGTGGCCTTCAGCGAGTACGCCGTGCCGTTGTTGGTGATGAAGAACATCCGGCCTTGGTCGAGCGACGGCTGGAACTCCATGAGGTCGTGGAACGAGCGCGCCCACACCTGTCGGAACGGCGGCTTGACGTACTTGGCGGTGGCCGCCGGCATGTAGTGGGTGCGCTGCATGTCGTAGCCGTAGATCGGCCAGTTGACCGTGGGCGGTGCCTGCGGCTTCTTTTTCTTGGCAGGCGGCGGCGGAGCCGGCGCAGGGGCCGTGAAGGGCACGTCCGTGTTGAGCACGTCCCCGGGCCGCTGTCCGACCGTGAAATAGATCGCGAGGACAGCACCCACGAGCAGAGCGGAGCCCGCCGCGAGGTACCGCCAGCGACGGCGCATCCACCTCAGCATCGCGGGCAGGATAGAAAAGAGGGCTGAAGCCTTTCTTAACCGTCCGTCGGGTTGAATCCTCTGGAATGCGTATTCAGCTCGTGGATCCCTCGGCGTTCACGCCGCCCTATGACCGTTCCCTGGCGGCTGCGCTGGCACGTGCGGGGGTCGATGTGGAGCTCGTCACGAGCCGCTTTCTGTACGGCAGCGTGCCGCCCGCCGATGGCTACGAGGTCAGCGAGCTCTTCTACCGGCGCACCTCGGCTCGTGGCCTGCGCACGCCCGGCCGCCGGGCGCTGAAGCTGGCCGAGCACGTGCCGGACATGCTGCGCTACAGAGCGCAGTCGCGGCAGGCAGATCTCGTGCACTGGCAGTGGTTCAGCGTCGAGCAGCTCGACGCCTTGCTCTTGCCTCGTGCGCGCCCGCGCGTGCTCACCGCGCACAACGTGACCGCGCACGAGCGGCAGGCGGGGCAGGCGGCCGCGCGCAGGCGCCTTTTGCGGGCGATGGATGCGGTGGTGGTGCACTCTGCGCATGGCCGCGCGCAGGCCGAGGAGCTGGGCGCGGATCCCGCGCGGGTGCACGTGATCCAGCATGGCGCGTTCGACTACCTCACCCGCCAGGAGGGAGAGCTGCCGCTGCCGCGAGAGCTGGCGGAGGTGAACGTGCCGGTGGTGCTCTTCTTCGGCCTGATCCGCGACTACAAGGGAGTGGACGTGCTGCTGCGCGCGTGGCGCTCGATGTCGCTCGACGCCGAGCTCTGGATCGTGGGAATGCCGCGCGTGGACATGACGCCCCTCCGCACCCTCGCTCCCGCGCACGTGCGCTTCATTCCCCGCTTCGTGCCGGACCTCGAGCTGCCGGCGTACTTCCGGCGCGCCGACCTCGTCGTGCTCCCGTACCGCGAGGCCGACCAGTCGGGCGTGCTCTACACCGCCCTGGCATTCGGCAAGCCGCTGCTGGTCTCCGACGTCGGCGGCTTCGGCGAGGTGGCGGCCCACGGGGCGGCGCGGCTGGTCCCGCCGGGCGAGCCGGAAGCGCTGGCCGCCGCGCTCCAAGAGCTGCTCGCCGACGAGCGTGCCCGCGCCGAATTGGGTGCCGCCGCGGCGCGCGCGGCGGCCGGCCCGTACTCATGGGACGCGGTGGCCGAGCACACGCTCGCGCTTTACCGCGACCTCCTTAACGCATAATCGCGCGGTGCTCGCGCTGGAGATCTTGTTCTGGTGCTCGCTCGGGCTGCTCGTGTACACGCATGCGGGCTATCCGCTCGTGCTCTGGCTGCTGGCCCGCATGCGACGCACGCGCGTGCTGCCCGACGCGCCGGCCGAGCTGCCGAGCGTCTCGCTGGTGGTGGCCGCCTACGACGAGGAGGGCGTGATCGGGCAGAAGGTGCGCAACGCGCTCGTGCTCGACTACCCGCGCGACCGCCTGGAGCTGATCGTGGCGTCCGACGGCTCCGACGATCGCACGGCCGAGCTGGCGCGGGCCGCCGGCGCCGACCTCGTGCTGGACCTCCCGCGCGTGGGCAAGGCAGCCGCGCAGGACGCCGCGGTGGAGAGCGCGCGCGGGGAGATCGTGGCGTTCTCGGACGCCAACAGCCTGTGGGAGCCGGGCGCGCTGCAACGGCTGGTGGCGCCCTTCTCCGATGGATCGGTGGGCTACGTGTGCGGCCAGGTGCGCTTCACCGCCGACGCCGGCGCGGCCAACCAGGAGGGCGCGTACTGGCGCTACGAGATGGCGGTGCGCTCGCTCGAGTCGCGCCTCGGCGGCATCACCGCGGGCAACGGCGCGATCTACGCGCTGCGCCGCTTCCACTACAAGCCGGGCGATCCCTACACCGGCGACCTCTCGCTGCCGTTCCGCATGGCGCGCCGCGGGCTGCGTTCCGTGTACGCGGCCAGCGCGCTCGCCGAGGAGCCGATGGTGCCCAGCCTCGAGGGTGAGTTCCGCCGCAAGCGGCGCATGATGAGCCGGGCGTTCGGCACGGTGCTGCGCGGGGGCATGCTCAACCCGCGCGGGTATTCGCTGCTGTTCGCGTTCGAGCTGGCGTCGCACCGGCTGATCCGGTACGCCTCGCCGTTCCTTCACCTGGTCGCTCTCGGGACCAACATCGCGCTGCTCGGCCACGGCGCCGTGTACGCGGTGCTGCTCGCGCTGCAGGCGGCGTTCTTCGTGGCGGCGGCGTTCGGGGCATTCGTCCCGCTGCGGCCGCTGCGGCTCGCCTACTACTACGTGATGGTCACGGCGTCGATCGCCGTCGGCTTCTACGACTGGTTGCGCGGCGGCGCGCCGCTCGTGTGGGAGAAGGAACGGTGAGCGCGGCGCTCGACAAGCTGATCGCCGCCGCGGCACTCGCCATCACCTCGCCGCTGCTGCTCACAGCGCTGATCGTGATCCGGCTCGAGTCGCACGGCTCCGCGATCTTCAAGCAGCGCCGCGTGGGCAGGGACGGCGCGGAGTTCGACATGTACAAGCTGCGCACGATGGTGGTCGGCTCCGACCAGGGACCCGACCTGCCGCTCGCCCAAAGCGACCCGCGCATCACGCGGTCGGGCGCGTGGCTACGCCGTTACTCGCTCGACGAGCTGCCCAACCTCGTCAACGTGCTGCGCGGCGAGATGGCGATCGTCGGCCCGCGCCCCACGATCCCGCCTCAGGTGGAGCGCTACACGCCGCACCAGCGCCGCCGCCTCGAGGTCAAGCCGGGGCTGACCGGCTGGGCGCAGGTCAACGGCCGCGTGTCGCTGTCCTGGCCCGAGCGGATCGAGCTCGACATCTGGTACGTGGACCACCGCTCGCTCTGGCTCGACCTGCGCATCCTGGCGAAGACCGTGTGGCTGCTCGTCAGCGGTCACGGCCTGTACTCCGGATAGGGTCCCGACCGTGCGGGTTTCGCTGAGGGACTTCCGGTCAGCGGACGCTCACGC
>Ga0070683_100002738_pt1 | contig 14078 bp, 14 predicted proteins | sample KBSC713LmetaG_FD_64662 | JGI IMG/M metagenome (GOLD analysis project Ga0070683, IMG submission 64662) | Corn rhizosphere microbial communities from Kellogg Biological Station, Michigan, USA - KBS C7.1-3L metaG | ecosystem: Host-associated > Plants > Roots > Rhizosphere ...
CCCGATTTCCCTGCTCAACCGTTCCAGGAACACTCGTACCTGCTTTACGCCGGCGAGACGGAAGCGGGCCCGCGTATGGCCGGGACGGCCGACGCGAATGGTGATTCCGCCGGTGAGGGCCGCGAAGGCAGGCTCATCCACGGCGTCATCCCCCACGAACACCGGCAAGGTTCCCCTGCCTGCGATGGCCAACTCGTGACGCACGGCGGTTCCTTTATTCCCCATCTCGGCCGGCGCCAGCTCGAAAGTTCGTTCACCGGCGATTCCACGGAAACTCCCGTTCAGCGGCAACAGTGCCTGCGTCATTTCCTCGCGGACGCGCGCTATGTCGGAGGGCGATGAATTCGCGTGATGAATCGCCACCACCAGGCCCTTATCCTCGATCCACATCTCCGGAGTGGCTCGCACTATCCGGCGAGCTCGATCTTTTAGACACTCCAAAAGCCGGCGGCTGCCCTCTTTTATCGAAATCTCCTGCCGCCCTTCCCAGCCGTGCAAGCCGAGATACTGCACGCCCGGGATGCGGCTCCTGTGGAGAACGTCGGCTCTGCGGCGGCCGCTGATCACCCACACGCGAACGCGCCGTTTGCGCGCCAGGGAGGCGACAATGTTCCGCATATCGCCACTCAAACGGACGTCCTCGGGACGCGGGCAAAGGGGACTAAGCGTCCCGTCGAAATCGAGGAATAGGGCGATCGCCGGCGCCCGCCGGAGCCGCGCTGCCACTGCGTCCCAGCAGGAAAACAAGTGGCGCGGAGCGAGCGGCATTCAACCCTTCAGCACCACGTCCGGAGTATCCGCCTCGGCCGGAATGGCAGACGTACGGATTTCGCATAGCTCCGCGATCAGGTTGCCGGCCCAGCGGTAAATGTTGTGTTCTTTGACGACTGCACGCATCCGGCTCATCCGCAGGCGAGACTGCTCGGGAGGCATCTCTAATGCGCGATGGATCGCACTAGCGACTTCTTCCGTGTCATAGGGGTTCACCACAAGTGCGTCCACCAGTTCATGCGATGCGCCCGTGAAGCGGCTCAAGATCAGGACTCCGTGACCGTCGCTCCGGGTCGCGACGTATTCTTTGGCCACCAGGTTCATGCCGTCGTGCAGCGAGGTCACCAAGCACAGATCGGCGGTGCGATAGTAGGGCAAAATCTCCTGGCGGGTGTGGTGTCGCGTCAAAAGTACGATCGGCTTCCACTCGCTGGTCTGAAAACGGCTATTGATTCGTTGGGCTTCTTGTTCCACTTCGAGCATGAAATCGTGATAACGGCGAATTTCCGATCGGCTGGGCGCGCCGATTTGCACGAACGTGAACTCTCCGCGATAGGCGGGATACTTTTCGAAAAATCGCTCCAGTCCGCGAAATCTCTCCAGGATGCCTTTGGTGTAATCCACACGATCGACACCTATGCCCATAAACGCCGCACGCACGCCATGCTTGGCCAACAGTTCGGCTCGCTCCAGATATGCGAGTTCGGAGGAGGTGGCGCTAACGTTCTGCTCCGGATCCATCGCAACGCTGATGGGGAACCTGCGAACCGCCGTGAGATGTCCGTGGCGCATGACCGCGTTTCGGTCCCACTCGATGCGCGATTCCAGTACGCGGTCGACGGTCTCGAGAAAGTTATTGCAGTGCGCCTGGATATGAAAGCCTACCAAATCCGCGCCCAGCAGACCCTCCAGCAGCTCGCGCTGCCACGGGCAGATGCCGAACGCTTCCGGGTTCGGCCAGGGAATGTGCCAGAAAATGGCGACTCGCGCATCGGGTCGCGCTTTCTTGATAAGGCGAGGCATGAGAGCGAAATGATAGTCCTGGACCAGCACCACCGGATTTTCCTCGCCGCGAATCTCGCGCAGAACTGCGGCGGCGAACTTGCGGTTGACCGCTTCGTATTGTTTCCAGTCCTCGGATCGAAAGGTGGGACGAGTATGAGCGATATGACAGAGCGGCCATAGCCCTTCGTTGGCGAAACCCAGGTAGAAGCCCTTGACCTCCTCCTCCGTGAGCCAAACGCGGCGCAACGTATATTCCGGATGGTCAGGGGGCACGCGTAAGCGTCCTTGCTCGTCGCTGGTTTCCCGATCGGCGTCGCCGGTTGCCTGGGCGATCCAGGTTCCCGCGCAAGCCCGGAGGATGGGTTCCTGTGCCGTGACTAAACCACTCGCTGGTACCGACCATTCGATTCCCGAGGGCCGGTGAAAGTGCTCGTAAGGTTCGCGATTCGAGACCACCACCAGACGGCTGTCTCCGAGGCGGCCCTGCACGAAAATTCGCAGCCGATCCTTGGTCCATTGTGATTCGGCGGTTTCGCGCAAACGAGCTTCTTCCTCGGCTGCGGCACGGGCAGCGGTGAAGCTGGACGCCAGGTGCGAGACCTCACGGGTGAGGGATTCAAATTCGCCGCTACCGGGCAACTCCGGCGCGGCAGCCTCAGAGGAGGTCCGCAGCTCGCGCATCCACCGCGCCATCTGCTGCATCGGCTTGCCCAGGCCCCATCGCACGGTGAGCAAAGTAACCGCCGCGATCAAGAGTGTCTGGAAGGCGACGCTCACCAGCGTGCGGCGCCACGCATCTCCGACACGCGTGTCGATGTAGGACGCATCGTGAAAAATCGCCACAGTCCCGATGGTTGCGTCGCTGGTTCGAACCGGAACAACGGCTGCGTGAAGGCGAACACCGCCGAGTTCAATAAATTCTCCGCGCGCCTCATCCTGCCCGTCGCCATGAAGAATGTCGGGTGGCTTTCCGTTCAGGCGAGCTACCAGACCCGAAGTAATCGCGACTGGCTCCCCGTTCGAATCGGCCACCATCATGCCTGCCAAGCGCTCACGCCCTGTAGAGCGATCCACCATCGCCTGGAGACTGCGAAAGGAATGCGCAGCCAACAACGGCTCCACAGCCTTGGCTTGGCTTTCCGCCAGATCCAATGCCTGGCGCTGAAGATCCCGTTCCAAGCCCCGGCGCTCGGATCGTACTTGATAATAAGCGAATCCCATGGCAACTGCGGCCACGCCGGCGATCAAGAGAAGATTTAGCCGATAGGCAAGGCGCATAAAATTATTGAGTTTCAGGACTCCAGCATCTGTCCAGTCTATGATGCTCCGCGCGGGAACTTTATTACATCCCTTGAAGACAGTAAGAAAATGAGCGAGTTACGGCCCGAGGACCGCCCGGACCACGAAACGTTCCGGTGCCGGGCCGATATACCGGAAGGGATAGCAGGTAATTAATGTCAGAGCTGGTTCAGCGGTCGGCTTGAGAACATCAACCTGGTCCGGATCTACGATCCATGCCGATTTCACGATGTAGACGCTATCGCCGCTCGGCTGGTGAATCTTGACCTGGTCGCCTACGCGGATGCTGCGCAGCGGACGAAAGAAAGTATCACGATGCGCTGCGAGCACTATATTTCCACGGTTTCCCGGGAGGGCAGATCCTGGAAGGTGACCGGCTCCGCGCTCCAGCACCCCGTCATCAGTACCCTCGAACACAACCGTAGATAGATTGAGTCTGGGAATCTCTATCCGTCCCACGACGTCTCCGAGGGAAGGGGTCTTGGAAATCATAGAATGCTGGAGCTCGCGCGCGCCCTGGCTTTGACTCCACTTGGCCTTTACCGTGAGCTCAGCGCAATAGCCCAGGCACAGAACCGCGACCACCCAAAGCAGCCCTTGAGCTATTTTCCAGACCACACCTTTTCCTGTGCAGTTAGCATGCCGCCGCAAGCCCAGGGCATAAAAAAACGCCGCGGCGGGCATCTATGTGAGTCTTTTGGGCAGACACAAACGCCCGCAGCGGCGGTGATCAGAACTCCAGCGGTTCTACCAGCGGAGGCCAAAGGTCACGGGAAGATAGTCTGTGTGCCTGTCGCCGCCCAAGAACATGCGGTGATAGCGAGCTTCGGCATAAAACTTAACATGCCATTTGGTGCCGAAGGCGAGTCCCACACCTCCGTTCACACCGGGCTTATTTACCGAGTAAGAGGTAAGTACCTGCGTAGTGGGCACGGCCACCGGGTAAAATCCGAAGAAAGGGTCGAACCCAGTGAAAATAGAAGTCGTTGGCTGCGTGAATTCCTGTCTGCGATGATACAGGCCCCCTCCACCGATGAAGTAAACATCCACGGGGCCGCGCGGATTGGTGTGAACAATCGGATTCAGAGTCACGGACCACATATTCACATCACCGCCGGGAAACCCTAGCGAGTTCAGGGTAGCCGCATTGATGTCCATTTGGTTGTAATCGAACTGCCCCATCAGCCCTACGTAAGGATTGAAGTTGAAGCCGACACCTCCGTTGAAATTCCACCCTGTATCAAGCCGGCGGCCGGAGCCTCCGACACCTTGAACAAATCCGCCACCGACATTGAAGGAAACTGCCGGCGTTTCCTGGGCGCTCAACGCACCCGCCATTAATAGTCCAATTCCTGAAGCGAGCGTAATACCTTTCATACTGCCTCCATGCCCATTAGATCTTCGGATCGCGCTTCAGTTTCCTTTTAGAAAAAGAAATTCAGTGCAGTCCGATTCTTGGGTTGGCAGTCAAGGACTCGCTGCTCGAGAAGATATCTTCGGCCCCATTCTCCGACAGGATCGTGTTCGCGCGGTCGATCTCGAGGCAATTGACGCACCGGACCAGGATCAGAATGCTGCCCGCCTGAACACATCTTTCGTAGCGCTGGACCATGAAGTCGGGAATTCCCATACACGCCAGCAGACCATCAATGCTTAATGACAGCAAAGAGATATCCGAATTGGAGAAGCCTGCGGAGGTCAAACGGCTGACGGCCTTGTCGGCTTGTCGAGCGTTTTTTGCGATGCCGAAGACGCCTACGTTTTGAATCGCCATCGTCGTAGCCTTTCATGCTCGTTTCGATGCCATATATGCATGTTTCCGTCCATTACGACATGCACGATTTGCATTTTAGGCGACGTGTGCTCCGTTATTTGGACTGGTCCAGCGCCGTCTGCGGCGTAAGAATTTCGGCTTGCGTGACCTTACGGAAACCTTCAGTGGGCTAACTTCTTGTTTTGTAGCCACTTTGTCTGAGGCGCCCAACTCGGCATGCGGCTTGCACGTAAGGAAGCTGCGTCCTAAGGACGTCTGAAGGAGAAAAGCATGAAACGTTTTTCGTTACTGCGAACGGGCGCCTTGGCTGCAGCGGTCGTCTGCGTTGCCCCTCTCGCTATGCGAGCCGACGAGACCGACAAAAAGACAATCGTCACGTTCGATCAACCCACCGAAGTTCCCGGTATCGTTTTACAGCCGGGCAAGTACGTGATCAAGCTACTCAGTTCGCCATCGAACCGGCATATCGCCGAAGTCATGAATGAACGCATGGATCATCTGTATGCGCTAACATTCACGGCGGCGGCGGAACGCCTCGCCCCGTTGGACGATAAAACCAACAAGAAGATTCTAACGTTCTATGAAGGAAAGAATGGTCAGCCGCAGGCCGTACGGCAGTGGTTCTGGCCGGGAGATACAATCGGCCAGGAGTTCCTATATCCGAAAAAGCAGGCAGCCAAAATAGCCGCAAACACCGGCGAAAAAGTCGCGGAAGGTAATCTTCCTACCGTAGCGGAAAGCGGTCAATCCTTGGTCCCTGATAGTGCCAAGGACATAACCCTGGAAAGTCGCGAGGAGAGTAAGCCCGCCGAATCGGTCGTCACGGCCAGAGCTGCGGAGCCTGAAACGCCTCCTGCCGCCGCCCCCCCGACGGTAATCGCGCAAAACACTCCTCCCCCCGCTCCAGTTGCTCCCGTGCAGCCCGCGCGGGACGCCGACGACTCGCAGTCCAGATCTGTCGCTGCGAATACTGCCCCGGCGGATGCAACCTTGCCGCAGACCGCAAGCTACCTTCCTCTGATGGGAGTGATCGGTTTGATTTCGCTGGCTTTGGCCCTGGCGATAGCCTTTACCAAGCGCTACCGCTCCTTGTAAATCGATACGGCTTGAGAGGGCGCCCTGATAGCGCCCTCTTGAGCATTATTGGCCAGGTTTATGGGAACGATTTGATTCACATCGCATCTAGTTGTAGGGTTAAAACGCGATAGATGAATGCCAGTGGAATAGAAATACTGTCCAATCCTTCGCCGTCCGCGCATATTGTGTATTCCTATACCAACGATGCGCACTTGGCGGATGCTGTTTGCCTGTTTGCCAGTGCTGGTCTGCAAAAAGGCGAAGCGGTCCTGCTGGTACTTTCCGCGTCGCATCACGCTCCGGTCCGCCAGGGCTTGGAACGACAAGGATTCAATCTGGCTGAGCTGGAGGACACCGGACAACTGACCTGTGAGAACGCCAAGAACCTACTCGCCAGTTTCATGTTCGAGGGTGTCCTGGATGAGCAGAAATTTAAGGCCAAGATCGCCAGAATGATCGAGAAGGCGAAAATGGGCAGCGGCCCCCGTAAACACCGATTAGTCCGTGTATTTGGCGAGATGGTCGATTTGATCTGGGGGGCCCATCCCAAAGCCACCGAGCGCCTGGAAGAATTGTGGAACGAGGTTATTCAGGTTCACTCCGTTCCTCTGCTGTGCGCCTACTCTTTGGCCGGAAAAACCAACCCGCTACCGACGCAGCTAATGTCGTGCCATTCGCACGACATTTCATGAGCCTTATCAGAGCCCGGGCTCGGGCTAAACCAAGCAGTTGGCCGCGGCGTCCTTAAGTTCATCCTTCTCGGAAACAACTTCCGACCCGGCTCGCACACGGTTATGGAGGGTCCGGAGACTGAGACCCAGGATCTGTGCCGCACGCGTCTTGTTGTTATTCGTGTGCTTCAAAACCAGATCGATGTAAGCTTGCTCAATCTCGCTTATGCGAGGACCTACGCGGATGCGGATAGATTCTTCGTCCCCCGAGTGAGGAGCCGACGGAGCGGTACCGGGAACACTTGGATCGGCAGGCAGATGCCGGGTCAGAATGGTCCCCTGGCCGGCTACGATAACGGCCCGTTCGAGCACATTACGGAGTTGGCGGATGTTCCCGGGCCATGGAGCATTCTTAAAGTGTTCGAGAACTTCCGGGTGCAAGCCGGAAACGTGACAATTGTGCTTGTTATTGAGGCTGGTTAAGATGGCATCGCAGATCGCCGGAATGTCTTCCTTCCTTTCCCGCAGCGGAGGCAGGATGAGGTGGAAGACGTTCAGCCGATAGAAAAGATCCTCACGCAAACGGTTTTCCTTCAGCGCTTGCTCTGGAGGACGATTGGTGGCGGCTATCACCCGAACATTCACCGGCAACTCGCTTTTTCCACCCAGACGGCGAACTTTACCGTCTTCCAGGACACGTAATAGCTTGGCTTGCGTCCCGATCGGCATGTCGGCGATTTCATCTAATAAGACAGTTCCGTTGTGGGCCTGTTCAAAACAGCCTGCGTGACGTTCCACAGCTCCAGTGAACGCGCCCTTCTCATGACCGAATAGCTCGCTTTCAATCAGGGTCTCGGGCATGGCAGCGCAATTGATCGCAATGAACGGGCTTCCGGATCGGGAGCTTAGACGATGCACTTCCCTCGCAACTAATTCCTTACCCGTACCGCTTTCGCCCGTGATCAGGACGGATGCCGAGGTGGGCGCAACCTGACTGATGAGCGAGTACAACTGGCGCATCACCGCGGAACCTCCCACGATGTCGCCAAGAATACCTTGATGGCTCAGCTGCCGATTCAAAATGTCGGTCTCATTGATGAGATGTTTCTGCGCCGCGGCTCGTTCAAGTAGCGCTCGCAGAATACTCGCCTGCACCGGCTTCTCCAGAAACCAGAAGGCCTTTAGATCGTGGATGACCGCGAGCCCCTGCTCGATACCGCCCACGCCTGTCAGCGCGATGGCTGGGGTACGGTCTCCCATGGCCTCGAGTGTTCTCAACAGCTCGAACCCGTCCATGCGCGGCATCATTAAGTCCGTCAGGATTATGTCAGCGGCCAGAGCGGCGTGCTGTTCAAGCGCATCTTCGCCATCCGCGGCAGTTGCCACGGCGAAGCCCAGCGATTCCGTCATCTTTACTAACTCATTTCGTTGAAACTCATCATCGTCAACGATCAACACGCGAGCTTTTGGCAAAGTGGACATAGTGAAAGGATGCCCTTCCGCGGCGATCCGTTTCAGAACGAAAAGGGGCCGCTCATGCTGCGCACAGGTACTTTGCTCACCAAGCAGGAAATTTTACAGGGCGCGACTCAAGAAAACGGCACTTTCTTGAATCACGACAACGGCTTTCTATGGTCTCCGGATTGCACACCAGGAGGGACGCGCCACGAAAAACTTTGGAGAAAGGACTGTATATGCATCAGAATGCGTTTGGTTTCTTGGTAGGATTGGGCGCGGGCGCAGGAGTCGGTTTATTGCTCGCTCCGCGATCCGGTGAGAAAACTCGTTCGTTAATTCGACGCAAGGCCGTCGATGGAGTCAGCTACCTCCGCGAACGCAGCGCCGAAGTCCGAGATACGGCTGGCGATGCAATTCGCGAACAGGCCCGGAAAGTCAGCCAAGGGACTGAGGCTGTGAAAGCTGCGGTGAGTGCCGGAAGGCAGGCCTTCACAGACTCCATGCATTCGTAGCCACATCGGACGGCGTGGGGTTCACCAAAAGTCGACGACAACGCCGGTGCGAACTCGCGGAAACACTATTCGGATGAGGCGATCTACACGATGTCCGATCCACAATCGTCCAAAAGCAGGAGAATTCCATGTCCGTCAACACGCTTGAAGAATTGTTAGTTGAACAAGTGCGCGATCTGTATGACGCGGAAAAGCAACTTGTGCGCGCTCTCCCCAAGATGGCCCAAGCCGCCAACTCGGAGGATCTGCAACAAGCCATCCAGGGCCATCTGGAAGAGACCAAGAGCCAAGTTTCACGCTTGGAACGCGTATTTCAAGAATTGGATAAGCCGGCCAAGGGCAAGGCGTGCAAGGCAATGCGCGGGCTGGTGGAGGAAGGCGCCGAGGCGTTAGAAGGAGATTCGCCACTAACCGACTTGGCGATTATTGCCGCGGCCCAGAGAGTAGAACACTATGAGATTTCCGCCTACGGAACCGCGCGGGCCATCGCTCAGCAGTTGGGGCAAGACACGGTCGCGTCTCTTCTAGAGGAAACAGAAGAAGAGGAAAAGGCGGCCGACACAAAGTTGACCGACATTGCTACCGAGTTGATGGGTCAAGTCGAGAGTGTAGATTCATCGGAAGAGGAAGAAGAAGAGAGCACCCGGCCAACTAAAAAATCGGCACAGCCGGGAGCTGGCTCTGCTCGAAAGGCCGCGCGAGGCTAGAATCGGCGGGCAAGGATCGTAAATGTAGTAAGGAGATGTTATGAACTGGGATCAAATCGAAGGAAAATGGAAGCAAGCAAAGGGCTCGCTCAAGCAACAGTGGGGCAAGCTGACGGATGACGATCTGGATGTAATTGCGGGACAACGCGACAAACTGGTGGGTAAGCTTCAGGAGCGCTATGGATACGCGAAAGAAGATGCCCAGCGGAGAGCCGATGAGTGGGTCAAGACTGCCTGCGAGGACGCGCGCGAACCTGTGAAGACAGGTCGGTATTAAAAGAAAAGGCCGCGGACCCTGGAGGATCCGCGGCCTTTTCTTGAATTCCTCCAGCTAAGCCCTTCTGGCTAATCCCGCGATCAGAGAGACCAAGAAGAGTACCAGGAACAGATAGAACAGAATCTTTGCGATTCCCGCTGCGGCCACGGCAACTCCCGTGAATCCAAATACTGCAGCCAAAAGCGCAACTACTAAAAACGTCAGGGCCCAATTCAGCATAGTGTCTCCTTTTTCCTTGCACTCAACGGCTAGCTATTCGACAAATTTCGCTTCACGCGGCGATCTGCTTCGCCGCCAGATCCATACTTAGTTTTTTGCCACGTGCTTCTAAGGCCTTGCGCGCAGAACGGCGAGCTCTCAGAAAGCGGATTCGCACCGCCGTTTCAGTGAGTCCCTGATCGCGAGCCATTTCTTTCGCTGTCACACCGTTCATCTGAGCTTCGAGCAGGAACCGGTCTGGCGGCCGGCATACTCCCAAAATGCGCGCTATATCGATTGCAGCGAGATCCAGACATGTCTTGCCGTGCGCCGATTGTTGAAGTTCCTGGTGCAAACGCTCACTCCGGATCACCCGCCTGTACTGGTTGAGGGCGATGGAATTGATCCAGGTCACGATCATCTGCGGATCGCGCAGTTGGGATAGTCTCTCCCACCCGCGCAGCCAGGCTGACTGTGCAATATCGGGCGCCAACCCCGGTGCTGCCCCGCGGGATAGCAGGAACCGAATCGTTCGCTCTCGACCGGTCGTGTAAATATCTCCGTATTCCTCGCGTGTCATCGCATCTCCTAAACTGTTCTGAACACGGCCAGTGCAATGCACGCGGGCAACCACTTATCTCCTGCCCGGAAGAACCGCCTGAAATCATAGTTTTGCGACGAAGCTCAGCCCGCAGGTTTTTCATGCTTGGTGCAGGAAGTGCATTCGCGGGGCGCATAGCGTTTTTGATTCCTTGATATTTGCCATTTGGCAAAGGTCGTGCTGTCAGAACGGCATGAAGAAAACACTACTGGCATTACTGTTCCTGGCTGGGGGGACAAGTTTCGCGCAGGTGTCTATCGGCGTAAGGATTGGCGCGCCGCCGCCGCCGCGCGTCGTCCGGGTGCGTCCGCGAGCCCCCGGGCCGGATTACTTCTGGGTAGACGGTTACTGGTATCCCGTTGGAGGACGGTACCGGTGGCATGACGGATATTGGACCCGTCCTCCTTACGGCGGAGCGCATTGGATAGGTCCGCGCTATGAGGGAGGACAATTCTTCGAAGGTTATTGGGATGGCGACCGCGGCCGGTTCGACCACGATCATCGATGGGACCGCGATAGGAGGAACCGCGACTTCGGGCATGATCGAGATCGCGACCGCCGTTAATCATCCTCAGATGACGGAAACAATATTCGGTGTCATGAATCTTCCGACCAGGAGGCAGCAATGCGTAAGCCTATAATTTTCATCAGTCTTGGATTTCTGATGCTGGCGGGATGCTCGCAAACGGGAAGCACCACGTCGGCCAGCGCCCCAAGTGCGGTATCCGACTCTGATTTGCAAAATGCCATTCAAGCCCGCTTGAATTCGGATCCCGATTTAAATGCGGCGAAGCTTGACGTCGACGCGCATGCCAAGGACAACAAGGTCACATTGAAGGGCACGGTGGCCACTGAGTCCATGCGTCTCCGAGCCGTCGAGTTGGCCAAAGCAGGCAATCCGAATCTGGAAATCACCGACAAGATCGACGTGAAGCCCAGAGAAGTCTCGCGCAGTGAATATACGGAGGATATGGCTCGCGAGGCCAGAGAGCGGGCTAAGACGTCCGGTGACAAAATCGGGACCTCCCTCAATGACGCGTGGATTCACACCAAAATCACCTCGAAACTGATTGGCGATAAGGAAACCCCAGCTCGCAAGATCAATATCGACGTGGTCGACGGAATCGTCACGCTGCGGGGCGAAGTCAATTCCACCGTTGCAAAGGACGAGGCTGATCGCGTCGCTAAAGATACCGAGGGCGTTCGGCGGGTCAGAAACCTTTTAAAGGTGACTACCGGTTAGCCGTCTGAACCTGATCAAGCAAACCATTAGTACCGGGTGCGCCGACTGCAACAATTTCGGCGCACTCGGTAATTTTTGCATATTTTGACATCCTGTTAGCCTCGCCGAATCAGTAAGTTACAACTGGCGCGCCAGTTGCCCCCAACCTCAGCCACAAGAATAAAATGAGAACGGCCCCAGCCCTCCAAGTGTGCGTTTTATCGTGGGTTTGGGATCAGAACATCGGCATGGCTGCGTGGTAAGGAGCAAAAATGCGGCAAGTCCCAGTTGCGAAGATTCTGGACGCAAATGAGGTTTTGGCGGCGCTCTTCGCCTTCAAGAAGGGCGACTTCTCGGTTCGGCTGCCGGTCAACCAGGTGGGACTGGCCGGGAAGATCGCGGATGTCTTAAACGACATTTTTGAGCTGAACGAAAACATGGCCACCGAGCTGGCGCGCGTGAGCACAGCGGTCGGCAAGGAAGGGCGAATCGGCCAACGCGCTTCGCTGAACGCCGGCTCCGGAAGCTGGGCCGCCAGCATGGAATCCGTCAACAGCCTGATTTCGGATCTGGTGCAACCTTCCACCGAGATTGCCCGTGTGATTGGAGCCGTGGCACAAGGCGACCTCTCTCAAAAGATGTCGCTCGAAGTAGAAGGCCGTCCGCTGCAAGGCGAGTTTATCCGAACCGCGCGAGTGGTCAACACGATGGTGGACCAGCTCAACTCGTTTTCGAGCGAGGTAACGCGCGTCGCGCGTGAAGTCGGCACCGAAGGGAAACTTGGCGGGCAGGCCGTGGTAACGGGCGTCGCGGGCACCTGGAAGGATCTGACCGATTCCGTGAATTCCATGGCGTCGAATCTGACGAATCAGGTTCGCAACATCGCGGAAGTTACCACGGCGGTGGCTCGCGGCGATCTATCCCGCAAGATCACGGTCAGCGTTCAAGGGGAAATTCTCGAGCTGAAAAACACTATCAACACCATGGTCGACCAGCTCGGATCGTTCGCGAGTGAGGTGACCCGTGTCGCTCGTGAAGTCGGCACGGAAGGCAAGCTCGGCGGGCAGGCGGTTGTAACCGGTGTGGCGGGAACCTGGAAAGACCTTACGGATTCAGTGAACTCGATGGCATCGAACCTGACTTCTCAGGTTCGCAACATCGCCGAAGTGACCACGGCTGTCGCGAAGGGCGATCTTTCGCGCAAGATCACTGTCGATGTGCTGGGCGAGATTCTGGAGCTCAAAAATACATTCAACACCATGGTGGACCAGCTCAGCTCGTTCGCCAGCGAAGTGACGCGCGTGGCGCGCGAAGTGGGAACCGAAGGCGAGCTGGGCGGACAGGCGGAAGTGAAGGGAGTCGGTGGCGTCTGGAAAGATTTGACCGATTCTGTAAACTTCATGGCCGGTAATTTGACGGCGCAGGTCCGTAATATCGCAGAGGTGACCACGGCCGTGGCGAACGGCGACTTGTCGCGCAAGATCACAGTGGACGTGCGCGGAGAAATTCTCGAGCTGAAGAACACGATCAACACGATGGTGGACCAGCTTAGCTCCTTCGCGAGCGAAGTGACTCGCGTGGCCCGCGAAGTGGGAACGGAAGGCGAGCTCGGCGGTCAGGCTGAGGTGAAGGGCGTCGGCGGAGTCTGGAAGGATTTGACGGACTCGGTCAATTCGATGGCCGGTAACCTCACGGCCCAGGTCCGAAACATTGCCGAAGTCACCACCGCCGTGGCGAACGGCGACTTGTCGCGCAAGATCACAGTGGACGTGCGCGGAGAGATTCTCGAGCTGAAGAATACGATCAACACCATGGTCGACCAGCTCAACGCGTTCGCCCGCGAAGTTACCCGCGTGGCCCGCGAAGTAGGAACGGAAGGCGAACTGGGTGGTCAGGCCGAAGTCAAAGGCGTCGGCGGCGTGTGGAAGGATTTGACGGACTCCGTCAACTCCATGGCAGTCAATCTTACGGCGCAGGTCCGCAACATCGCTGAGGTGACCACGGCCGTTGCGAATGGCGATTTGTCCCGCAAGATCACAGTGGACGTGCGCGGAGAAATCCTGGAGTTGAAGAACACGATCAACACGATGGTCGACCAGCTCAGCTCGTTTGCCAGCGAAGTGACGCGCGTGGCACGCGAAGTCGGCACGGAAGGAAAGCTCGGCGGTCAGGCGATGGTGAAGGGGGTCGGCGGCGTATGGAAGGATTTGACGGATTCCGTCAATTCCATGGCGTCGAATTTGACCAACCAGGTACGTAATATCGCGGAAGTCACTACGGCCGTGGCGCGCGGCGACTTATCGCGCACCATCACCGTGGAAGTTCGCGGGGAAATCCTGGAGCTGAAGAACACGATCAATACGATGGTGGATCAGTTGAATGCGTTCGCCAGCGAAGTTACGCGTGTGGCCCGAGAGGTGGGCACGGAAGGCAAACTGGGAGGGCAGGCCGACGTGCGCGGCGTGGCCGGAACGTGGCGCGACCTCACGGAATCGGTGAACTCGAT
>Ga0070683_100002753_pt1 | contig 14053 bp, 16 predicted proteins | sample KBSC713LmetaG_FD_64662 | JGI IMG/M metagenome (GOLD analysis project Ga0070683, IMG submission 64662) | Corn rhizosphere microbial communities from Kellogg Biological Station, Michigan, USA - KBS C7.1-3L metaG | ecosystem: Host-associated > Plants > Roots > Rhizosphere ...
GGCGTAGGGTTCAAAAAATGCTCAAGAGCAGCTTCAACAAGCATGCTCTTGCCGGCACCTGGTCGGTCGCTTGCAACGTCGAGCCGACCGCAGACACCCTCGCTCAGCCGAACCGTTACTTTGCGACGCTCCGAGGCTTTTCGCCTGCGCTGTGGTCGAACCTCAACGAGATTGGTTTGCGCCCCAGCCATCTGCTGCATGTTCTGATAGTCCCCCAAGACACCACGATCGAGGCCGCGGCGTCGCGACACGATGAGGTGAACCAACATGATGGGAATTACAGAAAGAGCAGGACGGGCATGGCTTCAACAGCGCAAATCTTCCTGCCCTACGCTGGCGTAGAAAAAGAAAGAAGATGCGGAGTCGCGCTGTCCGGACCCAGTCTTGGCGCAACGGCAAACGCATGGACGACTCGCGAAACTCTATGGCGCGCTTTCCTCAAATTCGGCGCCAACTTATTAAGAGCCTTCGATCCGATAGAGAGATGCCGAGCGGATCAGCGCTTTTTGCGAAAAAAGCCCAGCCGGCTTTGTTTTCGAACGGCTAACGATGCTTGACGTAGTCTGGCATGGCAAAATGGAGGATTGGCAATGCGCGATCACGCCGAACCTTGCTCGCGCAATTGTTTGTCTTGCGGCGCGGCGTCCAACGATATCTCTTGCGCTAGACTCTGGCCCTTAGCCAGCCTGCGTCCCAAGGCCTCGACAAACCGCTCGTAGCGTTCACGGCCTTTGACTTGCGCAGCGGGGAGCGCGGCGTCCGGCACAGGTGACGTCGCAGTCAACCAGAAGCGCACGAAGAGGGCGAGCGCCTCATTGGAGATCGCGACATGACGTTCAAGGCGCTCGACCTGGCGCGTGAGCCGATCCAGCCTTTTCCCGAGCGCCGCCTCCATTCTTTCAGAATTATCGGGCGAGAGAAAGGAGGTAAGCGCCGTCTCGACGACGAACGCCTGATGCAGGCGCTTACGACCGGCATAGTCGGCAAGTTGTCTCGCAAGCTCGGGCGGGAGGCGAAATGTATGCTTGGTCCGCATGGCTCAGGTCAGAGGCCTAGACCGTCGTCGGGATCCATCGCGGCTTGACGCGCAAGGTTGGCCGCTTGCCTTCTCAAGGCGGTTGCGCGTTGCACCTCGTCATCGGGTTCTTCGTCGATGAATTCGAATTCAGCCTTCGCTGGAGCGGGCTCCGGTGCCACCTCTTCATGCTCAGGCAGCTCTGGTTCCCGCCGAATGCCGCTATTGGCGTGATCGTCAGCGGAATTGCCGCTCTGGGGACTGTCCGTTGTACGAACTTCTTTGGGCTTGGAGGTGACCGGATGGAGCCCGCTCCAGTCATTCCGCCTACCGCGAGGCTCGGCAACGCAGCCAAGTTTTGCCGGAGGCATCAGGCGTTCGCGAAAGCGTTCGTCCTCAAAATACCGCGCCTTCTTCGCCCGGATCGGCGAGCAACCGGCAATCAGGACCAATTCGTCGTCGGGTGGTAATTGCATGACTTCGCCTGGGGTAAGCAGAGGTCGGGCGGTTTCCTGCCTCGACACCATCAGATGCCCCAACCACGGGCTAAGCCTGTGACCGGCGTAGTTCTTCATGGCGCGTAGTTCTGTCGCCATTCCAAGCGCATCCGAAACGCGGCGTGCCGTCCTCTCGTCATTGGTCGCGAAGCAAACGCGGACGTGGCAATTATCGAGGATCGAGTTATTCGGACCGTAAGCCTTTTCGATCTGGTTGAGGGATTGGGCGATCAGGAAGCTTTTCAGGCCATAACCCGCCATAAACGCCAGCGCCGATTCGAAGAAGTCGAGCCTCCCCAGGGCGGGAAACTCGTCCAGCATCAATAGCAGCCGATGCCGGTGCTTTTGGGCATCGAGATCTTCCGTTAAGCGCCGCCCGATCTGGTTGAGGATCAGGCGTATCAGCGGCTTGGTCCGGCTGATGTCGGATGGCGGCACGACCAGATACAATGAGGCGGGCTGCCTGCCCTCGACAAGGTCACTGATCCGCCAATCACTCTGTCGCGTGACCTGCGCGATGACGGGATCGCGATAGAGGCCAAGGAACGACATTGCCGTCGACAATACGCCAGAGCGCTCGTTCTCGCTCTTGTTGAGGAGTTCGCGCGCGGCCGAAGCAATGACAGGATGTGGGCCGGAACGGCCAAGATGCGATGTCGTCATCATGGCGTCTAGGGTGACTTCGATTGTCCGCTTGGGGTCGGACAGAAAATTTGCGACGCCAGCGAGAGTCTTATCTTCCTCAGCGTAAAGCACGTGAAGAATAGCGCCTACCAGGAGCGAATGGCTCGTCTTTTCCCAGTGATTGCGCTTTTCTAAGGCGCCCTCGGGATCGACGAGCACGTCCGCGATGTTCTGGACGTCGCGCACCTCCCATTCCCCGCGGCGAACCTCCAGCAGCGGATTATAGGCGGCAGACCTTCGGTTGGTCGGGTCAAACACCAGCACGCGGCCATGCAGGGCGCGGAAGCCCGACGTCAGATTCCAGTTCTCCCCTTTGATGTCGTGAACGATACAGCTGCCCGGCCAGGTCAGAAGGGTCGGAACGACGAGGCCAACGCCCTTGCCAGACCGCGTCGGCGCAAAACAAAGCACATGCTCTGGTCCATTATGGCGCAGGTACGGGCGTCCGAATCTGCCGAGCACGACGCCGTCGGGACCCATCAGCTGCGCAGTCCGGACCTCAGACGCTGTAGCCCAACGCGCCGAGCCGTAGGTCGCAGCCGTCCGCGCCTCGCGCGCCCGCCAAATCGACATCACGAAGGCGACCAGCATTGAGAGAATGCCGCCCGACGCCGCGATGCAGGCGCCCTGCATGAATATTTTCGGCGCGTAGACGTCATAGACCAGCCACCACCAAAAAAAAGTTGGTGGATAGTAAACGGGTAGCCCACCGATCAGTACAAACCAGGGCGGCCCCAACTGCGGCTGAAATCCCAGCTTCCAGGCAACCCATTGCGTTGCCGCCCACATCGTGACGAGCACGATGCCGAGAGCAGCGCAAATTTGACCCCAAAGGACCCTGGTCGAGGACATAAGCGTAAGTTGCGGAGTCCTCGGCACGCTGCAAGACGGATTCGCTTGCGGTAGTAGAACATGTGGTCCTGGCGTAGAAATCGGACAAGCGTTCGCGGGCGATCAGCGACTAGGTGTCAAACAGGGAGCAAGACGATCTCATCATTGACGGCTATGAACCGCTAGACTGCTCGCATTTTTCAAAACCAGATTTACAGTCCCAACCCACGTTTCCTTCCGAAATCCCAATCGATGCCGCCGCTGTCTCGCTGAATGCCGCTCATAAATTGGCCGATGCGGTTTTCGAGAATGGGTTGCCAGGGCACAAGCCGGAAACCCAATCCATCTTCGATCATGGCAAAGCGTCCGCTGGCAAGAGAGGCAACACCGGTGAGGCGGCCACTGACATATTCGCCCGTTTTACTGGACGTGAAGGTCAAGCCTCGCTCGGAAGCCATTTCGCGACCGACGCGATCCACTTCCCGTTGCTCTAGATTTGCGACGGTATGGGACGGAATCCTTACCGTGCCCTCCCTGACGGTGGCATAGCCCATTTCAACGAGGCGCTCGGTGCGACGTTGGAGTGCGTTCCTGATGTCCCGGCCGAAGCCAGAATCAGCGATAACCCGAGGCTCGCGGGCCGTCAGCTCACGATCGAGCCAGGTGGCGCCCTCGGTTGCAATCTGTTGCTCGAGTTTTTCCGACGAAAGGATCTTAATCCTCGGCCCATCACCGCCTCTCGTGCGATCGTAGGCCTGACCACGTTCAAGGATATCTCCGGGGATTTTCCAATGGTCGTCGTCGATCCGTTCGACGTGTCCCGCGCGACGCAAGGCCTCCAACCTGCGCACATGCGAGCGGACAAACGACGCAGGATCCTTGAGCTCTCGTTCGAACTGCTGGCGGATGCGTTCCAAGTGCCGGCTCGGCCGGTAGATTCCATCGTTCTCGCCGGTGTTGAGCGCGATATTGCGATCGGCGGCTCGCGGTCCGGAGGCGGCCGGACTCACCTCGACGATCATGTCCCGTCCAGTATCCTTCAGATGCGAGCCGTCGGGAAATTCTACGTGATGGACACGGCCGTCGACCCCGTCGATTACTAAATAGGTCCGCTCGTCCATTTCATCGCCGGCCAACCCCTTGGCGAGGATCCGGCCTGTGATCTTCTCGCCCGGCCGAACACCATGGCGGACGTACTGTTCGATCCCGCGGTCTTCTTCCAGTCCGTGGCTTGTGAGCGCCCGATGCATGGTCTTGATGATATCGTTGCGATCTGAAAGCTCCTTCAAGGTGTCCTCGGCACGATCCGAGATCACCCATTGCCCGGTCTCAACCTCGTTCGACAAGCCATAACGTTGCAGGAATTTCACCCGACCGATCATGACCCCGCGGTTCTCGCGAAAAGCATAGGTCGCCCCTTCTCCCGGCCGCAGGTCAATCACTCCCCTCTCGTGCTGCTCGGTCGCGAGCATCTTGTCGAGCCGGGTCCAGCGCTCCGCCTCGACCTCCGTCCTCAACTTGGCCTGAAGTTCGAGTTCGCTCTGGTGTCCGAGTTCCAGGGTTACCAGCTCGGAAGCACGATAACGGATGCCATGGGCGATATAGTTTCCGGCGATGTTGAGGATACCACCCTCCTCCAGGACGCCGCGCACCACGATGTGGGTATGGGGATGGCCGGTGTTGTAATGATTGATCGCGATCCAGTCGAGGCGCGTCTCCAGGTCCTTGTCGACTTGGCGCATCAGGTCTCGCGTGAAGCTTCTCAGATCGGCCATTTCATTGGAGTCTTCGGGCGCCACAATAAAACGGAACTGATGCCGATCCTCACGTCCCCGCTCGACGAAAGCCTTGCCGTCGGCATCGTCCTCAACAGCCGAATACGCCTTCCCTCTTTGCCCGTCCCGATTGACACCATCGCGTTTGAGGTAGCGAAGATGGGCATCGACCGCTTTGCCCGCCATCTTGGTCTTCTCCGCGCCATGCAGCTGGTGTCCCCGCCCCTGGGGATTGAGCTTGAAGATCCTCGCCTTGACCGCGACGCGGCGTGCCCGGAAACGGCCGCTCGAATCCTGCTGCCACCCACCATCGTGACCCTCGCGACGAAACAAGGGGACGACTTTTGCGCCACGGCCCCGCGCATTGAACCGCCCGCTTAGCCCTCTCTCCCGCCCGCCACCGGGACCAGGTTCGCGGCCAATCCTTTTCGGGTCACCGCCAGCCCTCCTGACGGCCACCTGAACCTGCTTCAGGAACGACTGGGACCTGAGATTGCCGCGCGGGTTGATCCGGGTCCCGCGGCTACCTACCCGTCCGGGCCGCACATGAAAATCATCGCCTTGATCTTGCGCCATGAACTGACGATCCTCATCGGACGGGCCCCTCGCAAGAGCCGCGACGGGTCGATCGCATAAAATCGCAGCCACGCGCACGAGATCGAAATAAAATGTGGAGTCCCTCAAATCGAACTCCGCGAGCGCCATCTCGTGGCGCGTTGAGATTGTTCGAAAAGTTTGAACGGCGCCAGCCGCACTCATCTAAACGTCGTTTGAGCGCCAGTCGTCGCGTTGCTAAAAACCAATGTGCAGACAAAGGTTTCCCGATCGCCGATCGTCGGCGAGTTCGCGAACGCCAGTTCGCTTTATCTTGCCCTCCTCGCCCTCCTCGGTCGCTCGTCTCCTGCTCCCAATTCCCGAGTTGCAAGCTTCCAGGAATGAGCAGCGGATTGCGACACACTGCACTTTCGGTCATCGCTATAAATCCTCAGATGGTTGACGCATGAACGGGTCAGCGGAGAGTGGTTTCGGTGCAACGTTTCGGCATCGGGAATACAGACCAAGTCACGGTCGCCGCGCTTCCGAATGATCGACAAACAGCGGTGCTTCCCGCCAAGGAACTGCACGTCCGATGCGAATTGGCACGCGTTCGCTATGCTCGTCATCGAGCAATGGCGTGACGGCCGCAACGTAAGCTATGGTTTCTTGTGGAAGCGGTCGCCCCGTCGTGAGGTGCTGTTCGTACCGCGCTGGACCCGCGTGATAGGCTGCAAGGAAGCCTGCCGATCCGAAACGGTTGTGCATGTCTTTGAGGTAAGCGGCGCCCGCGATGATGTTGTCGTGAGCGTCAAATGGGTCGGCGCCGAGACCATAGCGAACGCTGAGTTCGACCCAGGTGCCGGGCATGAGCTGCATCAACCCCATGGCACCGCGAGACGAAATCGCATGCTCGTCCCCGCCACTCTCAACCCGCATCACAGCACGGATCCAGCCCGCCGGGGCGGCGAAGCGGCCAGACGCCTCGTCGATGAATTTGGCGAACCGATCGACCGCTTCAGAATGCGCCGCAGTTTGTGCGCGGGCACTCGATTCTAGGACCGGCGAGCCGGCGACCTCACACATAAACGGCGCGATGGCGGCGATGACACGCATCAGTGTGCGGAGCCTACCAAGCCGTGCAATCGAGCTCACGGTTGCATGTGTACGACCCTTCCCCTGCGGATCGTTGGCAGGCTTTTCCATGAGTGAGCACGGCCGGGAAGGAAAAATCGGAGCCGGTTCGGGGGACCGGCCACCGACCGTGCGAGCGTGACGGTCGTGCATGATCACTCCTCGTCAGTCCACACAGGTACCGCTCTGCCGATAACCGCTGATGCAGGCAACGGTCCAAAGTATCGGCTGTCGAGCGAGTCCGCGGACTGCCAGTTCATGACAAAGACATCCCCATCCGCGATCACGCGGCATCCATGCCAGACTGGAAGTGGACGGTTTTGCCCGTCGCGGTCGCGGGCCTCGCCGACATCGACGCCATCGACGGCAATCTTTAAGCCATTCCTGCAAACCGTTTGTCCGGGCAGCGCCAATACGCGCTTGAGCATGGGCACGCCGATCGGCAAATAGCCGTTGAGGTCAAGAAACGCAGCGAGCAGATCAGGGGGCTGCACGGCGACGAGTTCAGTAACGGCCAAGCGTGTCGTAGCTTGAACACGATAAAGGCCGATCGGAACGCTGTTTGATGCGTTCCATATGTAATGCGGTGTCGTTCCCCCGATTGTGGAAAGGAGAAGACTTGTCGCAACAATTGCCGTGAAAAGTGCCGGACACCGGGCGTTCATGACGTCACCCTCCGGCGATGGAGCCAGGCTTGGTGGCGGGATCGCGTGTATGGCCGAGGTGTTTCGTTGACCGACAATCGGTTGTGAACGTGGTGCCAATAATCAGGCGCGGCGTCGGCAGGATCGATGCCGAGGGCCTCGACAACATCGATCATTTGCAGAGCACGTTCGACCTTGGGCCAGCCGGATAGTCGTAACAGGCTCTCACCGCCCGGCGTGATCCAGGGCAAAGTCGAGTACGGTTGCCCCGGTGTCACGGCGCGCAGGATATCGATTCGAGATAAGACGGTTCCGAAGTCGTTGGACGTCCAACGCACGAACGCGAAGACGCTGCCGGGGGAGAACGTCAGAACGCGCCGATTGCGGTCGAGAACCTTCTCTGAAACGGGTCGACCAAAGCGAACGCGGTTCTCGATGCGCTTTTCGAGCCAGAGAAGTTCAACCGTTGTAAGATCGCCAGCGCCGGCCTCGTTCGTTGAATGGCTGTTGGGAGCATGAGGTTGTGTCTTCATGGGTCAGCGCCGCTCCTTTCCCGCATAAGGAATGGGAGCGTGCCGCTTCGCCGGCAGCACTGTGCCGACGCCGGGATCGCTCGTCGAAGTTCTGGTGCCGCGGTCGGCCCATGCGTTCAGATCGGCAACCGAGTAGACGACGCGGGCTCCGATCTTCCGGTAAGCGGGGCCGGTCCCGTAAATTCGATGTTTTTCCAAAGTGCGAGGTGACAGGCCAAGGAATCGTGCCGCCTCCGCAGTCCGCAAGTACCGTGGCGGCAGACCGGCGTTTGGATCGGACATCTGAAGGTCTCCATGGTCGTCTGGTGAACCGGTGCAATCACCGGCGCGTCGGCGGACACCATGGAGGACGAAAGCCTCAAAGAGGGATGGCGAAGATTGGGGGGTGTATTTTCGCTACCCCCTGACGAGCGGATTTATCTTTTTCGGGAGAGCGGTCTCAGCAAAGCGCGGTAGCCGCCCTGCACCAAAGCGAATCCAGTCTTGACCAAGCGTTTGATCTGATCCCGCAGTTCGTGCGTTGGCCATTCCCGCTCGGAAATACGATGGGCGGGTAACAGCACTTCGGCGATTTCGCGGTAGGTAGCGCCGTCGGTGCCTGCATCCGACGCCCGCAAGGCGAGTGCTATTCGCCGCCGGCGATATGCCGAAATGGCGTGCGGAGGCGCGCCCTGCGGCCGGCCATTGAGCCCTTTCCACAAGCGAATACCAGCACCTGCCCTGAATTCGAAGTCGCGGTCGAGTGGCAATTCGACGGTGTAGGCAGCGGCGATGATCGGCTCTTCCTTGAACCAAATACGATGCTCTACGCCGCGCAAAGATAACACGGCGTGCCAACCATCCGGGCCTTGCCGAAATTGACTTTCGTTCAGCTCGCTGAGATCCAGCCTGACGTGTGTAGCCGGCTCGACAGGCGACGCCGGACGCACCGGCACAATCGTCGGCACGGCTTCGGGAGCCCAGAAGATCGTCTGTTCGAGGAAGGATCGATCGGGATCAGCTGCGAAAAACCAACCCCCAGTGCTGCCGGATTCGGCCGCTCAAAGCTCGATCTGATAATGAGATCGTCTGACAATCTCGTTCGAACGACGCGTTGCGGCGCAGGCATTCCCACGCGATTCCGGTCATTTCGGCTTGTTCGATGTGGTCGTAGTAGGTGTCGTCCAACGATCTCCAGTTGAACTTTGGCATGTACTCGTCCCCAAACCTGAGCTGCCGCGCCGGCGGTGGCATAATTCTAACAAGCTCTCGTTGAAGCTAGTCCCCAAGCGTGCATCACGCGATGCGGTGGAACGACACCAACGTCCGCGAGAAAATTATTCCACGACGTGTTCAGAGATTTGGATTTGATGCTCCGCCACGAAGCAAGTGGCGATATCCATGCTCCGTCATCCATTTTGCACGGGTCAGGTGGCTGTCGAACGCTCGTCTCGCGCGATCAGGCTCAAGCTCTGGATTGATGTGCAGCACGATTTGCGTCACTTCACGCCAGTCGGCCCCCTCCTTATCCGCATCGAGCATGCGCAAATAAGTAATGATGTGCTCTTCGTCGTAGACCGTGAGGACGGAATCCGTCGGCGCAAGATCGGCAACGTCTGGATCTCGTGGGGGTTTTTTCATGCGCGCGTCACAAAACGAATGACTCTCAGTTTCTGCCCAACCGCAACGATCCATCGGGCTTTCTTTAGCCCCATTTCAGTCGGCGCCGCCAGCAGCATTTAGGTGTAGCCAGAAGGCGCATGCCGGCCGCCGCGTATTATAACACGTAGCGCCAAAATACGCGATTCCTTCCTATCCTGCGGATGGACATTCGCAAGGTATTTGGAGCAAATGCACGTCGATTTCGCTTGGCGCTTAAGCTGAGCCAAGAGGCCGTGGCTGAACGAATGGGGGTTGATCGCGCCTTCATCAGCAGCATGGAGCGGGGAAAGCAAAATGCGACCCTGCTGACCATCTGGGAAACAGCCCAAGCACTTGAGGTCAGGCCAATGGAATTGCTCGAGGAGAAAGGGCCGAAGACACGGACCTAGACCTGCTAGCCGCAGCAAAGCGATGAAAGACGATTAACAGATACGATTTTTCGATCCATGATCGAACTCGGAGGAGTTCAGTGACGAAAAATGACCTTTCTAGGGTCTATCGAGACTACATTGCATGCCTGAACAAGCAGGATTGGCCGAACCTGGAAAAGTTTGTCCGGAAGAATGTTCGCTACAATGGCAAAAGCGTAGGCTTGGCAGGTTATCGCCAGATGCTCGAAGGGGACTTTCGTTCGATTCCGGACTTGCATTTTGAAATTGAGTTGCTGGTCACAGAGCCGCCTCATGTGGCAAGCCGATTACTTTTTAATTGCACACCTTTGGGAGTCCTCTTTGGCTTGCCAGTGAATGGCAAGAGGGTTCAATTCTCGGAAAACGTCTTCTATCAGTTCCATGATGGGCGAATTGAAAACGTTTGGTCCGTCATAGACAAAGCTTCAATTGAATCCCAGTTGTAAGCGAAGCCCCCGCGCAGCTTGAATGTTGCAACTGTCCTGCAGCGTGAGGTGAGAAGCCCCGCCCGATGTGTTCGAGCGGGGCTTAAGTCGTAGCGGACCCTTATTCGCCGTTCTTCCGCGGCCGCGACCACAGCAGCGTGTAGCCTTCGCCACCTTCGTCGTCGAACAGGTTAGCGTAGATCGGCGCGTTGAAGGAGGGATCATCGAGCTTGAGCGAAAGGTAGTCGCGGCCTTCCTCGGAGCGCTTCGACCAGGCTGCGCCGATCTCGGCTCGGCCCACAAAGACTCGGTGGCTCGGAGCTTTGTCGTTGGAGGGGTTGGATTCCGCGACGATGCGGACGCCTTTGGCCTGCAGGCTGAGGGTGACGATCTCGCCCTGGAAATCGTTGCCGACCTTCTTGAACGAACCGATGGTAGCCATCTCACTTCTCCTGTTTGTGTTTCGAGCCCGCGACCACCGCGGCCTCGATGGCGATCTACAGGCGGAAGACGATCGGCGACGCACCCGAAGGGCTGGAGCGCAGCGGAGGATGCTGTCGACGCTACTTTCTTGCCTCGCGAGGAATGGGCGTTAGCCCAGGGGAAGAAAGTCGCGTCGACAGCGTTGCGGCTCAGACGATCGAGGCGCAGCCGGTCTTCGGCCAGATCGAGCCATCACAGAGGCCACGTGTGTCCGCCTGCTGAACCACAAGTCCGGGAGAAGATGGCGGGTCTCAGTTCGGTCAGGCAAGAGGTCGGAACGGTTCGGCGTAGGAAAAGAAACGAAGGGAGGCAAAAGGCGATGTTGACGACGCGGCCACCATCCCGAGCGAACGGCTCTACCGGCGCATCTATGTGCACCGGACGCAATCACTGCCATCTCATCGAAGTGTTCCGAGGAAAGTCGCGACTACCTATCGCTCAGGCTCGCTGACCCACGCTCGGCGCGCCGCTCTAACCGATGATTCGGCAGGCAGATGGCGCAAGATCATTGCTTATGCGCCGCGGTCGAGAGAACCGGCCGAGGATCGCTCCCGATTGCCCCGTCCGTATCGAGCGGGCGACTCTCGGTGAAGACAGTCAACCTCGTCCACGCCGTGCCGCCAATAAAGACCGCACTGATGCAGGCGAAGATCTCGCGCCATACCAACGATGGCACGCCGATTTGCGACATCGCAAACACAACCTGATAGCCAGCAAGTGTCGCCGGGACAGCAAACAGGGCGGCAATGATGGCACGGACGATCACCGAGCGCGTCATCGCAAACGCAATTTGACCGATAGCAAGAGTGATCCCGCCGGCGGCAATGCCAAGAATAGGCGCACCCAGGACACCGGCCCCGCCATGTAACGCCAGCATGAAAACGTAGAGTCCGACAAAGAACGGCAAGGCGTATGCCGCCAGCGTGAAGATCAGCCAGCAGAACAAGCCAATGCCAGCAAAGTTCAGGAGAAGTCCGAGGACGAGCATGGTGGTGGCTCCGTATGCAAAGGGATTATGGTTGCGCCTTCCACCACCACCACGGCGCGGCTTTGGATATGTATTCGAAACGAGGCGGAGTTGCGGCGATGCAACTCCGCCTCGGTGGTGTGGAAGATGGCAGGTCGGCGCTCACAAAGCGCCGAATTTCCAAACGGCGATCCCGAGGCGCTTCGCCTTGTCGGCGAGGTTGTCCTGGATTCCCGTTCCCGGAAAATGCATCACGCCGATCGGCATGAGTTCGAGCATGGCGTCGTTGCGTCTGAACGGCGCCGCCTTGGCGTGCTTTGTCCAGTCCGGCTTGAACGCGATCTGCGGTACCTTGCGATTGGTCGCCCATTTGGAGGCGATCAGTTCGGCGCCCTTTGGCGAGCCGCCGTGGATGAGGACCATGTCGGGATGCTTGGCGTGGACCTTGTCGAGGCGATCCCAGATCAGGTGGTGGTCATTGAAGTCGAGGCCACCGGTAAGAGCGACCTTCGGTCCTGCCGGCAACATGACCTCTGTTTCGGCGCGGCGTTTGGCTGCGATAAATTCGCGAGAGTCGATCATTGCTGCGGTGAGCGTGCGATGGTTGACAAGTGACCCCGACCGAGGGCGCCAGGACGAGCCGGTATGAATGTCGAAGCGTTCGATGGCCTGATCGCGGAAGAATTCCAGGCAGTTTCGGCGTTCGATCAACGTGATGCCTTCGGCCGTCAAGCGCTCAAGTTCGACCGACTGCACCTCGGAACCGTTCTGCTCACGCTGGCTCTTGCGTTGCGCCTGTTCGTTGTCGTCGAGCTGGCGCCCGATGCGGTCGGCGGCACGATGGAACAGGTTGACGGTGGACCAAAGCAGATCCTCCAGGTCCGGCTCGAGCCGGGTGTTGTTCAGGGTGGCGACCAGGGCGTCGAAGATGTCGGCGATGGCGCCTGCGATGGCTTTGCCTTCGGGTAGCGGCCTCGGGTCAGGCTCGTCCTGGAAGGGACGGTGTCCATAGAGCTGAAGCTCGTTGAGCAGATGATCGGTCGGAGAAGAGTCGTGCGGTGGTTCGAGTTCGGTATCGTCGTGGTCGGTCGTCATGGCCCGAGGTCCTTTTGCCGGTCGGCCGCGCCCATCGCGGCCTTCGTGGCGATCACCAGGCGGCAGGCGGAACGGACCAGAACCCGGAGCAAAGCGCAGGGCCGGAGCGAAGCGGAGGATGGCGGAGGGGCGGCTATTTTGGTTCGCGATGCAAAGCGCGCCGTCGTCACATATATAACATAAGCGGCTTTCGGCGACGCGCGGCGGAAAATAGCCGCCCCGCAGCCATTGCCGGGCCGGCCCGCTTGCCGTCCGATCGCCCTCTAGAAGGCCGGGGGCGCGACTCTGGCCGGCAATGCCGGCCTCGGGCCGACCAGCGATGACGATATGCGATCGAAGCGGCCTCCGTCATGCCGTATCCGTCGTCGTCAAGGGTAAGAAGCGGACAATATCCTGCGGCAAAAGCTGCCTACGTAAGGTCGTCCGAAGATCCTCAATGCCTAGCGTGCGCAGGTCCTCATTGAAGTCGCCGAGCGTAGGCGACAGTGGAAACGCCTCGATGCCGCTTTCCCCTGCCCGGGACATCAAAGTCGCTGCCGCGCCCATTCCGGCTGGGTCCGCATCGCAAGCGATATAGAGGCGTCGGATCGTGAACGGCAGAAGTAGGGCCGCGAGATGGTTTGCGGAGAGTGCCGCCGCCACCGGCATAGTCGGAAGCATGCAACGGACCGAGAGCATGGTCTCGATGCCCTCTCCGGCAACGAGCACATCATTGGCCACTCCAAAGCGGACTGCATTGCCGAGTAGATCACCCATCGCGCGCCGTGGCGTGTCGATCGGCGCCTTACCGAGCCGGTAGGAATCAAAGCCCTCGGGATCCAGCCACGTGCGGTGCACGCCCGTGATCTTGCCGTCGAGATCCGTGACACAAGCGATCATCGCCGGCCAGATTTCGGGAGGCGAGTCTTCATCGGGCCCATGGTAATAGCAGCGTGGCTGATAACGGAGACTGCCACTGTGGTGCAGTTCGACAATACCGCGACGGCGCAAATAGAGCTCCACGAGAGTCCCCTCGGTCGGTCGCGAAATCGCAAAGAGGCGTCTGGCCGCCTCCCGCGATCCGCGCTGTACCGCTGGACGAAGGGATTTCTGGGAAAGTTCGGGCACCGGGCGAGGCAGATTCAGAAACCTCCTCGCCTCATCAGCAACATCGCGGAAGTCGCGGAAACCAAGGCGCGCGCGAATAATGTCGAGCAAGTCACCATGTTCTCCGGTCGCCGCATCGGTCTTATGTTCAGCTGCACATAAGACAGAATATGTTGCACCGAGAGTTATGTTGCGCATTTGCGATTGGGGGCTGTCTCACGGACGATTGGCAGCTTCTACGCAACATAACGCCAGCGCGCTGCGGGAGGTTGCGTGATGTCCCGCGACGCTTCCGAACT
>Ga0070683_100002754_pt1 | contig 14047 bp, 13 predicted proteins | sample KBSC713LmetaG_FD_64662 | JGI IMG/M metagenome (GOLD analysis project Ga0070683, IMG submission 64662) | Corn rhizosphere microbial communities from Kellogg Biological Station, Michigan, USA - KBS C7.1-3L metaG | ecosystem: Host-associated > Plants > Roots > Rhizosphere ...
GCATTGGTACCGGCGTAGCGGGCGCTGTGCCCGGAGAGCGTCGCCGAATCGAGCACGAGATAACCCAGCACGGTGTTCGAAACTGCCTGTCGCGTGGCGAGACTCTCCGCCGCGGCCAGTGTGGCAGGTGTCACGGCGCGAACCGCCGTACGGGACGTGTCACCCTGTAGCCCGCCATTCAGCTCCGTGGCGATGGATGTGCCGAGCGTCGTCCCGGTCGCATCGAGAATGACGATACGGGAGACGTCACTCGATGCCTTGCTGCGGGACGCGAGCCACGGCGGTACGAAGATCAGCGCGCCGAACACCAGCGGTCCGAATATCGTCGCGATGAGGAACCAGCGGGTGCGCACGCGCTCGAGATACTCCCGCGCAAAGACAACGCGCAGCTTATCCATTGCCGGTCATGCCCTCCTCGATACCGGTGGCTCCCACCCGGTCAATGAAAATCCGGTGCAGCGATGGCTGCGCCAGCTCGAAGCGCCGGATGGACGCACCCGCGTCCACCAGCCGCCGCAACAGTTGCTGCGAGGTCGCGCCCTCCGCGAGCTCCACGTCGAGCGAGCGATTCGCGTCATCCATGCGGCTCACGAGTGCCCGGTCCGTGAGCACCTCCGCCACGCCATTCCAGGGGCCGGCGTCGAGCTCCAGCAGGATGTGCCGGCCGCCATGCGCCCCCTTCACGTCCGCCACCGCGCCGTCCAGCACCTTCTCTCCCCGCGCCAGGATACACACCGCGTCGCACATGCGCTCGGCCTGATCCATGAGGTGCGTGCTGAAGATCACGGTCTTCCCGGCTCGCTTCATCTCGATCACGATGTCCTTGAGCGCCTGCGCGTTAATGGGATCGAGACCGCTGAATGGTTCATCCAGGATGATCAGCTCGGGCTCATGGAGCAGCGCTCCGATGAACTGCACCTTCTGCTGCATGCCGCGCGACAGATCGTCTACCCGGGCGTTCCCCCAGTCCCGCTCCCCGGTACTGAGACTCAGGCGTTCCAGCCATGCATCGATGCGCCGGTTCGCCTCACCGCGCGGAATGCCCTTGAGCTCGGCCAGAAAGCGCAGCACCCGTCGCACCTGCATGCGACGATAGAGTCCCCGCTCCTCAGGGAGATACCCCACGCGGTCGATCGCACCCTTGGCGTTGTTCGGACGCCCCATGACACGGATCGTACCGGAATCAGGCGCGATCACATCCAGGATCATGCGCAGCGTCGTCGTCTTGCCCGCACCATTGGGACCGAGCAGACCGTACACGGTCCCCGTGGGCACACGCAACGAAAGATCGCGCACGGCCACGTGAAGGTCGTAGCGCTTGACGACATGATCCAGCTCGATCGCAAAATCCGGCATGGAAGCCAACGGGAGGGTTTGCCGTGCAAGGGGCAGGCGCAATATACGCGACCGCGATGGATAATGGGGAACGACGTGACGAGGATGCCACTCTCGAAGGCCTGTTGCGCGCGCCGGCATGCTTGCTGGCGTTCCGCGGGCAGGGTAGCTTGGCGATATTCCTCCATGCGACAATCCGCATTCGACCCGAGTCACACGCCATGAGACGCGCGCGATCGCTCGCACTTCTGTGTGCAGTGCCGGCCGCGTTTCTCGTGGCGTGCGCGCCGTCCCAATCGGCCATTGTCGTCTTCAACGCCGGCAGTCTCTCGCGCCCCCTCCGCGCGGCGCTCGACAGCTTCGCCCTTCGTGCGCACGTGCGGGTCGAACAGGAAAACTCGGGCAGCCTGGAGACCGCGCGCAAGCTCATTGATCTGCACAGGACGCCGGATGTGATCGCGCTCGCCGATTACGAGGTATTTCCGCAACTGCTCATGCCGAAGTACGTGACCTGGTACGCCGACTTCGCGCGGAATCGCATGGTTGTCGCGTACACGGCGTCATCGCGATTCGCCTCGGAAATCAATACGAACAACTGGTGGCAGATTCTGCAGCGCCCCGGCGTCCAGGTCGGGCGCGCCGATCCCGATCTCGACCCCAATGGCTACCGGACGCTGCTCACCCTGCAGCTCGCGGAGCGCTACTACCGCCAGCCCGGGCTCCATGACCGGCTGCTCGCCGCCGCACCCGCGCGCAACGTGCGTCCCAAGGAAGTGGATCTGCTGGGCGTGCTGCAGGCGGGGGAGCTGGACTACATCTGGTCCTACGAATCGGTCGCGCAGGCGACCGGGCTGAAATACGTGCAGCTCCCGGACTCCATTGACCTGGGATCGCCCGGAGACTCGGCGTTCTACGCGACGGCGGCGATTCGCGTTCCGGGCAAGACGCCCACGGACACGATCGCGTTCCGCGGACAGCCCATCGTCTATGCGCTCTCCATTCCGACCGCCGCGCCCCACCGGGAGATTGCCGAACGGTTCGTCGCGTTTCTGCTGTCCGCTGACGGCCGGCGCGTGCTGCGCGCCCAGCAGCTCGATGCACTGGATCGGCCCGTACTCGTCGGTACAGGCGTTCCAGGCACGGTTCAGTCCGCGGCGCGCTGACGCATGGAGGGTGCGCTCGCCGATTCGCCGCGACAGCGGTCGATGGGCAGCTATCGCATCGCGAGCATTGTCGCCGCGCTTGTCGGCTCGCTCTTTCTGCTCTTTCTCATAGCGCCCATTGCGCGTCTGGTCGGTGCCGGCGGTGCCGCCGGTATTCCCAGGCTGTTCACTGATTCCGAGCTCCGGGCCTCACTGTGGCTCACGGGTCTTACCGCGACCGCGGCGACGGTGCTGGGTGTGTTCGGCGGCACGCCTGTGGCGTATCTGCTTGCCCGGCACGCCTTCCGGGGTCGTGCCGTGATCGCGGCAATCCTTGATCTGCCCCTGCTCATTCCGCACCCCGTGGCCGGCATCGCGCTGCTGCTCGTGCTGGGTCGCCAGAGCGCGATTGGTCGCGTGCTGCTGCACGCCGGCATGCAGGTGGCGGGATCGGCGATCGGCATCGTCTGCGCGATGCTGTTCGTGTCGGCGCCGCTGTTCATCAGCGGTGCACGCGAGGCGTTTGCGCGCGTGGAGCCGCGCTACGAAGCCGTCGCGCGCACCCTCGGTGATCCGCCCTGGCGCGCGTTCCGACGCGTGACGCTCCCGCTTTCGCTGCGCGGGCTCATCGCGAGCGCCGTGGTGATGTGGGCACGCGCCGTGAGCGAGTTCGGCGCCGTCGTGATTCTGACCTACAATCCGAAGGTCGCCAGTGTGCTGAGTTACGACCGCTTCACCAGCTTCGGCCTTCAGGAAGCTCTGCCCGTCGCGGCCGTGCTCGTGATCCTGTCGCTCGTACCGCTCGTCATCCTGCGCACTCTGCGTCCCGAGGGAAGCGCAGGGCTGGTTCCGTGATCGAGCTGGACGGGGTACGCGCGCGCGTTGGCGGCTTCGAGCTGCGCGACATCACCTTCACCATCCCCGCACGCGGCTACGGCGTGGTGATCGGACCAGCCGGCTCCGGAAAGACCACGTTACTGGAAACCATTGCCGGTGTGGTGCCGAGCCGGGCGGGCGAGCTGCGACTGCAGGGGCGCGCCGTGACCGATCTGCCGCCGGAGCGACGCGGCATTGGCATGGTGTATCAGCACGGCTTCCTGTTCCCGCACCTCAGCGTGGAGCAGAACATTCTCTACGGCGCCACGGATCATGCCTTCGCGCGCGACATCGCGGAGCGTGCGGGCGCCAGGACGCTGTTCGATCGCCACGTCTCGAGCCTGAGTGGCGGCGAACGCCAGCTCGTGGCACTGGCGCGCGCCATCGCGGCCCGCCCGCCCGTTCTGCTGCTCGACGAGCCGTTCGGCGCGCTCGATCCGCGCCGCCGCACGCTCGTGCGGCGCATGGTACGCGAGCTCCATCGCGAGCTGGAGATGACGGTGCTGCAGGTGACACACGATTTCACCGAGGCAGGATTGCTCGGGGACGTGGCCGTGCTGCTGGATGCGGGGCGCGTGCTGCAGTCCGGGCCGCCCGAGCAGGTGTTTCGCCAGCCCGCCTCCGCGTATATCGCGGAATTTCTCGGGGCCGAGAACGTGTTCGCCGGCACGGTTCGCGTGCTGGGCGATGCGGCGCCGGACTGGGTGCCTGGCGAGGCAGAGGCGCTTGGCCGCGGACACCACGCGCTGGAATTCCGGAGTGAAGCGCTCACGCTCTACACCGTGGGCGATGCGTCCCCCGGGGCGGGCTATGCCGTCATCCGCGCGGAGGAAGTGGTACTGTCGCTCGAGCCACACCCATCCTCGGCGCGCAACCAGTTCCGTGGCACGATCACGGAAATCGCCACGCTCGGCGCGCTCACGCGCATCACGCTCGACGTGGATGGCACGCCGCTGGTCGCCGCGCTTACCACACGATCAGCGCGGGAGCTCGGCCTTGCATCCGGCACGGCGGCGTACGCGATGTTCAAGGCCATGGCCGTTCACTTGTGCTAGCGGCAACGCCACCCTTCCGCCGCCCCACCCTTGGGAATCGGCAATCGGGAATGGGGAATCGATAAGGCAATCCGCCCCCTCCCGCCGCACCCTTACTTCATCAAAAGCAGGGAATCGGCCTCCCCATTCCCCATTCCCACGATTCCCCATTCCCGATTGCCGATTCCCAAGGGAGGGGTGACGGGGCAGGGCCGCTATCCGATCTTCCCCGCCATCCACACCAGGCTCTGCGCGACGTGCGCGCGCCAGTAGTCCCAGTTATGCGTGCCGGGCCACTCCCGGTACACGTGCCGCACGCCCAGCGCCGTGAGCTCGGCGTCGAACGCGCGGTTCTGGTCCGCAAAGGGATCATCATGGCCGACATCCATGAAGAGCGCCGGCATGCGTGCGGGCTGCGTGGCGAGCACGTATCGCACGCGCGTGAGCGGATCACGCGCGCGCCAGCCACCCACATCCCGGCCGAAGGACTGCTGCATGTAGCTCCACAGTCCGTGCGCGGCTTCGGGGAGCTGCGCGTTCGTCTCCGCGAAGACGGGGTGGCCATTGTACGGGTGCGGGCCGAGATACATGGGACTCAATACACCGCTGTGGCTCGCCGCCGCGGACCAGACATCGGGATATTCGAGCGCGAGCGAGACGGCGCCGTAGCCGCCCATGCTCAGCCCGGCGATCCCGCGATGTGCGCGATCGGCCATCGTCCGGTACGTCGAGTCCACGTACTGCACCAGGTCGCGGCGGATGTAGTCGTCATAGTGCGTCCAGGGAACGCAGTAGCTGCGCGCCGGTTCCTTGCGCGTGGTGTCCTTCACGCACGCGTCGTACGTGCCGAGCCGGTTCCACGTGGTGTACCAGCCATCATCCCCGTCGGGCATCACCACGATCATCTCCGGCATCCCGCCCGCGATGAGGGAATCCATCGTCGTATCGAGGTGCCCGAATTTCACCCAGTCTGTCTCGCTGCCGAACATCCCGTGCAGGTAATAGGCGACGGGATAGCGCCGATCGGGATGGTCCGCGTACGACGGCGGCAGGTACACCTCGACGTGCTTGTGCACGCCGAGTGCCTGGGACCTGAAGGTGTCCGTCTGAACCGTGCCGTGTGCTTCGTGACCCCGCGCTGCTGGGTCCGGGCGAGCGGATGCCGTCGCCGCGCCGCCATGCATGGCCGCGAGCAGCGCGATCAGCGCAACCAGATCAGCCATGCGACACGAGGGCCTGGGTGAGTGCGCTCCATGCGAGCAGTGCGCATTGCTGGCGCTGCGGCAGCCGCGCCACGCCGGACAGGGCGCGGAGCTCGCCGAGCGACGCATCCGCCGCGGCGGTGCTGTCCCCCTCGATCATGCGGGTGAAGGTCGCGGCCACGTGGCCAATGTCCTGCGCGGACCGGCCCTTGAGCAGCTGCGTCATCATGGACGCCGAGGCCTGGGAGATTGCGCACCCTTCACCGGCGAACTTCACATCGCGCACCGTGTCACCATCCAGTTCGAGTTGCAGGGTGATCACGTCGCCGCAGAGTGGATTCTTCTTCGTGACCGTCGCGTCAGCGTGCTCGAGCGAGCCGCGGTTGCGAGGGCGGCGGTAGTGATCGAGGATGAGATCCTGATAGAGCGCCGTGAGATCGGCACTGCGCCGGTCGTCAGACGGTGACATGACCGAACAATTCCCGGGCCGCGTGGACGCCCGCCACGAGCGCATCCACGTCTGCGTCGTCGTTGTAGACGTAGAACGAAGCGCGCGCGGTCGCCGCGACGCCGAGCCGCCGCATGAGCGGCTGCGCGCAGTGATGGCCGGCCCGGATGCAGACGTGCCGTGCGTCGAGAATCGTGGCGAGATCGTGCGGATGAATCCCGTCCACCGTGAAGCTTACCACGCCCGAGCGGTCCGCCGGCGCCGGTCCATGGACCGTGACGCCATCGATGGCGGCGAGTCGCTCGTGCGCCGTGCGCGCGAGCGACCGCTCGTGGGCCCGTACAGCGGGCATGCCGAGCGCCTCGAGATAGTCGGCGGCCGCGGCGAGCCCGACCGCGCCGGTCACGTTGGGTGTACCCGCCTCGAACTTGTGCGGCAGCGTGTTCCAGCTGCTGGTGTCGTCGTACACGAACTCGATCATGTCTCCGCCCATCATGTAGGGCGGCATGGCCTCGAGCAAGGGGCGGCGGCCGAGCAGCACTCCGATGCCCATGGGGCCGCACATCTTGTGTCCGCTGGCGGCGTAGAAGTCCACGCCGAGCTCGTCGAACCGCACCGGCAGATGCGGGGCGGCCTGCGCGCCGTCGCAGACGGCAATCGCGCCGACCGCGTGCGCGAGGTCGGCGATGTCGCGCACCGGGAGCGTATCGCCCAGCACGTTCGAGACGTGGTGAAACGCCACGACCTTCGTACGCCGTGTGACGAGCGCGCGCAGCGCATCGACGTTCACGAGCCCGTCCGTACCCGGCTCCGCAATGCGGAAGCGCGCGCCGGTCGCGAGCGCCACCTGCTGCCAGGGAACGAAGTTCGCATGGTGCTCAGCGCTCGTGACCACGATCTCATCATCGGTCTGGAGGTTGCTGCGCCCCCATGCCGTGGCCACCAGGTTGAGCGACTCCGTCGTGCCGCGTGTGAAGATGAGCGCGTCGGGGTCCGCCATGCCGAAGAAGCGCGCGACGCACAGGCGTGCGTCGTGATAGCGCCGCGTTGCGCGCACGGACAGGTCGTACGCACCACGGTGCGGATTGGCGTAGTCGCGACTCTGGAATTCGCGCATGGCGTCCAGCACCGCGAGCGGTTTCTGTGACGTCGCCGCGGAGTCGAGATACACGAGATCCGGATCGCCCGCGAGCAGCGGGAAGTCGGTGCGTGGAGCCAGACTGGTCATCGCAGGCGCTCTCCGACCAGAACCTGCCCGTCTTCAACCTTCACGGCGTATACAGGCAAGGGGTCGATTGCGGGAAGGCGTCGCGCGACACCCGTACGACAGTCGAAGATCGCGCCGTGCCACGCGCATTCGATCCGGCCGCCGGGCAACAGCAATCCGTCGGAGATGGGGAATTCCTGGTGGCTGCAGGTGTTGCCCAGCGCGTGAATCTCCCCGTCCACGTTCACGAGGCACACGCGCTCACCAGCCGGAGTGACCACGCCCAGCAGCGTGCCGTCGGGGAGATCGGAGAGTCGCGCAACGGGCAGAAAGGGCATGGCGGGACGAGGAATGAGGGACGAAGGAAGCAGGAAAAGGGAAGCGAGGTGCGGAATGAGGCTTCATGCACTCTTCCTCCCTGCCCGCTATTGTCCGCTTCCCGTTCCGGTGAACCGGTTCAGCGTGAGCCGCTCCAGCTCTTCCCGTACCGGCTCCAGCTCGATGTGCTCCAGCACGCCGGCGGCGAAGGCGTAGGTGAGCAGCTTGCGCGCGGTGTCCTGGCCAATGCCGCGACTCTTCATGTAGAAGAGCGCGGTGTCGTCCAGGCGACCCACCGTGGCGCCGTGCGTGCACTTGACGTCGTCGGCGTAGATCTCGAGCTGCGGCTTGGTGTCCACCCGCGCCTGGCGCGACAGGAGCAGGTTGTTGTTTTCCTGCTTTCCGTCGGTCTGCTGCGCCACCGGACGCACGTACACCTGCCCGTTGAACACGCCATGCGAGGCACCGTCGAGAATTCCCTTGTACATCTCGCGGCTGAACGTATTCGGCTGCGCATGCTCGATGCGCGTCTGGTGATCCACGTGCTGCGTGCCGTCCACCATGTACAGGCCGTTGAGCGTCGCGCCACAGCCGGCGCCATTGAGCATGGTGTACACGTTCGTGCGCGACAACGCCGCGCCACTCGCGAAGGAAAACTGCAGGAAGTGCGTGTCCCGTCCCTGCTCCACCTGCACGGTTCCCACATGGTACGCCTGCTCGCTCTCGCGCTGCACCTTGAGGTGCGTGAATGTGGCGCCCTCACGCAGCGTGACCTCGGTGACGCCGTTCGTGAAGTACGGTGCGTTCCCGAGCGCGACGTAGCTCTCGATGACGGTCGCGCGTGAGCCCCGCTCCGCCACGATGAGATTGCGCGGATGCGACACGCGCCCCTCGACATCGCCGGTGGAAACGAACAGGAGATGCAGCGGATGCGGCGCGTCGGCGTTGGCCCCGATGTGGATCACCGCGCCATCGTACATGAACGCGGTGTTCAGCGCGGTAAACGCCGCGCGGTCATACGACGCGACCTTCGTGAGGTGCTGCTCCAGCAGCGCATCGTTCTCCTGCCACGCACGCGCGAGATCCATGACCCGAATGCCGCTCGACTCGCCCGGCTCGGTGGACAAGGGTGCGGCGTACCGCCCGTTCACGAACACCATCACGGGCCACGCGGCCTGCCCGAACAGGAACGGAAGATACTGCTCCGCCGACACGTGCCGGGTCTCGCGTGACGCCAGCGAGAAGACGCGCTCGGCAATGGGCGACACGCTCGTGAAGTGCCAGTCCTCGTTCTTCGGCGTGGGGAAACCGAGCGCGCCAAATCGCTCGATGGCGGCGCGTCGTACCGGGGCGACCCACGCGGGGCCGCGGCCGGCTCCGTTCGCGGAGAACGCGGTGAATTCCTGCAAGTACGTCTGCGTCACGCCACCGCCTCCTGCGGCTGCTCGAGCCAGTCGTAGCCCTTCTCCTCGAGTTCGAGCGCCAGCCGCTTGTCCCCCGACTTCACGATGCGGCCCGCGGAGAGCACGTGCACGTAGTCCGGCACGATGTGATTGAGCAGCCGCTGATAATGCGTCACGACAATCGTGGCGCTGTCGGGCCGCTTGAGCCGCGTGACGCCCTCGGCCACAATGCGCAGTGCATCGATGTCGAGCCCCGAATCGGTCTCATCCAGGATGGCGAGCCGCGGCTGCAGTACCGCCATCTGAAGAATCTCGTTCCGCTTCTTCTCGCCACCCGAGAAGCCCGCGTTCACCGACCGATTCAGCATGTCCGAGCTCATGTCCACGTACGCGAGCCGCTGCTCCATGATGTCCAGGAACTCGAGCGGATCGGCCTCCGGCTGCCCGTGCGCCTTGCGAATCTCGTTGTACGCCGTGCGCAGGAAGTACGCGTTGGACACGCCGGGAATCTCGACGGGATACTGGAACGCCATGAACAGACCGGCCTGCGCGCGCTCCTCCGGCAGCATGTCGAGCAGATTCCGTCCGTCGAATTCCGCGGTTCCCCCCGTCACCGCGTACGCCGGATTGCCCGCCAGCACCTGCGCGAGCGTGCTCTTGCCGGAGCCGTTCGGTCCCATGACCGCGTGCACTTCCCCGGCGCGCACGGACAGCGTGATCCCCTTGAGAATTTCCGTATCGCCGACTTTCGCGCGCAGGTCTTGTATGTCGAGCACTTCTAGAAGCTCCTTTAGAAACGGTCGTTGGTCACTGGACTCCCCACTCCCTTCCAGCCAAGAGCTACCGTAGTCAATCCATGCACTCGACAGGATTGCAGGATGAACAGGATTGACAGGATTGCTCGGCGCCAGGGACTCTGACCCCAATGAGTCCGCTGAATGACTGCAACGGCCTGGAAACGGCGCCGAGCCAATCCTGTTCGTCCTCGTCATCCTGTAAATCCTGTCCCGCCGGTACCGCTGTCCCGGAGCTTGAGCCCGGATGAGCGAATCAGCTGCCGCGTTCGCACCAACGACCGGCTACCTGCGACCCGTCACCCCACACTCCCTTCCAGCGTGATCCCCAGCAATTGCTGCGCTTCCAGGGCGAACTCCATGGGGAGCTCCTGGAAGACCTCCTTGCAGAATCCCGCCACGATCATCGAGACGGCGTTCTCGCGGGAAATGCCGCGCTGCTGCAGGTAGAAGAGCTGATCCTCGCCGATCTTGGACGTGGAGGCTTCGTGCTCCACCTGCGCACTCTCGTTCGCGACCTCGATGTACGGAAACGTGTGCGCGCCGCACTGATTGCCAATGAGCATGGAGTCGCACTGCGTATAGTTGCGCGCATGGTCCGCCTTGCCGCCCACGTATACGCGCCCGCGGTAGCTGTTGTTGCCGTGTCCCGCCGAAATGCCCTTGGAGACGATCGTCGAGCGCGTGTTGCGACCGAGATGCAGCATCTTCGTCCCGGTATCGGCCTGCTGATAGTTGTTCACCACGGCCACCGAGTAGAACTCACCCACCGAGTTGTCGCCCTGCAGGATGACGCTCGGGTACTTCCACGTGATCGCGGATCCCGTCTCCACCTGCGTCCACGAGATCTTGGAGTTCGCGCCCGCGCACTTGCCGCGCTTGGTGACGAAATTGAGAATGCCGCCCTGACCCTTCTCGTCGCCCGCGTACCAGTTCTGCACCGTGGAGTACTTCGCCGTCGCGCCCTCGAGCGCGATGATCTCCACCACTGCGGCGTGCAACTGCTGCGTGGCGCGGCGCGGCGCCGTGCACCCTTCCAGGTAGCTCACGTACGCGCCCTTGTCCGCGATGATCAGCGTGCGCTCGAACTGGCCCGTGTTCTCCGCGTTGATGCGGAAGTACGTGGACAGCTCCATGGGGCAGCGCACGCCGGGCGGCACGTAGACGAACGAGCCGTCGCTGAACACCGCCGAGTTGAGCGATGCGAAGAAGTTGTCGCTGTACGGCACCACGGAGCCGAGATATTTCTGCACGAGGTCAGGGTGCTCGCGCACCGCTTCACCGAACGAACAGAAGATGATGCCCAGCTCGGCGAGCTGCGCCCGGTACGTCGTGCCCACTGAGACGCTGTCGAATACCGCGTCCACCGCCACGCCCGCCAGTACCTTCTGCTCCTTGAGCGGGATGCCCAGCTTGGTGTACGTCTCGAGGAGCTTGGGATCCACCTCGTCCAGACTGCCAATGGGCTTCGCCGTCCTGGGTGCGGAGAAGTAGACCTGGCGCTGATAGTCAATGGGATCGTAATGCACGTTCGGCCAGTGCGGCTCGTGCATCGTGAGCCAGCGGCGATACGCCTTGAGGCGCCACTCCAGCAGCCACTCCGGCTCGCGCTTGCGCGCGGAGATCGCGCGCACCGTGTCTTCGGACAGCCCGGCCGGAATCGTGTCGGCGTCGATGTCGGTGACGAAGCCGAACTGATATTCCCTGTTGACCAGGGTCTCAATGGAACTGCTCATTGTTGCTCCCGAGTTTCCGGCTTGCGGGCCAACCGCGGCGCGCGCGCCGGCTCCCAGAGGGTATTCGCGCGCGACTGCATGGACTGGCAGGCGCTCGTGGGATTCGGCGCCGATACGTGATCGCAGCGCCTACCGCACCAGCGAATCCTAAGTTAATCTGTCGGGATTGTCAACAAAACGCAGCCCGTGGCCGGAACCGTAAGTTGCGTTCCGGCCAGCGCTTACCGGAGGATGGCCAACGCCACCACCACCAGCACGACAACCACGGCGGCGCCGACCATCAAGGGCACTGGCAGCGACTTCCGGCGCCCGGTGCGCACCTTCCTGGAATCGATGATCAGCGGCCCATCGAGCAGTTGCGTGTGGCGGCGGCTGAAGGCGTCGTCCGAGTGGTCCTCGAACTGCGTGGAACGTATTCCAGCCGGCAGCGGCTGGCGCGAGAAGACGACCGTCGTGTCGCCAATGGTCACCTTGTCGCCCTCGACGAGCATCTGCGGCGTGGTCACGGGGACGTCATTGATCCTGGTCCCGGTGGATCCCATGGAGTACAGCACGAACTCGCCGCCTTCCGAGCGAATGTCGGCATGGAAGCGCGAAATGGTAGGATCCTTGAGCACGATGGCACAGCCGATCTCGCGCCCGATCTGGACGATCCGTTTGTCGAGTGCGTAGCCCTTTCGGGACTTGTGATCCACCAGAAACGCTGGAACTGCCGGCGGCGCGAGAGCGGGGCGCTCGGCGTCGAGCGTCGCGAGAAAAATGAAACGCGCCGAACCAGCGGCAATGATGTCACCGGACTGGAGCGGCGTTCCCTCCCTGGCGGCCTGCCTTCCGTTGTGCACGACGACATTCTGCACCGATGCCGGCAGCACACGTGGATTCCCGTTCTGTGCGCCGGAAATGATGAAGTGGCGTGCGGCAAGGTCGCGTCGCGCGATGCGCCATGTTGCCTGGGAACCGCTGCCTACGACGACATCCACGCCGTTGAGCTCGCGGGGGTTGTTTTCCAGGTCGGGCTGTCCTTCCAGTTCCAGAAAAGGCATGTACGAGTCTCCAATTCATGTCGCCGAGAGGTCGGCGATGGCGCGTCGCAGCAAGGTGCCAGCCAGCGCCAGCTTATAGCTGTTCTTGGCGAGCGGGCGCGCATCGTATAACGCGCGATCCGCAAGAGTCGCAACATCATCCGGGTCCAGAGCACCCGAAGAAATGTCTTCTTCCACGGACGACGCCACACGCCATGGCGCCGGCGCAACGCCGCCCATCACTAAACGTATGTCTCCGTTTCCTGTCCGCACCGCAGCGAGACTGACAAGCGCAAAGTCCCACGCGGCGCGCTGCATGAGCTTCTCGTACCGCTGCCAGCCGCCAGCGTTCCCGTCGTTCAGTTCTATGGCGGCGACAATCTCGCCCGGCTCCAGCACCGTCTCACGCTCCGGCGCATGCGCCGGGCTCGTGTAGAACTCGCTGATCGGGACGCGACGTGTGCCGCGTGCACTCACGATCTCCACATCCGCGGCCAGTGCTGTGAGCGCCACCGCGGGATCGGATGGGTGCACGGCCCAGCACGGTCCGCCACCCAGGATCGCGAGATACTGATTTTCCCCTTGCTCCGCCGGACAGGCGGCCACTCCGCTCTTATAGCAAGGGACGTTCCCCCGGAAGTACCAGCAGCGGGGACGCTGACAGAGATTTCCGCCTATCGTGCCCATGTGCCTGAGCGCGGTCGTGCCTACGGCTTCGCACGCCTGCGCCAGGGCAGGGAAATCCCGTTTGACACGCGCATGCTGCGCGATGTCGTGCACCCGCGCGGCCGCGCCAATCCGGAGACCGCGCCCCGCGCCTGCCGTGATGTCGCGAGCGCCCGGTACGGCGCGCAGATCCACCAGTGCGGCCGGGTGCGCGAGATCGTCCTGAATGAGTGTCAGGAGATCCGTTCCCCCACCCAGGGGAAACGCGTCGGGCCGCGCGAGCTGTTCGACGGCATCTGCCATCGAACGCGGGCGGATGTAGGAGAAGGGATGCAGAGACATGAATGCTTCAGCGTTGAGCTTAGGCCCGCGCGCGGCCATTTTCCAGTGCGGCCTGCGCGGCTCGCTCCATCTCCCTCCCATCCACCGCCTGATGATACCTGCCTCGCGACGACGTATCCGGTTCGTCACGCCAGTGTTCCTGTTGCTGGCGTCGTGTCTGGTGCTCGTCATGAGCGACTGTCGCAACAGTGGTGCCGAACACTCCGCCCCCGCCGCGGCGCGGACCATTCGCGCCTTCGACAGCGTGAGCGTGCGCAGGATCACGGTGCCGGTGGACACGGCACTCAGGCCGTTGCCTCCGGCGCGTCTCAGTCCGCTCGCGGATTCGATCAGCGGCTACATGACCTTTCTGGCGCGCATCCAGCGGGTGTTCGTGGCGGCATCGCGCGCGAAGCGGTTGCTCGTTGACGTGGGACGCGTGGACACGAAGGTGACCACGCCCGCGCGCGTGCGCGCCTTCGAGCAGGCCGCGAAGGAGCTGTCGCCGCTCCGCATGGGCGACACGGTGCTGCTGCGCGGCCC
>Ga0070683_100002755_pt1 | contig 14042 bp, 8 predicted proteins | sample KBSC713LmetaG_FD_64662 | JGI IMG/M metagenome (GOLD analysis project Ga0070683, IMG submission 64662) | Corn rhizosphere microbial communities from Kellogg Biological Station, Michigan, USA - KBS C7.1-3L metaG | ecosystem: Host-associated > Plants > Roots > Rhizosphere ...
AGCTCAGCACAATGGCTGAGCCCACGAACAGCGCGAAACAATACAGTCCGTAGCGGAACATGCGGCGCGGCGTGTCGCGCATGGTGATGCCGAAGACGACGGATGCGCACAAGGCAAATAGCAGCACAGAGGTGAAATGGGATGGCGCCATCAGAGCGGCTTCCTCCCCGTGCGCAGATTATGTGCGTCCACCGCGGAAATCACATTCAGCAGCCCGGCGACCACGATAAAGCGGGTGCCATAGTCGGCGGTGGTCACCTGCACCTGGTCCGCGCCCGCGCCCACTGCCCGGCTAACGATGTAAAGCAATCCGTTGCCCAGGTCACCCACCAGGCCAAGCAGGTCGAGAATTTCGTGCGCGTTGGTATAGAGCTTGCCCTGCATTGCCAGGCCCAGGATGAACATCGCCAGGATGGAGGCGGCCAGCAGAGCCCCGCGTCCCCATTTGCGCTGGAGAAAATGCCCGGCCCCGGGAACGAGCCAGCCGGCTATCAGCGGAAGATAGACGAATCCGCCCTGCGCGTTCTGCGGGGCGGCGGTTCGGCCCGCCGGGGAGACTCTGTTGTTTGGTGTGGCCATTCATTTTGACTATAACGTACCGCGGCGGGGCTGGTTCCGCTCCTCAGAGGCCCTCAAGCAAGTTGGAGAGACCGCGGAGAGGGTCCCGGTGTCCCAACCCCTTAAGGTTTCTTTACACGGCGTGGGCCGCAGATAATGCGTCATTTCGCCTGCGGGGAGCGTCTCTTAACTGGCGGGAATCATTCTCGGTCGAACTCGTTTTGGATCGTCTCCGCCGTTCGACTACCATAGTAGATTCACTCGGATCGAAGAGGACCCCGGCGGGTCTGGTAAGGGTCAGAGTGCTGCTGACGGACCAGCCCACACAGGGACCACTGATTCGGCCGGCAGCCGCCCCGTTCCTGCCGCCGCAGCCCTGGAGCGAGAACCAGCCCTATGATGTGGATTGTCCGGCTTGCGCTAAGGCGGCCTTATACCTTTGTCGTCTTCGCGCTTTTGATATTGATCGTGGGCGTCTTCAGCATCGAGACGATGCCCACGGATATCTTTCCCGATATCGATATTCCCATCGTGACGGTGGTCTGGAACTTCACCGGCCTTTCTGCCGAGCAGATGGCCAACCGCATCGTGTCGAACAGCGAACGCGGTATGACCACGACGGTCAACGACATCGAGCACATTGAATCGCAGTCGCTGAACGGCATTGCCGTCATCAAGGTGTTCTTTCAGCCTGGCGTGGATGTAGCCAATGCGGTGGCCCAGGTGACCTCGATCAGCCAGGTCATGCTGCGCACGCTTCCGCCGGGCAGCCAGCCGCCGTTCATCATCCAGTACAACGCTTCCAGTGTGCCGGTGCTGCAACTTGGCCTATCCGGACAGGGGCTTGATGAACAGCAACTGAACGACCTGGCGCAGAACACGATCCGCAGCCAGCTCGCCACGGTGGAAGGTGCGCAGACGCCGTATCCGTATGGCGGGAAGCAGCGGGCCATCATGGTGGATCTCAACTTGAGCGCGCTGCAGGCCAACGGACTCTCGCCCGCTGATGTGGTGAATGCGATCAATGCCCAGAACGTGATTGCGCCGTCGGGCACCATGAAGATCGACAGGTTCGAGTACGCGATCGAAACCAATTCGGCGCCGGAGATGGTGGCGCACCTCAATGACCTGCCTATCAAGACGGTAAACGGCGCGGTGGTCTACATCCGCGACGTGGCGCATGTGCGCGACGGGAGCACGCCGCAGACCAACATTGTTCGCGTGGATGGCCGGCGGGCGATCCTGATGAACATTCTCAAGATCGGCTCGTCTTCCACGCTCGACATTGTGAAAGGCGTACGGACCAAGATCGACGGTATGCGCGGCAGCCTGCCGCCTGACCTGAAGATCTCCGCGCTGAGCGACCAGTCGATTTTCGTTCGCGGGGCGATCAGCGGAGTGGTGCGGGAAGCCATCATCGCTGCCTGCCTCACGGCGGTCATGATTCTCGTCTTCCTGGGAAGCTGGCGCTCCACTATCATCATTGCAGTTTCGATTCCGCTGTCGATTCTGAGCTCGCTGATCTGCCTGTCAGCCCTGCACGAAACCATCAATATCATGACGCTCGGCGGCATGGCGCTGGCGGTCGGCATTCTCGTGGATGACGCGACGGTTGCAATTGAAAACATTAACCGTAATCTGGAAGCGGGCAAGGAACTGGAGCAGGCTATTCTCGATGGATCGGCGGAGATCGCAACGCCGGCGCTGGTCTCCACGCTTGCCATCTGCATCGTATTCGTGCCCATGTTCTTCCTCAGCGGCGTGGCCAGGTACCTGTTTGTGCCGATGGCCGAGGCCGTGGTGTTCGCGATGCTGGCGAGCTACGTGCTTTCGCGCACCCTGGTGCCCACCATGGCGCGCTACCTGCTGCACGAGCACGACGACGCTGAGGCTGCGCGCAAGCAGATGAGCCGCAATCCATTCACGCGTTTTCAGTCTGCGTTCGAATCTCGATTTGATAAATTCCGCATCGGGTACCTGAGGTTTCTCACCCTCGCGGTGGATCATTCCGGCCTTTTCCTCATCCTGTTCCTGGTGTTCGCCGTGGGGTCGGTGGCCCTCCTCACCCCTTTTCTGGGTCAGGACTTCTTCCCCGCTGTCGATTCTGGTGCGTTCAAGATTCACGTGCGCGCGCACAGCGGAACGCGCATCGAGGAGACGGCCGCGCTGTGCGACCACATTGACGGGACGATCCGAGAGAACATTCCCTCGAACGAGATCGTCAACATTGTCGACAACATCGGGCTGCCATATTCCGGGCTGAACCTGTCGTACTCGACCTCTGCGCCGGTCGGCCCGTCGGATGCCGACATCCAGGTGCAGCTCACGGACAAGCACCATCCCACCGAAGCCTACGTCGACAATTTGCGCACGCTTCTGGCGCGGCAATATCCCGGCGTGACGTTCTACGTGCTCCCGGTCGATATCGTTACGCAGATCCTGAATTTCGGCCTGGCCGCTCCCATCGATATCCAGATCATTGGCCACAATTTGTGGGCGAATCGCGAGCTGGCGGAGCGAATGCTCGACGAGATCCGCTACGTGCCCGGCGCGACAGACGCGCGGATTCAGCAGCCGTTCGATTATCCCAAATTGACGGTGGACGTGGACCGCACGCGTACGCGCATGGTTGGGCTAACCCAGCGTGATGTGGCGCAGAGCATTCTCATCTCGCTCAGCGGCAGCTTTCAGACGGCGCCGAATTTCTATCTCGATCCGCGTAACGGAGTGAGCTACAACATCGTCACAGAGAGTCCGCAGTACCAGCTCGACAGCATGGCGAAGCTCGAAAGCCTGCCCATCTCCGGGGGCACCACGGGGCAGGGAAGCAGCGCCACCGTAGCTTCGGGCGGCAGCCTCAGGACGACGCCTGCGCCGACTGTACCGGGCAATACGAAGCCGGTTCAGGTGCTGGGAAACCTGGCTACCATCGCGCCCGGCGCCGAACTGGCCGAGGTGAGCCATTACGATGTGCAGCCGGTGATCGACATCTTCGCCAACGTGCGCGGCACAGACCTGGGATCAGTGACGCGCGCGATTCAAAAGATCGTGGACGAGCACGAGAAGGACAGGCCGCGCGGCACGCAGTTCATTGTCCGCGGCCAGAGCGAAACCATGCACAAGTCGTATATCGGCCTGGTGGGCGGGCTGGCCATGTCGATCCTGCTGGTCTATCTGCTGATCGTGGTGTATTTTCAGTCGTGGGTTGATCCGTTCCTGATCATCTCGGCGCTGCCGGCGGCGCTGGCCGGCATTGTGTGGTTCTTGTTCCTGACCGATACGCGGCTCAGCGTGCCCGCGCTGACCGGCGCCATCATGTGCATGGGTGTGGCGACTGCCAACTCCATCCTGGTGGTGAGCTTTGCCCGCGAGCAGCTTGACGTGCTGGTAGGCGATGCGCGCAAAGCCGCGCTCAATGCCGGCTTCGTACGCTTTCGACCGGTTCTGATGACGGCGTTGGCCATGATCATCGGCATGGTGCCGATGGCGCTTGGCCTGGGTGAAGGCGGCGAGCAGAACGCACCGCTGGGACGCGCGGTGATCGGAGGCCTGCTCGTGGTCACGGTGGCCACCTTGTTGTTTGTTCCTGCATTCTTTTCCGTTGTGCACGGCTGGCTGGAGCGGCGCCGCAAGCGCGTTGTCACCTCCACGGGCATGACGCTCGACGAGTTCGATCAGGCATCGGAGTAGCTGTTATGACCAATGAACATCCTCCTCAATCGCAACCCGAAGCGCGCGCAGGGAACGATCATCAGTCTGCGCCGGAACATCCGGCGGCCTCAGGACGCGGCACGTCCATCGCGCTGATTCTTATCGGCATCGCGGTGGTGGGGCTCGCCGTCTTTGGAGTGTGGAAGCGGAATCACAACGACGCCGTTCTGGCGCGCACGACGCAAGAGAACGCCGCGCCCTCGGTCATCGCGCTGGCGCCAAAGGCCGGCGCGCCGGTCGACACCATCCTGCTGCCCGGCAACGTCACCGCCTATACTGACGCTCCGTTATACGCCCGAACCTCGGGATACCTGACGCATTGGTACTTCGACATTGGAGCGAAGGTGAAGAAGGGCGCGCTGCTGGCGGAGATTGCGACACCGGAACTCGACCAGCAGGTTCTGCAGGCCGAGGCAGACCTGGCCACGGCCCAAGCCGGCGCCGGCAATGCGAACGCGCAGGCAGAGCGGTACAAGGGGCTCGTGGGCTCGGACGCCGTGTCAAAGCAGGACACGGAAACGTTTGTCAGCCAGGCCGCGTCTACTTCGGCTGCAGTCAAGTCCGCGCAGGCAAATGTGGCGCGACTGAAACAACTCCAGGGATTCGAAAAAGTCTATGCGCCGTTCGACGGCGTGGTGACTGCCCGCGGTGTGGATACGGGACAATTGATCACGCAGGGATCCGGCACGGAACTGTTCCACTTGCAGGCGCTGCAGACTCTGCGAGTCTACGTCAACGTCCCCGAGGTCTATACGGCAGCGGTGAAGCGCGGCCAGAAAGTCACCCTCACACTTCCGCAGTATCCTGGGCGCAAGTTTGAAGGCACGCTGGTGCGCAGTGCAGATTCCATCGACCCGGCTAATCGCACGCTGCTGATCGAGATCGACGTTGATAACCGCAAGGGCGAGTTGATGCCAGGCGCCCTGGCGCAAGTGCAATTCAAGGCTCCGTCGGTGGGCGAGACCTTCCTCGTGCCCGCGTCGGCGCTCATTTTCCGGCGCGACGGCCTGCGAATCGGCACCGTGATCCAGAAGGACGGGCATAACGTCGCGCATCTTGCGCTTATCACGATCGGCCAGGACGATGGCGCGACGGTGCAGGTCACCTCCGGCCTGAATGCGAACGATCGAGTGATTCAAGATCCGCCAGACTCGATCATTGAAGGCGAAAAGCTATTCGTGGAACAGCCGATTGCGCAGAATGACGGCGAGAGCGTGACCAATCCAAAATCAAGCGGAGGCAAGTAGGAATGTTGTCTCCGCTGTATAAAACTCGCCGGCGCATGGCGATCATGGCTGCAGCCGCGGCAGCTTGCCTCTCTGCCGTGTTGATCTCCGGCTGCAAGCCGGTCGGCCCGAATTACAACAAGCCCGTTTACACAGCGCCTCCGGCTTACAAGGAAACCGGTGCGCCTTCTGTTGTGCCGCCGCCCAATCCAGTGGATGGCTCGTGGAAGCCCGCTGCTCCTTCTGACGGCATGCTTCGCGGCAAGTGGTGGGAGGTTTACAACGATCCTGAGCTGAATCAACTTGAAGAACGCATCGCGACGAACAACTCGCAGTTGCGCCAGGCTGTGGAGAACTACCTTGCGGTGCGCGATCAAATCACTGTGGCGCGCGCCGGTCTCTATCCCACGCTGTCGCTTGCGCCGAGCGCAACACACTACAAAAATTCGGAACATCGCCCACTAGTGCAGCCTGGCGCGAAGACCGAATATAACGACCTCATCCTGGGCGGGCAGGGAGGATGGGAGCCGGATTTCTGGGGCCGCGTTCGCCGCAATGTTGAAGCGGCGCGGGAGTCGGCACAGGCCAACGCTGCCGATGTGGCGAACATCGATCTCTCGCTGCATGCCGAGCTCGCTGCCGACTACATCCAGTTGCGCGGGCTCGACTCGCAGATCCAGTTACTCAAGAAGACCGTGTCCGACATGGAACGGCAGCTTGACCTGACGCAGCGGCGGCTCAAAGGCGGCGTGTCGACTGACGTGGATGTGGCGCAGGCTCAGACGCAGCTCGAAACGGTGCGCGCGCAACTGGTGGATGTGAGCGTAGCGAGGGCGCAATTTGAGCACGCCATCGGAACGATCGCCGAGTACGACCTGCCCAACTTCGGCATTCCTTTTTCGCCGCTCGATTTGAAGCTGCCGCAAATTCCAGTGGGCGTGCCTTCGCAGTTGCTCGAGCGCCGGCCCGACATCGCCTCGGCGGAACGGCAGACGGCCGCCGCCAACGCGCGCATCGGCATTGCCATTGCGGCATACTATCCCACCATTAACCTGAGCGGCGCGGGCGGATTCGAGAGCACGCACGGCGGCAACTGGATTCAGGGGCCCAGCGCATTGTGGTCACTGGGCGCGCAAGCCACGGAGTTGCTGTTCGATGCCGGCCAGCGCCATGCGCTCACTGACCAGGCGCGCCATCAGTACGAGGCGCAGGCCGCTGCATATAGGAACACGATTTTCGCCGCGTTCCAGGACGTGGAAGATAACCTGTCGCAGTTGCGCATTCTGAACGATGAGACGGCGGTGGAACAGCGCGCAGTGGCTTCCGCGCAGCACTCCTTTGATCTGTCGACCCAGCGCTACAAGGGTGGCGCGACCAGCTATCTTGAAGTGCTGACCGCGGAGACAGCTCTGCTCACCAACCAGCGAACTCTTACCGATCTGCAGGCGCGTCAGTTCGCAGCCAGCGTGCAGTTGATTCGTGCGCTGGGCGGCGGATGGGATGTATCGCAGTTGCCGAAATAGCAGGACCTAGTTGCCGCGAATCGTGTCTTGCCGCGGATACGAATACGCGGCCGACGGAACATCCGTCAGTGAAATCCCCGGCCCTTCCCACAGTAGGCGGGGCGGTCCCTGGCTTGCCGTGTGCAGCGCTTCGACCCGAAGGTTATGGCGTCCGGCACGCAGACCCAATGCGCCGCGATCGTAGCGCACCGCATTCCCCGGCGAGCCGCACACCTGCGCGAATGGTGGTCCTGTCTTCGCCACTTCCACGCCGTCGATGAGCACGCGGGCGCCATCGCGATCGAGCAGGTGGAAGGTGTAGCCGCCATCGACCGGAATGTCGATTAGGCCTTCCCATACCACCGCGTAATGCGTAAAGCCTTGTGCATTCGCGTTCAGGTTTGGCGCTGACCCATCGAGAACCGATTGCTGTTCCCCGAAATTGGGCAGGTCAGTCCACGTCCCCGGGTAGATGTGGAACTTCAAACCTGGGATGGCTGTAGCCACGGAGTCCAACGCGGGCATCCAGCGGGCGACTACCACCACTCCCTGCGACGCCCAATTTTCCTTCTTCTCCTTATCCACCGCGTGCAGCAGCACCCGAAAGCGGCCCGCACCGTTGCGGCCATCCAGATCGGTCCCATCCGCGTCAGGGTACGTGTGGTGCACCACGCGGCCGTGAGCCTCAGTGCCATCGCCGAAGAGCCAGGTGAAGTTGGTGTGCGCGGATTCTTTCGCCGTGAACGTGACCTTTGTTCCCTTGCTGATGATGGGCGGATCCACTGTGAACTGCGCCACGGCGCCGCTGTTGTCCTCGTATTTGACCGGCTGCGGCACGTCTGTTGAGAGCGGAATTTCGGAGTTGTTCGTGGCCACCTTCTGCCCGTACTTCACGTTATCGAAGATGGTGCCGGTGATATCGCCGCGCAGGCTGGAGCCGACCAGCGGCGGCTGGTCAAGCGCCCAGATGTTGCGGAAGGTGAAGTTGCGCAGCGACGGCGCGGCCTGCTCCATCTGCACCAGCGAATACCAGTTGTCGAGGAACAGATTCTCAAACGAGTAATTATTGTGGTCGCCGCGCGAACCGTTCGCGCCCCAGAAGCCGATGAGTCCGAAGGTCTGACCGCAGCCGCCGATGCCCGCGTGCAGAATGTCGGAGTTGCGAAGCGTGAAGTTCCACGAATTAAAGATCTTTTTCGGCCAGCCAGCGCGCACGATGTTCGAAATGCTGGTGGAGAGTTCGCTGTCCTCGACCGTGATGTCGTGCACCGACGTGCCCGGCCGCACCATGTCGGCGTCGGTGTAGCCGTCCCAGTTGCCCATCAGCGCAATATCGTCGTCACTGGCGCGGAAGAACGAGTTGCGGACCAATCCATCCGAAGAGCCTATCCAGTCCATGCCGTCCTGGTTGGCGTTGCCGGGATTGCCGCCGATGACGCGCAGATCGTCGAAGAGCATGCCGTCGGAATCCTTCATCTGGATGGACCACGTGCGCGAGCGCACGATGCAGGTGACGCCCTGAATCTCGATGGCTCGCGCCTGGTCGGCGACGATGCAGTGCCAGTCCCGCTTGTGCATCCAGCCTTCATCCGTTGCGGGATCCTGGGGTCCGTCGTAGACAATTGTTCCGCGTCCCAGCACTTTGACGTGATCCACCTGCCACAGGTTCAGGCCGCCGAGGAAGTACGAACCGGGCGCGAGATAGAACGTTTCCCCGCTCTTCGGATTCAGGCCCTCGCGATAGATGCCTGGGCCATAGACCTTGACGTTGGGATCGGGCTTGGGCGCTGGCGGCGGCGGCGATCCGGCAAATACAAAGAGCATCGTCGCGTGGTTGAGAAAATCGCGCGGACGCGAGATCGACAGCTTGGCCGGATGCTCCAAACGGAAGCGGATGGTCTGCCCGTCCCGCACAGGCCGAATGCCCAGCCGCCACGGCTCGATGTCAACGCCGCGATCCCAGAAGGCAGGCTCGGCTGCGGTGATTGTTATATCGATCGGGCCGCCGCTGAAATCGAAATTAGCATAGTCAAGGCTCGCCGCTGCGTGAGCCACATCAACGGCTGCGCCGTTCACGGTCATTGTGAAGGCAGTGGAGCGCATGTCAGCCGGCACCGGCGCGGTATCGACGCGAGTATGCGATGCGCCGTAAACAACAATGGGAAAGGCGAGAAGAATCAGGCCAGAAAGCGAGCGCAAACCAGGCAACAACGAGGACTCCAGGAAGAAAGTGCGGTTGCAATCACTGTAGCACCGCGCGATAGAAGGCGGTCTCATGGAGCGGCAATCCACCAGGCTGGCGTAAGCTCAGGTTGGGGCTGGGATTTCATGGTGAACCGTCCAATTCAATTTCCGCTTTGCTGTCTGCTGACTTCGACCGCCTTGCTCATTGCCGCGTCCGCCAGCGGATTTGCGAAGGCCGCGAAGAGTAATCCGCCGGTTGTGATTTCAAGCTCGATCACGATCGTGGAGAGCCCCGATGATCCGGCGCCGGTGCGCCGTGCCGCGGACGACTTGATCCGCGATTTCGGCAGGGTTTTTGGGCGCGAGCCGGAGCGGGCCGACAATCTTGAGGATGCCGGCCCGGTAGCGATCCTGATTTCCGAACGTGCCCGCGTGCATCCGGGAATCAAGTGCCTGTCTACGACGGATCCGGAGTCGTTCGCATTCTCTGTCTTGCGAGTTCCGGGCCACCAGCCGCTCAAACACCTGGTCTGCCTCACCGGCGCGGACATGCGCGGGACGATCTACGCGATCTACCAGTTCTCGCAGACTGTGCTCGGCGTGGACCCGATGTACCTCTGGACCGACAAGCAGCCGGAGAAACGTAGCTCGATCACACTGCCACCGGACTTCGATCGGGCGTATCCCAAGCCGGTGTTTCGATATCGCGGATTTTTCATCAATGACGAGGATCTTTTGAGCGGCTGGATTCCGGCGACGAAGAGCGAACACACCGGCATCTCGCTGCGCGTGTGGGACAACATCTTTGAGACGATCCTGCGGCTCAAGGGCAACATGGTGGTGCCCGGAACGTGGATATTTCCCGACGATGCGCAGGTGCATGCGGCGGCCCAACGTGGGCTGATCATCAACCAACATCATGCCATTCCGCTCGGTGTGAACGTGGCGCGCTGGCCGAAGGACGTGCCATACAACTACTCGACGCATCCCGAAATCCTGGAGCGCGCGTGGAAGAACGCTGTCGCGACGTACGAGCCGGAAGACGAAATCTTGTGGAGCGTGGGGCTACGCGGCTTGTCGGACGCGAGCTACGCGTCACTTGACCCCTCGGTGCGCGGCAATGACGCGCTGCTCGGCAAGCGCATCAGCGACGCAATTGCCGATCAGATGAAGATTGTTCGCGAGCGATATCCGAAGGCGCAGTTTGTTACTGATCTGTGGCAGGAAGGCGCGCGCCTGATGCAGGAGGGCTACCTGAAGATTCCGCCGGAGGTGACGCTCGTATGGGCGGATACCGGGTATGGCGACATGCAGGATGGCGGCAAAGTGGCTGCCGGGCAGGGAATGTACATGCACACCGCCATGATGAATGGCAACGCCAACCAGCTTTCAGAACTTGTGCCGGTCAGCGTGATTCAGGAGGAACTGGGCCGTTACATCAAGGCCGGGGCGACCTCGTATGTGCTGGTGAATACGAGCGACATACGGCCAGTGGCGATGAGCACGCGCGCGCTGATGGAAACGGCTTGGAGCGGAACGCCGTCAGACCTGGCGGGATCGGATGACGCCTATTATCGGCGCTGGGCCGCGGAGGAGTTCGGCGCCAAGGCAGGGGATGCAGTGGGGGCGGTTTACAAGGAATACTTTGCGGCGCCCGCGGTGCGACAGAGGAATGCCGCTCCCGGGCTGACATCGGCAGGGAACGCTCCACCGCCGCCTCCGTTAAGCACCATCAAGCGGCCGTTCGGCGATCAGCATTATCACTCCGAGATGCGACGCCTGCTCCTCGATGCACTGACTGAGAACCAGGTGATTGCGGTGCCGAGCCAGTCGCCCAAATGGACGGAGCCGCATGTGCTGCCCCAGCCCGACGACGCGGAGCGGCAGGAGATGATCCGGCGCGACATCGAAGAGTGCGAGGAAGCTCAGCCGCGCTGGGATGAGCTTTGGAAGCACGCATTGGCTGCGCGCAACCTGGTCGATGCGGATCGCCGCGACTATTACCAGGCCGCGGTTCTCACTATGATCCTCATCAATCGCGAGAGCAACCGCGCGCTGGCTTCCGCGGCCCAGGCGACACAGGATGCAGCCGACGGAAATTCTGTGAAGGCCCGCGCGGAAGTGGATGATGCGCTCACTTCGCTGGCTGCCATACAGCAGTCGATGAAGCAAGCCGAATACGGCAAGTGGAAAAACTGGTACCGCGGCGACTGGCTCACCGGCGTCGATCGCACGCGCGAGTTAGTGAGCGCGTTTGCGGAGCATCTCGAGGACCCGCTGGCGCGGCTGCCCGCTCCGGCAGCGTGGACGGGATGGGAGGCTTACTTCCACATCATGGAGTACGAAGGAGCCCGCTCGGTCGACGTGCACTGATTTCATTTGCAAGGCGAGAAGCGCGGCCGCTCAAATCCCTTCGCCCATTGATACAAACTCCGCCAGCCGGATTTCATTGCGATACGCTGTGCGCTCGGCCTCTTCTTCGGCGAAGGGCTCGGGCGTGGGGCTCGCCGCACCGAGGCGCTGCTCCAGTTCGTCGACCCGCGCGGAAAGCGCGATCAACGCATCGGACAGCGGGTCCTTGATGTCGTGCGGATCGGTGATGAGTACGCGTTGGCCATTGCTGTAGACGATGTGCGCGGGCACGCCGACCACGGTCGAATTCGGCGGTACGTCATTGAGCACCACCGAGCCTGCGCCCACCCTCGAGTTGGCGCCGACGTTGATGTTGCCCAGTACGTTGGCGTTGTTGCCGATGAATACGCCGTCGCAGATGGTCGGGTGGCGTTTGCCATGCTGCTTTCCGGTTCCCCCGAGGGTCACGCCCTGGTAGAGCGTGACGTCATTGCCAACGATGGCCGTTTCACCGATGACCACGCCCGTTGCATGATCGATGAAGAGACGACGCCCGATCTGTGCCCCGGGATGGATGTCTACTCCCGTCAGGAATCGCGCGAACTGCGACAGCAGACGCGCCGCCAACCGCATCCGCGCACGCCACAAACCGTGCGCCACGCGGTGATACCATACCGCCCAGAGTCCCGGGTAGCAGGTCAGCACTTCGAAGCGCGAGCGCGCAGCGGGGTCGCGCTCCAGAACGGAGCGGATGTCTTCGCCGATACGTTCGAAGATAGCCATCGGACTTTCGATCGTTCCATCCTTCGCGCCTGCTGCTGCGCGAAGGATGGATTCCCCACGATCAAGGGCGTGAAGAGTCATTACTGCGGAATGCTGTGAATCGGCAGGCCCAGTGCTTCCTGGCGCAGCGAGTCGAACAAAATGCTCGAGAGGTAGCGCTCGCCGAAGCTGGGCAGGATGGTAACGATCAGCTTGCCCTTGTTCTCAGGCCGCGCTGCAACCTTCAACGCGCCGACGACTGCCGCACCCGAACTGATGCCGACGAACAGACCCTCTTCTTTCACCAGGCGCCGCGCCATCTCGATCGACTCGTCGTTGGTCACGGTGATCACTTCGTCAATTCCCTTGGTGTCGAGAATGCTCGGCACAAATCCCGCGCCCAGGCCCTGGATCTTGTGCGGGCCGGGCTTGCCGCCTGAGAGCACGGCGCTGTCGGAGGGTTCGATGGCAATGGCCTTGAACTCCGGCTTCTTCGGCTTGATGTAGTTCGAAACGCCGGTAATGGTGCCGCCGGTGCCGACGCCAGAAATGAGAAAGTCGACCTTGCCGTCCGTGTCTTCCCAGATCTCCGGGCCGGTGGTGGCCAGATGGATAGCCGGGTTCGCCGGGTTATCGAACTGCTGCACGATGTAACCGTTCGGCGTGTTTGCCAGGATTTCGTTTGCCTTGGCGATTGCGCCCTTCATCCCGTTCGGCCCAGGCGTGAGCACGATTTCGGCTCCAAACGCCAGCAGCGTGACGCGGCGCTCGAGGCTCGCGGTCTCAGGCATGGTGATGATGAGCTTGTATCCCTTGACCGCGGCGACAAACGCCAGCGCGATTCCGGTGTTGCCGCTGGTGGCTTCAATCAGGGTGGATTGGCCGGGCTTGATCTTGCCCGACTTCTCGGCAGCCTCGATCATTGCCAGGCCAATGCGGTCCTTCACACTCGATAGCGGATTCTGGCTCTCGAGTTTCGCGACCACCGTGCCCGGCAGTCCCGCCGACACGCGATTCAAGCGAACGAGCGGAGTTTTTCCAATAAGTTCGGTAACGTTTGCGGCAATGCGCGCCATGATCGTCTCCTTTGCCGGGCAAAAATTCCGGCGTGGTGGGGAATGCGTTAGGGGAATGCGGTGGAGCTCATCAGGCGGGAGAAGGGCGCGCAAACAAGCGCACGCCGGCATCGGAAGCTCTCACCAGGACGGCGTTAGCGACATCGATGCATACCAATAGCCTAGAACGCGGGGGCGGGCCGACGCAAGTAGAAGTCGTGAAGACTCGAACGTGGAGGTTCGACGGCACGTACCGTTCTTCCGCTGCTCCACGATCCCGAAGCAAAAGTAGTTGCCGAAGCTCTGCTGGCGCTCTCGAGGATGCCCGGCAATGTCACCGCGGGAACGCTTCTTCCGCTTCTTTCGCGTCCCGACAGTGCCGTCCGCGGAGCCGCCGCGATTGCCCTCGCGACCCATGATCCGCGCTCCGCTTCGTGGGCCGTGCCCGCACAACTGCACCGCGAAATGGCTGCTGAACGCGTGATCTACGACAAGCAGCTACGCAGTGGAAGAAAGCAGTACTCGCAGGACGAGATCGATGGCATGGTCAGTGCGTATCGCTGCCAGATGGAGATGTTGCGGGCGCTGCGCAAGCTTCCGTCGACCACGCCGAATTCGGAATTGCTCGCCCAGGCCTTCGCATCCACTCCGTCCTTCCTCGAGTTGAATGGCCTGGTTGCCAGCTACGATCT
>Ga0070683_100002760_pt1 | contig 14036 bp, 18 predicted proteins | sample KBSC713LmetaG_FD_64662 | JGI IMG/M metagenome (GOLD analysis project Ga0070683, IMG submission 64662) | Corn rhizosphere microbial communities from Kellogg Biological Station, Michigan, USA - KBS C7.1-3L metaG | ecosystem: Host-associated > Plants > Roots > Rhizosphere ...
TCGCGGTCCGCGTAACCAAACCGAAACAGGAAGGACATGAAAATGACGAAGTTCTTCTGTGACATCTCGATGTCGCTCGACGGGTTCGTGGCCGGGCCGGGCATCACGCTGGAGGAACCGCTCGGTAAGAACGGCGAGCACCTCCACGACTGGGTCCTTCGCCTCGCGAGCTGGCGCTCGCAACACGGCCAGGAAGGCGGCGAGACCGGGCCCGACGACGACCTCGTACGCGCGACGCAGGCACGCCCCGGCGCGGTGGTCATGGGCCGCAAGATGTTCAGCGGCGGCTCCGGGCCCTGGGAGAGCGACCCGAACGCCGACGCGTGGTGGGGCGACAACCCGCCGTTCCACGTGCCCGTCTTCGTGCTCACGCACCACGAGCGCGAGCCGGTCGTCAAGGAGGGCGGGACGACGTTCACGTTCGTCACCGACGGGATCGAGAGCGCGGTCGCTCAGGCGCTGGCGGCGGCCGGCGACAAGGACGTCCTGCTCAGCGGCGGCGCGTCGATCGTGCAGCAGTCCCTGCGGGCCCGTCTCGTCGACGAGCTGCACATCCACGTGGCGCCGAGGCTCCTCGGCGGCGGAGTCAGCCTCTTCGGCGACCTCGGCGCCGATGCGCCGCAGCTGACGCTGAAGAACGTGGTCGAGTCGCCGTTCGTGACCCATCTCAGCTACGAGGTCGAGCGCACGTGAGATGAGCATCGCCGTCCCGCCAGGCCGGCACTTGCTGCGGGCGAAAGACCTCGTCGACGCGAGGTACCGCGAGCCGCTCGACGTGCGCGCCCTGGCCAGCGCGGCGCACCTCTCCGAGGCGCACTTCAGCCGGGAGTTCCGGCGCGCTTTCGGCGACTCGCCGCACCAGTACCTGCTCACACGGCGCCTGGAACGGGCCGCGGCACTCCTGCGCAACACCGATCGGTCCGTCGCCGAGATCTGCCTCGCGGTCGGGCTGCGCAGCGTCGGTTCGTTCACGACGAGCTTCGGGCGCGCCTTCGGCCTCTCACCGACCGCGTACCGAGCCGCGCACGCGCCGGCGATCACGCACGCGCGCATCCCGACCTGCGTGCTGCTCGCGTACGCGCGTCCGCAGCTCAGCAGCTTTCGAGAAGACGAACGTGCGCCGTCCGACTAGCTTCGAGCTGACCTACGAGAACGGAGGGACACGATGCTCAAGCAACTGACGACCACACAGGTGTGGGTCCACGACCAGGACGAGGCGCTGGCCTTCTACACGGAGAAGCTCGGCCTCGAGCTACGCGAGGACGTGACCGTGCCCGAGATGGGGAACTTCCGGTGGCTGACGGTCGGTGTGCCGGGCCAGCCCGACATCGCGATCGTGCTCATGGCCGTGCCGGGGCCGCCCGTGTTCGACGCCGAGACCCGCGAGCAGATTCTGGCGCTCGTGGCCAAGGGCGCGGCGAACGGGCTCTTCTTCGCGTCGGAGGACGTCAAGGCCACGTACGAGGAGCTGAAGAGCCGCGGCGTCGAGTTCCAGGGCGAGCCGACCGAGCAGCCGTACGGGATCGACGTCGGCTTCCGCGACACGTCCGGCAACCAGATGCGCGTCGCGCAGCTGCGGGAGATGTCCTAGCCGCCGGTCGAGGAGAAATGCTGGTAGTCGGGCGTGCCGGTCCAGCGGCCGCCCCACTGCCAGCCGACCGACGCGAAAGCGCTCACGAGCAGCCCGCCGCGCACGGCCATCCCGGGACGCAGGTTCGAGCGGTCGAGGTACGCCCTGCCGGCTCGCGGGTGGACCCGGCCACTCTCGAGGTACGGGTTCTCGAGCGGATTGACGTCGATCGCGAGACCGTATGCGTGCACGGACCAGCGCTTCGCGCCCGGACCGACTGCGTATCGGCAGTTGAAGGCCGCCGTGTTGTCGGCCGCGAGCGAGCGCTCGTCGTTGCCGCCGTACGCGTCGATCGGGTGCATCTTCCGGATCGGAAACCGCGCCTTGTACAGCCGGCGGAAGACGACCGTCAGTGGGCCGACCGCGCTGCGATTGACGACGAGCGTCCCGACGTGGCGCTGTCCGTCGAAGCCCCAGTAGCTCAGGCGCAGGCGACGAAGCGCAGACGGCCCGACCGGACAACCCGCGTGCCACGAGTGCGGGAGCTGCACGCGGGTCACCGGCGCGACGCTGTGCGTGAACGGCGGCGCGGCGAGGAGTGCCAGCAAGACGAGCCCCATGGCCCATCGAGATTAGTCTGGTTGGCCGATGAGGGTGACCTGCGCGCTCCTCGCCTGCCTGGCGCTGCTCCCTGCGGCCGCCGCATCCGGCCGCAGCTCGGCCGGCGCGCAGTGCCCGTCGACGGTCGCGAATCAACTCGCGGACACCGGCTCGGCCAGGCAGCTGCTCACCGTCGCCTCGCTGCGGTCGAGCTCCCAGACCGGGGCCGCGCGCATCTGGGAGAAGCGCGGCGAGTGCTGGGCACAGATCGCCGGCCCCTGGACGGCGTGGCTCGGGATCAAGGGCATCTCGGAGCACAAGCGGGAAGGCGACCTCAGGACCCCGAGCGGCGCGTTCGGGGTCCAGCCGGTCATGTACGGCATCGCGCCGAACCCGGGCGTCGGCTACCGGTACCACCGCATCGTCTGCGGCGACTGGTGGGTCGAGGATCCGCGCTCACCGTCGTACAACAGGTTCCGCCACGTCCGCTGCGGCGTGACACCCCCGTTCCGGATCACGAGCGAGGACATGTCCAGATCGCCGTCGTCGTACCGCCACCTGGCGGTGATCGACTACAACACGCATCCGATCGTGCCGGGCCGCGGCTCGGGCATCTTCCTCCATGTGAGCCACGGCAACGCGACCCTCGGCTGCGTCGCCCTGCCCCTTGCCCAGCTCGTGCGGGTCCTACGCTGGTTCGACCCGGCGAAGCGTCCGCTGGTCGTGATCGGGACGCGCGCGACGATCCGGAAGTTCTAGAAGGTTCTAGTCCTCTGTAACGTCGCGTCTGAGAAAGACGACGTACGCGACCGCGAGCGGGGCGGCGACGTAGAGCGCGCAGACCCAGGCCGCGCGGCCGATCGGCTCCCAATCAGCAGGCACTCGCAGGAAGCCGTGCCAGGCGTCGAACTGCGTCGCCAGCAGGTACGGCCGGAGGCCCTCGGTGCCGGGCAGCACGGTCAGAAGCTGCATCAGGAGAGCGAACATGAGCGCGCCCACCACGGATGCGGCGCTGTTCCGCGTGATCGTCGACAGCATGAGCGCGAACGACGCGATTCCGGCGAGCGGCAGGAAGTAGACGCCGATGCTCGCCGCGAGCAGGGCGAGCCCGTGGCCCGCTGAGACCCGGGTACCGGAGAGCGACGTGAGCGGGTTGAAGCCCCACGCGAGACTGCCCGCGATCAGCCCGATCGTCGCCATCGCGACGACGACGGCCGCCGTGTAGGTGAACGTCGCGAGCACCTTCCCGGCGAAGACCTGTCCGCGCTCGCGTGACCGCGTGAGGATCGTCTTCAGCGTCCCGTTGTGGCTTTCCGAGGCGACGACGTCCCCGGCCACGAGCGACGTGATCAGCGGGAACGCCCAGAACGACATGAAGAAGAGCGCGACGAAGGGAACGGCGAGCCCCGTATCGCGGATGTACCGCCCGAGCGGGACGTCGTTCGGGCCGCCCGACTGGAACTGGAGCACGATCACGAAGATCAGCGGGACGAGCATCGCCGCGCCGAGCCCGAGGTACGTCCGCTTCTGGGCGAGCAGCTTCGCGAGCTCCCAGCGGTAGACGGCGGTCATGCGACCTCCGCCCTCGCGCTCTTGTCGCCCGACTCGCCTCCGGTGAGCCCGAGGAACAGCTCCTCGAGGCTCGCCGTCTCCGGGACGAGCGCGGTGATGCCGATGCGTGCCTGGCCGAGTGCGATCGAGATCGCCGCCGCCGCCTGCTCGTCGGCCTGGAACCTGAGCTCGGGGCCCTCGACGCGGATCTTCTCGACGCCGCGCTGGGCGGAGCAGATCATCAGCGCGCGCTCGGGCTCGGTCACGCGGAGCCGGTACTCGGTCTGCGAGGTCGCGAGCAGATCGTGCAGCGTGCCCTCGTAGACGATCGTCCCCGTGCGGATGATTGCAACGCGGTTGCAGAGCTCCTCGACCTCACCGAGCAGGTGGCTCGAGAGGAGCACGGTGATGCCCTCGCCCGCGAGCCGGCGCACGAGCGCGCGCATGTCGCGCATGCCCGCCGGGTCGAGGCCGGTCGTCGGCTCGTCGAGGAGCAGCAGCTTCGGGTTGCGGAGCAGAGCCGCGGCGATGCCGAGCCGCTGGCGCATCCCGTGCGAGTAGCCGCCGACGCGGTCGCCGCCGCGATCGCGGAGCTCGACGACGTCGAGCATCTCGTCGACCCGGTTCCCCGCACCGTGGCCGTCGTAATCCGCGAGCAGGCGCAGGTTCTTGCGCCCGGACAGGTACGGATAGAAGCGGGGCGCCTCGACGAAGCCCGCGACGCCGTCGAGCGCCTTGCGGACCCCGTCCTTGACCGGGTCGCGCCCGAACAGCTCGACCGAGCCTTCGGTCGGACGGATGAGCCCGAGCATCATCCGCAACGACGTCGTCTTGCCGGCGCCGTTCGGTCCGAGGTATCCGAAGACGTCGCCGGGCTCGACGGTGAGGTCGACGTGGTCGACGGCAAGAATCCGTCCGTAGCGCTTGACGAGCCCGCGGGCCGCGACCGGCGGCGCGCTCACCGAAGGAGGCCGCGGGCCGCGGACTCGGCCACCGACGGCGTCACGGAGCCGGCGAGGACATACGAGACGCCTCCGCGCTCCCATGTGAGGACGGTTGCGAGCGGTGTCGCGAGCTCGTGAACCGGCACCCCGTCGATCAGCACGCTCGGGAGCGCCTCGAGCTGCGCCCCCGCACCTGTGCCGCCCTTGTGTGCGAGCACGGTGATCGCGCCGAGGCCCTCGCCGTAGACGACCAGCGTTCCGCGACCGACCGGTCGGGTCGCCGTGCGCTTCAACCCGGCGAGCGAGGCGGGCGCGGCGAACTCGAACGCCGGCTTCTTCCGATGGGCTTCGGGCTTGCCACGCCCGGGCCCCGTCAAGGCGCCGAGATCGACGACCCTCGCGCCGGCAGGAGGCGCGACGTCGACGGTCGACAGCGGCACCGTCCCGTAGCTGATGCTCGTCGTCTTCAGCTCGAGGACGGGCTTCGTCCCGCCCCGTGCGTAGATCGCCGCTCGCAAGGGCACGCCGTGCGACGCGTCCCACGCGAGCCGCACCGAGCCGAGCAGCCCGCCCGTCTCCCTGGGCGAGAGCCGCACCGTGTACGCGGGCCGCCCGCCCACGTTCGACGGCTGCGCAGACGAGACGTTCACGTGCTTCGCCAGCTGGGCGAGGAAGGCTCCGATGCCGGCCGTCGACGGCGGTGGGTGTCGCCCCTTCTCGCGGCGCGCGGCAGGAAGCGAGATCCGGTAGACCGTGTTCGAGGAAGCGTCGTAGACCGTCGCCTGGCTCGGCCTCCACACGACCTGCACGTCGCCCGCGTTCGACTGCAGCTCGAGGCGCCCGCGTCCGTCGTTGCGCACCCAGAGGCGTCCCGAGGCGCCGGACATCAGCGCCGAGCCCGTCTGGCCGAGGAGCGCACCGTTCGGAAACAGCCCGTTCGTGAACGTGATCCGGGCTGTGAGGCCGGCCGGTCTCGAGGCGCCGAGCCCTTGCTGGATTGCCTGCGGGAGCGGCTTCTCCCTCGGCACTCGCCCGGATCCGCCGGTCGTGGCCAGCGCGATCGTCGTACCACCTGCGATCAGCAACGCGGCCGCTACGCCGACGAACAGCAGGCCGCGGGTCGACAGGGTGCGCAGAAACCTCACTGCGCCTCCTGTTGTAGCGCGCCGCAGATGAAGATCGGGTGAACGCCGCCAGAGTGATGCGACCCGCCGGAGCGGGTCGCATGGTCGAACGGATTGGAGGTTGCTGCAGAAGCTCAGGCGGCCGGCATCGTCCAGGTGCCGTTGTTGTCCGGCGGCCCTTGCCGCCAGTGGAAGCGCGGGCGGGCGCCCGGTCCCGGGAACTTCCCATTGACGATGTCGTCGATCCGGGACTGGAGCTCGCTCAGCGCGTCCTTCGCCTGAGACTGTGTGAGGAAGCCGTTCTTGACGGCCTGGTCGAGATCCTTCTTCGCGCCGTCGAGGATCGCCTTCTTCAGGCCGTCGACGGATTTGTGCTGCGCCTTGGCGACGTCCGCGAGCGACTGACCGTTCGCCAGCTTCTGGAAGAGCTGGGGACCGGTGAGCCCGAGGTAGTCGGCCGCGGCCGAGAGGTGGCCGTGGGCGCCGAACCGCGCATGGCCGAAGTCGCCGAAGCGATGCGGGCCGCCGAAGCGATGCGGACCGCCGAAGAAGAGCGGAACGCCGCCCTTCTCGATCTGCGCCTTCATCGCGTCGGCCTGCGCCTTCGTGATCTTGCCGGCCTCGAGGTCGGCGTTGACCTGGTCGATCGCCGCAGCCTTCGTGGCGTCCTCGAGCTTCTGCGTCGAGATCCCGAGGTGGCCGGCGACCCTGGCCAGGAAGCCGTCACCGTGCGTTGCTGAGCTCTTGGAGGCCGCAACCGCACCTCCGGCTCCGACTACCAGCGAGAGCGCGGACGCGGCGACGAGTGCTCGCTTGGAGGTGAGGTTCTTCATGTCTCTCATGGAAGCACCGATTGCTAAGCGGCGCGTGAACGAATCCTATGAACGTCCTAAGAAAACGAAAGCGGCCCGCAAGGGGAGGGCGCGGGCCGCATTCGACGGATTGGAGTGATCGCTCGCAATGGAATCAAGGTCGACTAAGTGGAACCTGAGATCGCTCTAAGAACGGTCTAAGAAATGGACATGTCCCAGGGGCTGTCCCTGGGACATGTCGCGAAAGGTCGTTACTGCTGGACCTGCGCCGGGCGCGTCGCGAGCGTGACGCTCACGGTCTTCGTGTCGCCTGCGCGCCAGTACGTGATGGAGACCGAGTCGCCCGGCTGGTGCGCGTCGATCGCCTGCTGGACGCCCTCCGACGTCGTCACCTTGTGGCCGTCGATGGCGGTGATGACGTCGCCGCCCGTCGCGTACTGCTGGCCCTCGACCGTCTTCTGGCCGGTGGCGCCGATCAGGTTTGCCTTCTCCGCCGGCGTGCCCGACACGACCTTCGTGATCTCGACGCCGCCGACGGCGTTGAGCTGGTCGGCGACCGAGGCCGGGACCTCCTGGACGGACACGCCCAGGTACGCGTGCTCGACCTGGCCGCTCGAGATCAGCGTGTCCGCGATCGACTTGACCGTCGAGGACGGGATCGCGAAGCCGATGCCGACGTTGGCGCCGGTGTCACCGGCGATCTGCGAGTTGACACCGACCACCTCGCCGCTCGAGTTGAGCAGCGGGCCGCCGGAGTTGCCGTGGTTGATCGCGGCATCGGTCTGGATCGAGTCGTTGATCGTGAACTTGTTCGGCGCCTGCATCTGGCGATGGAGAGCGCTCACGATGCCGCTCGTCACGGTCTCCTCGAGGCCAAACGGGCTGCCGATCGCGACGACGCCGTCACCGACCTGGAGCCGGTTCGAGTCGCCGAGTGAGAGCGGGTGGAGGACAGACGACGGCGCGTCGACCTTGATCACGGCCAGGTCCGTCGACGGGTCGGCGCCTACGACCGACGCCTTGTACGTGCTGCCGTTCCAGAACCGGATGGAGACGGACTGCGCCTTGTCGACGACGTGCTCGTTCGTGACGATGTGGCCGTCGGAGTCGATCACGAACCCGGAGCCCTGGGCCGTAGCCTCCTGGTTGCCCGTCGGCGTCAACTGCGGGGAGGTGACCGTGATCTCGACGACACCTCGATAGGTGTTCTTGTAGATCTGGCCGACGGTGAGGTCGTTGCTGTCGGCGGTTGGGTGGGAGTTCTCGACGGGCACCTGCCGCACGACGGTCTTCGTCGACGACGGCTGCGCAACTGAGTAGGCGACCGCGCCCGCACCCGCGCCGAGAGCGAGGGTGCCGACGAGCACCATTGCGACTACTGAGATTCGGGAGCGGTTCATGTCGGTCCTTTCGGAAAGTGGCTTGCCCTCATGAGAGCACCACTAGCCCTTACCCTGCCTGAGAGCGGGCTAAATGTTCCGTTAAGGAATGGTTTTCTTAGTCGCCATTCAGAGTCCTCAAGCAACAATTGGCCCATGAAGATTCTCGTGGTCGACGATGAACGAGCTGTCCGCGAGTCCCTGCGCCGGGCTCTCGAGCTCGAGGGCTACGAGATCGAGCTCGCCGCGGACGGCGGCGAGGCGTTGTACCGGCTCGAGGCGCCGAACGAGGAGCCGGACGCGATGATCCTCGACGTGCTCATGCCCGGCATCGACGGCCTCGAGGTCTGCCGGCGAGTGCGCGGTACCGGCAGCAAGCTGCCCGTCCTCATGCTGACCGCGCGCACCGAGGTCGAGGACCGCGTCGCCGGCCTCGATGCAGGCGCCGACGACTACGTCACGAAGCCGTTCGCGCTCGAGGAGCTCCTCGCGCGTGTGCGGGCGCTCTTGCGCCGGACGACCGACGAGGAGGGCGATGCCATGCGCTTCGCCGACCTCGCGCTCGACCCGGCGACGCGCGAAGTGACGCGCAACGGCCGTCCGATCGAGCTGACACGAACCGAGTTCTCGCTGCTCGAGCTCTTCATGCGCAACCCGCGCCAGGTGCTCACCCGCTCGATCATCTTCGAGCGCGTCTGGGGCTACGACTTCGGGTACGCGTCGAACTCCCTCGACGTGTACATCGGGTACCTGCGCCGCAAGACCGAAGCCGACGGCGAGCCGCGTCTGATCCAGACGGTGCGCGGCGTCGGCTACGCACTGCGAGAGCCATGAGCTTCCGGGCACGCCTTGCTCTGGTCGCAGCGGCGGCCGTCGCGCTGGCCGTGGTCGCCGCCTCGGGCGTCGTCTACGTCGTCGTCAAGGACGAGCTCTACTCGAGTGTCGACGCGTCGCTGCGAAGCAGCATGGAGCGCATCCAGCACGGGCCGCAGTTCGGCTTCGCCGAAGGCCCGCAACAGCCCGGCGTGTTCGGCGGCTACCCGCAAGCGGTCCGGCAAGACGGGGTCACGTGCTGCAAGCGACAGGGCGAGAACCTCACCCTCCCGGTGACGGAACACGACCTCAGCATCGCGCGCGGCGACAGCGGCACCTACTACGCGAATGCGCGCGTGGGCAACACGCACGTTCGGATCATCACCTTCCCCTACCAGCCCGGCTTCGCCGTCCAGATCGCGAAGCCACTCGACGACACCGACCGCTCGCTGGCGCGAATCCGGTGGCTCCTGATCCTGATCGCGACCGGCGGCACCCTCATCGCCGGGGGCCTCGGCCTGATCGTCTCCCGTGCCGCCCTGACTCCGGTCCGGCGCTTGACCGAGACGACCGAGACCGTGACCGAGACGGGCGACCTCTCGGAGCGGATCGAAGTCGAGGGCAACGACGAGCTCAGCCGGCTCGCGATCAGCTTCAACACGATGCTCGCCGCTCTCGAGGAGTCGAGTCGCGCACGGAGCCAGCTCGTCATGGATGCATCGCACGAGCTGCGCACGCCGCTGACGAGCCTGCGGACGAACATCGAGGTGCTCGCCAGCGAGCGTGAGCTCCCAGCCGGCGAACGCGAACGGCTCCTCTCCGATGTCGTGGAGCAGCTCGGCGAGATGACGACCCTGATCTCGGAGCTGATGGAGCTCGCCCGCGGAGAACAGCATGTCGGCGAGCCCGAGGACGTGCGCCTCGACCTCGTCACCGCCGGGGCCGTCGAGCGGACGAAGCGCAACCGGCCCGGAGTCGAGTTCAAGACCGATCTCGAGGAGTCGCTGGTCCACGGCGTGCCCGCGACGCTCGACCGCGCGGTCGGCAATCTGCTCGACAACGCGGCCAAGTGGAGCCCGCCCGATGGCCAGGTGGAGGTCGCCGTGCACGGCGGCGAGGTCACGGTCCGGGACCACGGGCCGGGAATCGACGAGGAGGACCTGCCGTACGTCTTCGACCGCTTCTACAGGGCGAGCTCCGCTCGCGGGCTGCCGGGCTCGGGGCTCGGGCTCGCAATCGTCCGCCAGGTCGCGCAGGCACACGGCGGGACCGTCGTCGCGGAACGGGCCGAGGGGGGCGGAACGCTGATGCGCTTCAGGCTGAACGGCGCGGCCGAACCGAACTCTTAGCCAGGCCTTACCCGCCGTTTACCCGGCTCTCAGGCTGGTCCGGTTCCATGGCCTCATGCCCGAAGCGCAGCAAGCCCCGCAGCCGTCGCGCATCGCCGCCGCGAAGGAGCGGGCCGACAAGGCCAAGACGGTGCTTCTCGCAGCGGCGGTGATCGCATTCTTCGGCGCCATGGCCGCCGAGCGCGGCGCGCACCACGCCTCGACCTCGAGCGACTCGTCGCAGCCCGCGTCGTCGTCCGAAGAGGACGACGGCTTCGGCTTCTTCGACGACGACGGCGGCGGGCTCGCCCCCTCTCAGGGACAGCCTCCGACCTCGACGCAGACGTCGTGAACGTCCGCAGCTTCCACGCGATGGGCTGCGTCGTCGAGGTCGGCGGAGCGTCGGCACGGGAAGCCGAGGCGATCGAGCGCATCTTCCAGGCGCGCGACCGCCAGTTCAGCCGCTTCCGGGCCGACAGCGAGCTGAGCCGCGTCAACCGGTCGAGCCGCGAGATCGTGACCGTGTCCAAGACCTTCGGCCAGATGGTCGAGCGTGCGCTGACGGCCGCCGCCGCAACGGGCGGGCTCGTCGACCCGACGCTTGCGAACGCGCTCGAGGCCTCGGGCTACGACCGCGACTTCGACAAGCTCGGGCCCCGGGCCGAGACGGCTCGCGCCGGCGCCCACGGCCGCTGGCGGGACGTGCGGGTGGTCGGTCGCCTGCTCATGCGCCCGGTCGGGCTCGAGCTCGACCTGAACGGCGTCGTCAAGGGCCAGACCGTGGACGAGGCCGTCGACCTCCTCTCGGGCGACGGCTTCGTCACAGCGGGCGGCGACTACGCGGGACGCGGCGAGCTCGACGTGGCGCTGCCCGGCGGCGACTCGGTTCGGGTCACACGCGGCGGCCTCGCGACGAGCGGCACGACGAAGCGCCGCTGGCTCCGCGCAGGCGCCTGGCAGCACCATCTGATCGATCCCCGAACCGGCCGGCCCGCCGGGTCGCCGTGGGCCGAGGTGACCGTCAGCGCGGGCACGTGCCTCCAGGCCGACGTCGCGGCGAAGGCGGCGTTCCTGCTCGGCCCAGACGGGCCCGCCTGGCTCGACGCGCGAGGCCTCGCCGGACGGTTCATGCCCAGCGACGGCTCACCGTTTCTCAATGGCACGTGGTTGAAGTCGGTGCCCGCGCCGGTGGCGGCGTGATCCTCGGAGCGTTCGCCGTCGACTGGTACGCGGCCCGGGCGGCCGGAGTCGTCGCGTACCTGCTCGTCTCCGCCTCGGTCGCGCTCGGCCTCGCGCTAGCGGGCAAGGAGCGCTTCACGCGGTGGCCGCGCTTCGCGGTCGAGGACGTGCACCGCTTCGCGGGCATCCTGGCGGGAACGTTCATCGCGCTGCACGTCTTCTGGCTCGTCGTCGATTCCCAGGCCAACCTGGGACTGGGCAATCTGCTGATTCCGTTCACGTCGAGTTACCGGCCGTTCTGGACAGGGCTCGGAGTCGTCGCGGCCGAGCTTCTCGTGGCGCTTGCGATCTCGAACCACTACCGCAAGCGGATCTCGTACGCGCTCTGGCGCCGGCTCCACTACTTCAACTTCGTCGTCTGGATCGCCGCCACCGCGCACGGGCTCGGCGCGGGTACCGATTCCGGCTCGACCGCGTTCCTGCTCATGTACACGGTCAGTGTCGTCACGATCGGAGCGCTCGCGCTGCGACGCTTCAACCGCCCGCGGCCGTCCGTCCCGTCGATGGGCGATCATGGCGCTCGTCGTGAAGTGGCTCCTGTTACCGCTCGGGGCGACGCTGCTGCTCGCGGGCTGCGCCGGTAAAGAAGAAGATCCCGGGCGAACGCCTGCGGGCATGGCCCAGGTGCGGTTCCTGCTCGACCTGTACCACGGCGATCTCCCCGGCGCGTACGCGACGCTCCATCCCGCGTACCGGCGCATCGTCACCCGCAAGCGCTTTGTCGCGTGCACGCGGAAGGCGGCGCTCGGCGAGCTCGACTCGATCGACATACTCGACGTCTCAGACGACACGGTCGACCTCCCGGGCGCGGGGCGCGTGCCGGCAAAGGCAGTCCGCGTGCGGCTGACCTCGTCCGCAGGCGGGGCGACGACGTTCGTCAACCACGAGGTCGAGGTCGGCTCCGAGTGGCGCTGGGTGCTGAACAGCCCGGCGGCCAGGGCATACCGCGCAGGTCGGTGCCCGGGCAACTGAGCGCGCTGCTACCTTCGTTCACATGACGGTGGTCAAGAAGTACGAGGTCACCTGCCCGCACTGCAAGAAGTCGTTCCGCGGCGAGCTGATCGGCGCGGACGAGCGCCAGGGCTTCAAATGCCCGCACTGCAGGCTGTTCGTGCCACTCGAGCGCGCCGAGACGGAAGAGTCCGCTTAGAAGCAGTCACGCTCGTCATGGCGCGCGAAGCGCCCCCGAACTTTCTTCAGCTGCAGTCTCGGAGGCCTTGCGCCTCCGGGAGTGTTTCGAGCCGCTTCAGCGTGTTGTTCTCGATCTGGCGGATCCGCTCGCGGGTGACGCCGAACGCGCGGCCGACCTCCTCGAGCGTGCACGGCTGCGCGCCCGTGAGCCCGAAGCGGAGCTCGATCACCTTCCGTTCGCGTTCAGGCAGCGAGTCGAGCGCCTTCTCGATGTCCTCGCGCCGCAGCTGCACGGACGCGGTGTCGAACGGCGACTCGGCCTGGTCGTCGGGGACGAAATCGCCGAGCTCCGACTCCTCCTCCTCGCCGATCGGCTTCTCGAGCGACACCGGAAGCTGCGCCATGCGCAGGATCTCGCGCACCTCCTCGGTCGTCATCTCGAGCTCGAGCGCGATCTCGTCGGGCTGCGGCTCACGGCCGAGCCGTTGGACGAGCTGCCGCTCGATGTGCACGACCTTGTTCAGCTTCTCGACCATGTGCACCGGGATCCGGATCGTGCGCGCCTTGTCCGCGATCGCGCGCGTGACCGCCTGGCGGATCCACCAGGTCGCGTACGTCGAGAACTTGTAGCCCTTGCGGTAGTCGAACTTCTCGACCGCGCGGATCAGCCCGAGCGAGCCCTCCTGGATGAGGTCGAGGAACGAGAGCCCTCGGCCCAAGTACGACTTCGCGATCGAGACGACGAGCCTGAGGTTCGCCTCGATCATGTGCGTCTTCGCGGCCATGTCCCCGCGCTCGATCCGCTTCGCCAGGTAGACCTCCTGGTCGGCGGTCAGGAGCGGGACCTTCCCGATCTCGCGCAGGTAGAGCCTCAGCGAGTCGAGCGACGGCTCGACGGAGAGATCGAGCTTCGGGCCCTTCTCCTCCTCGGCCAGCGCCGGCTGCTCGTGCGGCGGGTGCTTGTACTTCTCCCCTTCGACCAGCTCGATCGAGTGGTCTATGAGGTACGTGTAGAAGTCCTCTATCTGCTCTTTGGTGAGGTCGACCTCCTCGAGCCCCGCGACGATCTCGTCGTAAGTGAGAAAGCCCTTTTCTGTTCCGTCCTGTACGAGCTTGTGCAGTTCTTCGACGTCCGGGAGGGAGATGTCGACTGTGAGCATGGACCTCTCTTTCGCTCTAGGGGGACGGGGTACCCAGGAACGTAAAGAGCCGGGACTCGCTTCCCCCGGCTCACTCTCGGCGCGCTGGAACTTAACACCTCTCCACAGGCTTGTGAAGAACTTTTTTCAAGAAGTGCGTACTTCCCCTACGACCTCGTCTCGACTGTTGCTAACTGGGGTCGTGCGGAAGGCCGAGCCGTCCAATTCGAGCGTGTCCAGAAAGCGGCCGAGCGCGGGTCGCAGCGCGCGTTGGGAGCCGTCCTCGACCTTGAGCGCGAGCGAGAGGCCCTCCGGCGAGGCTGCGCAGAGGAGCGCTTCGGCGCCTCCTTTCGAGATCCAGCCGGGGAAGGTCTTCATGAGGATGGTGTCGACGGCACGCGGTCCG
>Ga0070683_100002762_pt1 | contig 14031 bp, 11 predicted proteins | sample KBSC713LmetaG_FD_64662 | JGI IMG/M metagenome (GOLD analysis project Ga0070683, IMG submission 64662) | Corn rhizosphere microbial communities from Kellogg Biological Station, Michigan, USA - KBS C7.1-3L metaG | ecosystem: Host-associated > Plants > Roots > Rhizosphere ...
TGACGGTCACGCACGTGCTGCTGGCGCGGCTCTTCGGCCCGGTCGTGTTCGGCGGCTATCAGACCTGCCTCGCGGTCCTGGAGGTCCTCACCCGCTTCGGCCCGTGCGGCGCCGACAAGGGGATGCACCGCTACGTCGCGGCCCACCGCGCGCGCGGCGAGACGGATCTGGTGCGGCGCGCGCTGGGGACCGGGCTGCGCCTCGCGATCGGCACGGCGGGGACGCTGGCGCTTTTGCTGATCGGCGTGTCGGCCTTCATCGCGCACTACTACCACCAGCCGGTCCTGGCGACCGCGCTGCGGGTGATGGCGCCCGCGGCCGTGTTCACCGCGTGCGTGTACGTGCTGGTGAACGCCAGCCTCGCGGCGAAGGTCACCTGGGCGAACTTCGTCGTCCGCGGCGTGGGCGAGCCGGCGCTGCTGATGGCGGCCGGCCTGCTGGCGGCGGTGTTCGGGCGGACGCTGCTGCACCTCGCGACCGCGCACGTGCTGGCGGCGGCCACGACGTTCACGCTGGCGATCTTCGTCGTCGGCCGCGTCTTCGGGCGGGGCGAGATCCGGCGGGCGCTGCGCTCGCCGGGGCTGCCGGGGTTCGTGCGGTTCTCGGCTCCGCTGGGCGTCGCCGAGCTGATGAACGCGATCCTGCAGCGCGCGGACGTGGTGCTGCTGACGGGGTTCGTCGGGCCGAGCACGACGGCGGTCTACGCGGCGGCCGAGTTCATCAGCCGCGTCATCGGCAACCCGCGCTACATCTTCGACGGCATCGCGGCGCCCGTCTTCTCCGAGGCGCTGCACTTGAATCAGACCGAACGCCTCCGCGCGAACCTGCTGTTGATGAGCCGTTGGGTCGCGACAGCGGCGGCGCCGATCGCGGTGACGGCGATGGCGCTGCGCCACGATCTACTCGCGCTGTACGGGCCGGCGTTCCAGGCGGGCGCGGGCGCGATCGTCATCCTGGCGGCGGGTCATTTGATCAACGCGACGTTCGGCCTGGCGGGGTACGTGCTGGTGGTGTCCGGGCGATCGGGGTTGCTGCTGGCGAACAACGTGGTCGTCGCGATCGTGAACGTCGCGCTCGGCGTGTATCTGATCCCGCGGATGGGGCTGCTGGGCGCGGCGACCGCGGCGATCGCGGGCGTGTCGCTGCTGCACACGCTGGTGTCGATCGAGGTCTGGCTGATGTACCGGGTGCTGCCCGTCGGCTGGGCGACGCTGAAGCCGGTGATCGCGGCGGGCGCGATGCTGGCGATCGAGCTGCTGGTGGGCCGCCACGTCGGTCCCACCGCGGCGCGGATCGTGCTGGTCATCGCCGCCGGGCTGGTGACGTACCTGCTCGCGCTGGTGGTGCTGGGACTGCCGCCGGAGGACCGGCAGCTGGTCGGGCGGCTCGGGGACCGCGCGCGCGCCTGGCTCGGGCGCGACCGCGCGAGGTAGCATCGGGCGTGTTCTCGATCGATCTGCTGAACCGGATCCGCGCCGCCGAGATCGAGGCGATCGCCGCGCATCTCCCGGCGGGGTCGCGCGTGCTGGAGATCGGCGCGGGCACCGGACGGCAGGCGCAGGAGCTGCGCCGCCTGGGCTTCGACGTCGAGGCGATCGAGATCCCCGATTCGAACTACGCGCAGGAGCGGCTGTTCCCGATCACCGACTACGACGGGCGGCACATCCCGTTCCCCGACGGCAGCTTCGACGCCGTGTTCTCGTCCAACGTGCTGGAGCACGTTCGCGCGCTGGACGAGCTGGAGGCCGACATCAAGCGGGTGTTGCGCCCCGGCGGCCTCTGCGTCCACGTGCTGCCGACGCACGTCTGGCGGTTCTGGACGATGCTGTCTGCGTTTCCGGCGGCGCTGCAGAAGATTGCCTCGCCGGGCGCGCAGGGGGGCGCATCGAACGGTCTCGGCGGTTTTCTGGGCCGGATCGGGCGCACCCTGCGCACGCTGCTGTCGCCGCTTTTTCCCACGCGCCACGGAGAGACCGGCACCGCGATCAGCGAGCTCTGGCTCTTTCACCCGCGCCGCTGGCGCCGTCACTTCCGCGCCGCCGGTTTCGAGATCGTGCGCGACGAGCCGATGGGCCTCTTCTACACGGGCCACCTCGTGCTGGGAGACCGGCGGTCGTTGCCCGAACGCCGGCGGATGGCGAGCCGCTACGGCAGCGCCTGCCACCTTTTCGAGCTGCGGCCGACGGTCGAGGCACAGCCGCGCGCGCGGTGAGGGAGTGAGGTAGAAGGAGCCGCGTGACCGGCGCCGCCGCCCCGAACATCGACCTCGAGCGGACCACGTTCGACGTGCTCGTCGTCGGGTCCGGCTTCGGCGGCGGGACGACGGCGTACGCGCTGTCGCGCGCCGGCCTGAAGGTGCTGCTGGTCGAGCGCGGCGGCTGGCCCGCGCGCGACGAGACCGACTGGAACGGCCGCGCGATCTTGCTCGACGGCCGCTACAAGGGCGAGACGCCGCTGGACGTACGCCAGGGCGGCGCGGCCGCGGACGTCGAGACGTTCCCCAACGAGGTCGTGGGCGGCAACTCGATCTTCTTCGGCGGCGCGGCGCTGCGCCTGCGCGCCACCGACTTCGCGCGCTGGCCGATCGCGTACGCCGATCTGGAAGCGCACTACGGCGAGGCGGAGGCGCTGCTGGAGGTTCACGGCGAGGCGGGGTCGGATCCCTGCGAGCCGCCGCGCTCCGGCCCGTATCCGTACCCGCCCGCCGAGCTGACGCTGCCCGCGCGCCGCATCGCCGACGCCGCGCGGGCGCTGGGCCTGCACCCGTTTCACATCCCGATCGCGATCAACCACGCGGGCGCGCGCGAGCCCCGCTGCATCAACTGCTTCACGTGCGACGGCTTTCCTTGCCGCATCGGCGCGAAGAACGACGTCACGCAGACGGCGCTCGCGAAGGCGGATCAGAACAACCTCGCGGTCGTCGCGCGCATGCTGGTGGCGCGCCTCGTCGAGCGTGACGGGCGGATCGCCGGCATCGAGGCGATCGATCGCGACAGCGGGCGGCGCCTGACGTTGCGCGCGCGCGTCTACGTGCTGTCGGGGGGCGCGATCGGATCGGCGGCGCTGATGCTGCGGTCGGGGCTGGGCGCGCGGGACGCGTCGGGGACGCTGGGGCGCTACCTGATGCGGCACTGCAACGCGATGCTCGGCTACGTCTTCCCGTTCCGCACGAATCCGGAAGGCGTCAATCACAAGCAGATCTGCGTGACGGATCTGTACGAGTCGGTGCGCGAGGCCGACGGGACGTCGCTGGGGATCATCCAGGACATGGTGATGCCGCCGCGCGATGTCGTGCGGTCGCTGGGGCCGCCCGGCTTTCGCTGGGCCGCGGCGCTGGGCGCGAACAACCTGCAGACGTTGCTGTGCATCGCCGAGGACGATCCGCAGAAGGAGAACGGCGTGTCGCTGTCCGAGCGCAAGGACGCCTTCGATCTGCCGGTCGCGGCGGTGCGCCACGAGTACACGAAGGCCGATGTCCGGCGGCGCAGCACGCTGGTGCGCGCGGCGGGCCGGATCCTGCGGAAGGCGGGCGGCCTCGTCGGCAAGGTGCGCTTGATCGACAGCTTCTCCCACGCGGTCGGGACGGCGCGGTTCGCGCGCACGCCGGAGGACGGTGCGCTGTCACCCGAGTGCCGGGTGTGGAGCTTGCCGAACCTGTTCGTCGTCGACGGCAGCTTCATGCCGACGTCGGGCGGCGTGAACCCGAGCCTCACGATCACGGCGAACGCGTTCCGGGTCGCCGGGCATATCAAGAGAGACTTCGCGGCGCTCTCTGCGGGCGCCTGACCCCTCTCCCTAACCCTCTCCCCGCTTCGCGGGGCGAGGGGACATGAGACGCCTCTCCCTAACCCTCTCCCCGCTTCGCGGGGCGAGGGGACATGAGACCGCGGGCGAGGGATCTGATCTAGATCAGCGCGGGGTGGGGCGCGGGGCTTCGGGATTGTGGCTCGCGGCGGAGCGGTAGGCGGCGTCCATGTACGCGAAGTCGGCGAAGATGTGTTCCAGCGTGAGCTCGGGCGGGCGGCCCTCGTCGATCGCGCCGAGGAAGTCGCGCCACATCGCCTGGTAGCCGGCGGCGTCGCGGATGTCCGGCCAGATGAACAAGCGGCCCGCCGGCGCGTAGAAGCGTCCGTAGACGCCACGCGCGTCGAAGTACAGCGCGCCCTTCTCGAGCAGCACCTTCGACGCGTCGAAGGGCAGGAAGCGCCAGGGCGCCGCCCACGTGTGCAGCAGGCGCGACAGCAGACCGGAGCGGTGGCGCGCCGTGATCATCATCGTGTCCTCGCCCGGCGTCGGCGTGACGGGCGCGGGCGGCGACACCGCGTAGACGTCGACGACGTGGTCGACCTGTCCGTTTTCGAACACCGTCGCCAGATCCAGCAGCCGCCGGATCCAGTGCACGCCGCCCTCGTGCAGCGCGCCGAGCGGCATCTCCGCCGGATCGGCCCGCCAGCCCGTCGGGCGCGACCGCCCCAGCCGCACCAGGTCCAGCAGCAACGGCCGCCCGAGCGCGCCATCGCGCAGCAACGCCTTCAGGCGTCGGTGAAAGGGTGCGTAGTGCAGGTTCTCCGCGACCATCACCGTGCGCCCGTGCGCCTTCAGCGCCGGCCACAGCGTCTCCAGCTCGGCGAACGTCGCAAACACGGGCTTCTCGATGAGCACGTGCTTGCCCGCCCCCAGCGCCAGCTCGACCAGCTGCCTGTGCGCGCGCGGCGGAACGCCGATCACGATGACGTCGCACGGCGACGCGATGGCTTCCTCGTAGCTGCCGAAGTGCGCCACGGCGCCGACGCGCGCGCCGAACGCCTGGGCCCGGCCCGCGTCGCGGCTGGCCACCGACACACGCGCCCCCGGCCGCAACCGTCGCAGCGTGCGGATGTGCCGCGCGTTCATGCTGCCGCAGCCGAGAAAGCAGACCGACAGGTCCGTCGTCGCCATCGGGAGCTATAGTCCCCGCGTGAGCGAAGTGAGCGACCTGGATTCCAGTTTGCTTCCTCCTCGGGAAACCATGCCGCGCACGAAGGTATTTTATTTCATCCCGAACCTCCAGCAGGGGGGGCCGGAGGGCCAGATCCTGGAGCTCATCAACCGCCTGCCGCCGCGGTTCGAGCCGGTGCTGTGCGTCTATCACGGCGACAACATCTTCTGGGGCGGCCGCTGCCCCCCCGGCCAGCCGGCCCACGACCTGGGCGTGCGGAAGATGAACCTGGGCGCGCTGGAGCGGCTGACCGACATCCTGCGCCAGGAGAAACCGGCGATCGTCCATTCGTACCGCGACAAGGCGAACTTCTGGGCGCGCTGGGCGGCCAGCCGCGCGGGCGTGCCGATCACGATCACCGGCTGCCGCAACCGGATGATGGGGGTGCGCTACCTCGCGACCGAGTGGTACCTGCAGCGCAAGAGCAAGGTCATCCTCGCGAACTCGATCGGCGTGAAGCACGAGCTGGTGCGGTGGGCGCGCGTGCGCGACGACAAGGTGCGCGTCATCTACAACCTGCTGGACGTCGACACCTTCCGCCCGCCGACGGCCGAGGAGCGCGCCGAGGCGCGGGCGCGCTGGCAGCTGCCCGCCGGCGTGCGCGCGCTGCTGCTGCCCGGACGCATCGGCATCCAGAAGCACCAGATCGGGCTGCTGGCGGCGATGCGCGCGATCGCCCGCCGCGGGAAGTGGCCGCAGGACGCGGTGGTGCTGTTCGCCGGACGCGCCCGCGACAAGCTGACCAGCGCGATCGTGCGCCGCTTCGCCGCCCGGCCCGAGCTGGCAAACGCGGTGCGGTTCCTCGACGCCGTGAAGGACATCCGCTCGCTGTACTGGGCGTCGGACCTGCTGGTGATGCCGTCGCTGTACGAGGGGCTGGCGAACGCGGCGCTGGAAGGCTGCGCCTCGGGCCTGCCTGCGATCCTGTCGCACGCGGCGAACGTCGACAGCATCGTGCAACCGGGCGAGACCGGCTGGGAGGTCCCGACGCTGCGACACCAGCCGCTGGTCGACGCTTTGGAAGCGGCGCTCGCGACGCCCGCCGAACGCCTCGCCGAGATGGGCCGCGCCGGCCGCGCCCACGTCACCGCGCGCTTCGCGCCCCGCAAGGATCACGTGCTGGACCAGATGGTCGCGGTCTACGACGAGCTGCTGGGGGCGCGCGTTCAGTGAGACGCGGTTGACTCGCTCCGCCGTCCGCTGAGGGCGGACATCAAGAGCGCGGCTTCCTGACGGCGGTAGTCGCCGAACCGTCCGCCCGCGATCGGTCTCAGAGCAGCAATCGCCTGATCCAGACGGCCCAGCCGGACCAGCGCGACGGCTCGGTTGTACGTCGCCTCCGGCACGAAGCGCCCCCGCGGGTAGCGCGCGAGGTAGGCGGACCAGAGGCGCAGCGCCCCCGCGGGATCCTTTCCCGCGAAATGAGCGCGGTGTGCGGCCCCGTAGCGAGCGAGCTCGTCGTCCGACGCGGCCGCGGTGGGAGCTTCTTCCGCCGAGACATCCGGGGACGGCGGCGACGCGATGGCCGCGAGGGGGGCCGGGGATCGCGCGGAACGCACGGCGACCATCGATCCGACCGGTGACGGTTCGCGCGGCGCACGCACGAGCATCGCTGCCGCGAACGCGCCGGACGCAACGGCCGCAATTGCGAGACCGATCCCGACGGCCAGCACGCGCTGCCGCCCGCGTGGCTGGCCACCGGCCAGCACGCGCTCGCGCGTGACGGCCGCGAGGGGACCGTCGTGATCGGTCAGTTGTCTGAGCGCCGCGACTCCCAGCGCGACACGGTCGGTGGAGCGCTTTCTCATGACCCGCCGCCCGGCTGCATCAGGTCGCGCAGGCGGCGCCGCGCGTGAAAGACGCGGGTACGGACCGTCGCCTCGGGCACCCCGGTCAGCTTGCTCACCTCCCCGGCGCTCATCTCCTGCACCTCGCACAGGACGAACGCGACCCGCTGCGCGAGCGGAAGCTGATCGAGCGCGGCGATGATCTCGGCCGCGCGGCGGCGCGTGTGCAGATCGTCGTCCAGGCTCGCGGCCGGAGCCGTCGGCTCGCGCGTCAGGCGTTCCAGCGCGCGCCGCCGCCGGATCGCGCCGCGCAGGTGGGCGCGCGTCCGGTTGACCACCATCGCGAACAAGAACGTCTCGAGGCTGGAGGCCCCGCGAAATCGTTTGAGGGCCCTCGGCAACTGCTCGAAGATCTCCTGCACCAGATCCTCGGCCGCCGCGTCGTCGCCGAGCAAGCGGCGGGCGAGCTGGCGCACGCGGGTGTGGTTCGCGTCGTAGATCTCGGCCAGCGCGAGCGGCGAACCACGGCGCGCCTGCGCGGACGCCCGCCGCCCTTCGTCGTCGGCAAGAACGGCTGGCGCGCGACGCGCGCCGTGAAGGAGCTGCATCTTCACTGCAGCGCGATCCTGACGCCTGCCGAAAAGGTGAAGAGCGGTACTTGCCAGCGCTCGAAGGGGTCCACGACCCTTATGCCGGCGACAAGCTCGCCAAAGCGGACCCTCACCAGCGCGAGATTCCCCGCGACGTGACCGACCAGGAACGGGCCCTGCGTTTCCGTTCGCCAGTTCGTCAACGTCGTCGATCCGTCGGGCAGTTGATCGGGGGTGAGATAACGACTCAAGACCAAGCCTCCACCGATAATCGCGTCGGCGGCCAACCAGCCCGGCACCAGCGCAAAGCGCCGCGCAAAACCAGCGGAGGTCATGTAGCTATGGCTGGATGGCGGGATGCTCGCGTCGGGATACGCGAAGACGTCGAGCCCCGCGGCCCAGGACCACCGCCCCGGCACCGACGGCGCCAGCACTTGAATCTGCGTCGAGCTGATGCTGGGCCAATTCCTCCTCCAGTTGTAGACATCGGGAGAGGTGGCGCGGCCGAAGGACGCCTCGAGGCGCCAGGGCGCCTCGCCGGACCACGGCTCGGTCGGTGAAGAATCATCCGGATCTTCTGAATCGTGCGTCACAACGGCGGCAGGCGTCGGAGCGGACAAAGGAGGCGGCAGCGTCGGAACGGCGGCCGGCGGATCCCCGATTGCCGCCGCAGGCAACGCGTCCATCAGCTCACTGACCTGATCGCGGGCGAGGTTACCCGCCAGCCACGCGACGACGCGGAGGCTGGATTCGCCCTCCGCGAGCGGCTGGATGCGGCGTCGCGCGGCGGCGTCCCCGGCCGTGCGCAGCTGCATCGTGACCGTGTCGGGCGCCAGCGTCACCACCAGCATCTGCGTGGCGTCTTTCCCGCCGGGCTCGGTCGGACCGACCACCGGACGTCCGAGCTCCGCGCCGATCGCCCGTCGGATCGCTTCCGGGTTACCGGCTGCGCCGTGGCTGCGCTCGACGACGACCAGCAGCGGTGCGGGCGCCGCCGGCGTCTCCCCGCGTTCCTCGCCGGCCTGTGCAGCCACGACCGAAATCAGCCCCAAGAACGTCGCGATGGCGCCCGTCATGGCGCAGTTAGTATCCGCACCTCGGTGTTTCGTTCAACCGTCTCGGGTTTGAACGAAACGGTGGGGTTCGACAACGAATGCAGGCGCATGGGCGATCGCGTTTCGTCAATCAATGGGCCACGCGTTCATGCGCCAGCATGGACGCCCGAACAAATCACGAGCTTCTGGGACAACTACCAGTCGATTCCGCACTTCCAGAAGCGCTGGTTCACTGGGACCTGCGGCCCGGGCATCGTCGACGTTGCGGAGCGCCACGTCTCGAAAGCGAACGTCTTTCTCGACTACGGATGCGGACGCGGCGACCTGATGGAAATACTTCTCGCGCGTGGGCGGCGTTGCATGGGCGCGGACGGGTCGCCGCAGAACGTCGTCAATGCGCGAAAGCGATTCATCGGCCGCGAGGGGTTCCTGGGCGCGTTTGAAACGCCCAACCCGTCGCTGCCGAGTCAACCCGACCTGGCGTTCGTCGTCGAGGTGATCGAGCACGTGCCGCGCAGCTTCGCTCCCGACTTCCTGCGCGCTGTGGCAGCGCTCCTGCCGGTCGGGGGACACATCTTGGTCTCGTGCCCGAATCAGGAGGATCTCGTCGCCTCCGAGGTGCTCTGCCCCGAGTGCGCCTGCTGCTTCCATCCCGTCCAGCACATGCAGAGCCTGACACCCACGGATGTCGCCGCGCTGGCGAACCAAGCCGGCTTCGACACCGTGTATGCCCGGGCGACCCGCTTCCGGCGCCGCGGCGAGAGCCGGCTATACGCGTCCTTCCTCGCGGCGATCTATGCGCTATTTCGCCGCGCGCCGCACCTCGTGTTCGTCGGGCGCAAGCGCTAGAGCGCGGTCAGGCCGCGGCGCCGGTGGCCGCGGTCGACGTGGGCGCGTCGATGAACCGCTGGTGCCACAGCTCGAGCCACAGCAGGTTCCAGAGGCGCAGGCCGTGGTTCACGCGGCCGGTGTCGTGATCGTTGATCATGCGTTCGACAGCCGGGCGTTCCAGCTGGCCGCGATCGTAGACGCGCTTGGACAGCAGCGTGTCGTGCAGCAGCTGGCGCAGGTCGCCGCGCAGCCAGCGCGAGTGCGGGATGCCGAAGCCCTGCTTCTGCCGGTAGAGGATGTTGTGGGGCAGAAGATCGCGCAGGGCCTTGCGCAGCAGCCACTTGCCCCGGAAGCCCTTCATCTTCAGCTCGGACGGGACGGTGGCCGCGAACTCGATCAGGACGTGATCGACCAGCGGGCAGCGCACCTCCAGCGAGTTCTGCATCGACGCGATGTCGACCTTCGTGAAGATGTCGTCGACCAGGTAGGTCTGCGTGTCGACCTCCAGCAGCCGCCCGAGCGCGTCGGTCGCGGTGGCCTCGTCGAGCAAGCGCCGGAGCAGCGCGCGCCCCGCGTCCTCGCCCGCAGCGAGCAGGTCGGCCGAGCACAGCTCCGCCATGTGCTCGGGCGTGAAGTGACCGAACTGCGCGGCGTAGCGCGGGATGTCGCCCATCAGCACGCGGCGCGCATGCTGGCGCACCGTGCCGCCCAGCTCACCGAGAAAACCCGCCTTCCGCCCGGGGAAGCGCTTCTCGATGAAGCGCGCGATCGGCTGCAGCAGCGGCCGCGGCACGCGCTGGAAAAGGCGCGCCATCTTCTCGTGCGCGTAGCGCGTGTAGCCGGCGAAGGCCTCGTCGCCGCCGTCGCCCGACAGCGCCACGGTCACGTGGCGGCGGGTCATCTCGGACAGCAAGTACGTCGGCAGCGCCGACGGATCGGCGAACGGCTCGCCGTACGCTTGCACCAGCTTGGGCAGCAGCTCGGCGGCGTTCGGCCGCAGCACGTCCTCGTGGTGCTCCGTCTCGTAGAGGCGCGCGACCTGGCGCGCGTAGCTGACCTCGGAGAAGTCCTTCTCGTCGAAGCCGATCGAGAACGTCTTGACTGGCTTCGCGCCGACCTTGCTCATGATGGCGACGACCGCCGACGAATCGATGCCGCCCGACAGGAACGCGCCCAGCGGCACGTCGGACACGAGGCGCAGCTTCACGGCCTCGAACAGGTGGTGGCGCAGCTCCTCGACGAAGTCCTCCGCCGACCGCTGCCGCGGCTCGAAGCGCAGCTTCCAGTAGCGCTCCTCGGCGAGCTTGCCGTCCTCGAACACGGCGATGCAGCCGGGCTGCAGCTTGCGCACGCCCGCGATCGCCGCGAACTCCGAGGGGACGAAGCCCAGCGTCAGGTACGCGTGGATCGCCTGCGCGTCGGCGCGCCGCTGGATGTCGCCGTCGGCGAGCAGCGCCTGCAGCTCGGACGCGAACGACAGCCCGCGCTTGCCGATGTGGAAGTACAGCGGCTTCTTGCCCAGGCGATCGCGCCCCAGCACCAGCCGCCGCTTGGGCGCGTCCCAGATCGCGAACGCGAACATGCCGCGCATCTTGCTGACGAACGAGACGCCGTGCAGGCGGTAGAGCTCGAGCAACACCTCCGTGTCGGACCGCGTGCGCAGGTGCACGCCGGCGTCGCGCAGCTCGGCGGCCAGCGCCTGGAAGTTGTAGATCTCGCCGTTGAAGACGAGGACGGTCTGACCGTCGGCGCTCAGCATCGGCTGGTTCGCGTCCGTCGACAGATCGATGATCGAGAGGCGGGTGTGGCCCAGCGTGGCGAGGCCGCTTTGATGAACGCCCGAGGCGTCCGGACCGCGGTGGTGGAGCGCGTCCGTCATCGCGCGCACCAGCGCGTGCCCGTCGCGCGGGGCGCGCCCGGCGTCGACGCTGGCGACGTGACCGGCTATGCCGCACATGGCAGCGCCTCGGCGAGCAACGAATCGTAGGTCGCGAGCGTCTCGGACAGCACGCGTTCGGGCCGGAACAGGTCGGTGACGCGCGCGCGGGCCGCCTGCCCCATCGCCTGCCAGCGCGCGCGCGGCTGCGCCAGCGCCGCATCCAGCGCCTCGACCAGCGGCGCCTGGCGCCCGGTCGGGACCTCCCAGCCGGTCTCGCCCGGCGCGACGATGCCGTCGAGGTTCGCGGCGTGGCTGAGGATCGCGGGCAGCCCCGACGCGGCCGCCTCGAGCGCGACGTTGGGCAGCCCTTCCCACAGCGAGAACAGGACCAGGAGATCCGACGCCCAGTACAGCTCGCGCATGTTGTCCTCGGTGCCGATCACGCGCACCGCGCCGCGCAGCTCGGGCCGCGCCGCGAGCCTGTCGACCAGCCGGTGGACCAGCGCGTGGCTGCGCCGCCCCGGCATCAGCAGCACGACGTCCTCGGGCAGCCGGCCCAGCTTCGCCAGGCGCGACAGCGCCAGCAACAGCCCGACCTGGTGCTTCTGGATCGAGATGCGCCCGGGCATCACCAGCACGCGCGCGCTGTCGGAGATCCCGTAACGGGCGCGGGCGGCGCGCCGCTCGTCATCGGTCGGCACGCGGAAGCGTTCGAAGTCGAGGAAGTTGTGAATCACGCGGATGCGCTCCGGCCGCACCCGCGCGAGATTGACGAGCTCATCCCGGATGCCGCGCGAATTGACCAGCACCAGCTGCGCGCGTTCGGACAGCCACCGTTCGAACACGAGGTAGCGAAGCTCGATCATGCGCGCGCGGCAGGACGACAGAATGATCGGGACCTTGGCACGAAGGGCCGCGAGGCGCCCCCAGAAATTCGCCTCGTTCAGGAAGCAATGCACGATGTCCGGGCGCTCGGCGCGCAGGATCTCGACCAGCCGGTGGAACACCGGGCGCGTCATGCGCCGCGTGCCCAGGATGTAGCGGGGCTGGCCGGCGGGAAGGTGGTCGCGATAGTGGATCTCGTCCCGCCACAGCGCGAGCACGGGCTCGAAGCGTTCGGGCAAGCGCGCGATCAGCTCCAGGATCTGGCGCTCGGCGCCGCCCTGCACGAGGCTGGGGATCAGGAAGAAGATCTTCACGCGCGCCATCATGTCGCCGGCGGGCTCGCGGTCGGGGCGGCGCCGCTGCCACGCGAGAACACGAACTCGCTGCAGCCGTGCCCTTTGATCGGCGCCAGCGTCTCGACGTCGAAGCCCCGCTGCTTGTAGAACGCGACCACGGCGTCCTCGGACGCGACCTCGAAGGGCAGGCCGCCGAGCCAGTCGATCCAGTCGTGGTAGCGCGACATCCCGCGGCTGCTCTTGTAGCGCTGGGCGCGCGTGAACGGGTTCTGGCCGCGGAACACGTCGCCGAAAAAACCCTGCACCCACACGAACGGAAGGTAGACGCCCAGCACGGCCGCCCGACCGGCCGCGCTGCTGTTGTAGAGCTGCTTCACGCGCAGCCAGTACGACGACACCCAGCCCTGGTCGCGATAGAGGGCGATGAACAGGCGGCCACCCGGGGCAACGGGGACGGCGGCGTTGGCGAGCGCGCGCCACATCTGACCGGTGTGGTGCAGGACACCCCACGAGTAGACGACGTCGAACGACCCCAGCCGCTGCAGATAGGCCTCGTCCAGAGCGCTGCCTTGCTCGACGGTCCATTTGGTGGCGCCGTCGAAGTAACGACGCTTCAGCTCGCGCGTGCACGCGACGCTGTGCGGGTCGTAGTCGAACGACATGATGCGCGCGGCGCCCAGCTTCATGGCGGCGAGCGAGAAGAGACCGCTGCCACATCCGATGTCGAGGAAGCTGCGGCCCGCGAGCGTCTCGACGCCCAGCATGCGGCGGAGCGACTTGCAGGCCTCTTCGATGCGCTCGTCGTCGAGGACCGTCAGGAAGCGCGACCAGTTCTTGCCGAACTCGAACCGGTCGCCGCGTGCGACGTCAGCCGCGTGCTCGGTCGCGCTTTGCGATTCCATCATCGATTGCCGTCCTTCTACACTCGGTGACCACGAGGCGCCAGCAAGCATGCAGGCGCCTCATGCAATCGCCAAACCATTTGGCGTCATCCCCGTGTCACGTAAAACGCCGCGCCGCCGACCGTCGGTGCCTGGTGGATTCCTGACACGATTCCACCGACGACAATCGCCGCCACGAGCGCCGAAATCCCTGATACTTTTAGGCGACGCATGGTCCCCCCGAGCCATAGCCGCATCAGCCGATACCATGCGTGGCTGGTGCGCCGGCCGGCGATGGTGCTGCTCGGGGCGCTGATCCTCGGCGGCGTGGCGACGGGGCTGGCGACCCGGCTCAAGCTGAAGACGGCGTTCTCCGAGCTGCTGCCCAGCAACGATCCCGGCGTGGTCGCGCTGGCCCGCACGCAGAAGCGCCTCGGCGATCTCTCGCTGCTGCTGATCGGCATCCGGTCGCCCGATCACGACGCCAACCTGCGCTACGCCGAAGCGCTGACGCAGAAGCTGCGCCAGCTGCCGCCCAACGTCGTCGACCTGGCGACGTACCACGTGCGCGACGTGCGCTCGTTCTTCGAGGCGAACAAGTGGCTGTACGTGTCGGAGGACGACCTCGAGTCGATCCGCGATCGGCTGCGCACGGAGATCAGCAAGAAGAAGAACCCGCTGTTCGTTTCGCTGGGCGACGACGAGCCCATCGAAGCGATGCAGAAGCGCATGCAGAAGAAGGGCGGCCTGGACGAGCGCTTTCCGGGCGGCGTGTTCACCAGCAAGGGCCCGGGCGGCGAGTACGTGTGGATCGCGGCGCTGCCGCCGGGCGGATTGTTCGTCGAGAAC
>Ga0070683_100002774_pt1 | contig 14010 bp, 13 predicted proteins | sample KBSC713LmetaG_FD_64662 | JGI IMG/M metagenome (GOLD analysis project Ga0070683, IMG submission 64662) | Corn rhizosphere microbial communities from Kellogg Biological Station, Michigan, USA - KBS C7.1-3L metaG | ecosystem: Host-associated > Plants > Roots > Rhizosphere ...
TTCCTTCAGTTGTAGCCGCAGGTGTCAACGTGCGGTCCGCGCGTAACCGGCGCGGTCACGTTCACCCGCACGTCACGCAAAATTGTCGAAGCGGCTTTCGCCCCGCGGTCGAGCGATATTGCAGCTCGGCGTGCGCCTGGGCAGGCGGAGGATCGTTCGCGCTCGCATCTCAATTTTTCTGCCAGTCGCGAGGTTTCGATCCGACCGCCGCCGTCGAGCCGGCGAGCGAGTTACGACCCTCGTTTGCGTTATTGGGGTGGAGACCTACTGGCCTCCGCGGGTGCGACGAGGTAGAATCAACGCGCCGAACGTCCAGTCGTGCAAGACGACCATTCATGACATCTGAAGCGCTTTCCCTCTCTGAATTACGTTACCGCCGTTTGTTTGAAGCCGCGCATGACGGGATCCTCATCGTCGATCCCGACACGCGTCAGATCATCGACGTAAATCCATTTCTCGTAAAATTCCTCGGTTACACGCACGAGGAATTCATCGGCAAGGAACTGTTTGAAATCGGTCTCCTCAAGGATGAGGCCGCGAGCCGGGCGGCCTTTCGGGAACTTCAGGTGAACGGCTTCATCCGTTATGACGATTTGCCGCTGGTGACGAAGGATGGGCAGAGCGTCGACGTCGAGTTCGTCAGCAACATCTATCAGGAAGGCGATCAAAAGGTGATTCAGTGCAACGTTCGCGATATCACCGAACGGAAAAAATCCGAAAATGCACTGGTCGCGGCCCAACAACAATTATCGCGGCACGCCGCCGAGTTGCAAACCATCGTGATGCGCCGCACCACGGAGCTCAGGTTGAGCAACACGCAGCTCGAGACGTTTGTGTATTCGATCGCGCACGACCTGCGCGCGCCGCTGCGGACGATGCAGGGATTTGCCCAGCTCCTGGTCGAAGAGCACGCCGCAAGCCTGAACCAGCAGGGCCGCGACTATGCCAGCTTCATCGACAAGGCGGCGCAAACGATGGATCTTCTGCTAACGGATCTGCTGGCCTTCAGTCACATCAACCAGCAGGAAATCGAGCTGCTTCCCGTGGATTTGGAAAACATCGTACAGAGCGCACTGTCGGCTGGCGAGAAAGGGATTCGAGAAAGCGGGGTGCGGATCGAGAGCCTTCCGCCCTGGCCCGTGGTTCTGGCCCATGCGACCACGTTGCGACAAGTCCTGGTGAATCTGATCGGCAATGCGGTAAAATTTCGCGCCAGCGAGGCGCCTTACGTACGGCTCCGCGCGGAGCAGCCTTCGGAAGATGTTGTTCGAATTTGGGTGGAGGACAATGGCATCGGAATTCCCGTGGAATCCCACGAACGGATTTTCGAGGTATTCAAGCGCCTCCACGCGAAGCACTATGACGGCACTGGCATCGGCCTCGCCATCGTTCAGAAAGGAATGGAGCGAATGGGCGGACGAGCTGGCGTCGTCTCCGCACCCGGAGAGGGGAGCAAATTCTGGATCGAACTATCCGTTGCCCGCCCCTCTCCCGCCATCCCGACGCCGGAAATTAAAATATCATGATTGTTGAAAATCCCGTCATCCTGGTCGTCGACGACAGCAAAAACGACGAATTGCTCATGCGCGTCGCCTTCGAACGCGCCGGATTCATCCATCCGGTGCGATTTGCCCTCGATGGCGACGAAGCCATCGCTTACCTGCGCGGCGATGGTCGCTATTGCGACCGTACTTCCTTCCCGATGCCGACAGTCGTGCTGATGGATTTGAACATGCCGCGAAAAAATGGTTTTGAAGTGCTGGCTTGGATACGCCAGCAGCCGGCATTCAAACGGCTGCACGTTTACGTCCTGAGTGCATCGAACCGGCCGGAAGATATCGACCGCGCCTATGACTTGGGCGCAAATTCGTTCCTCGTTAAGCCCAGCAATCTGGATCGACTCGTGCAAGTGGCCAAAGACCTCGGCGCCTGGCTCAAGCTCAGTCATTTTTCACCGGGGAACGAAGTGAATTCCAACCGGGAAGAGTTTTCGGTCAATGGCGGCGCCCGGGGAACCAGCTCCGGTTTCTGAGGCATGTCGCAAGTTGTTTATCGGGAGCGTGGGTGATCGCGAGCGTGAGCGGGTGGATGTTCCCCTCGGATTGCCGGATCATGGAGCCGGTTGCCGTATCGGCATTTCAATGACACGTGAACCGGGGCGAATGCGTTGGCCGGCCAGGCGGTAGGGTTTCGCCCTATCGCGTGGAGACGAAGATAAGTGTTTAGTGAAGCACACAGGCACTTCGTCCAATCGACGAAGCTCTCCCTTTTCTCAATCCCGCCAACGCCAAGATTTCCGCCTCATGAAAAACAATCCACACTTCACCACCAGATCGAAATCCGATCGCGCGATCAACCCGCAGATTGTCCGTCAAGTCACACCCGACGCAGCCATCGACGACGCTCTGGTTCGCCGTTTCAACGGCGGCGACGAAACTGCGTTCGTCGAGATCATCGATCGTTATCAAGTCAAGATCCTGTCCGTCACTCTCGCCTTGCTCCATAACCACGCCGATGCCGATGAAATCACTCAGGATACTTTCATTCGCGCGCACCGGGGCCTCGTCAACTTTCGCGGAGACTCCTCCCTTTCCACCTGGTTGTACCGCATCGCAGTTAATCTCTCGCGCAATCGCTATTGGTATTTCTTTCGCCGCCATCGGCAGGATTCCATTTCGCTCGATTGCGCCCTCACTGAGGGGAAAGCGGGAACGTTTTCCGATCTGGTGGCCGACGCGGGCCAGGATCCGGCTCAGGAAACCGTGGTCAATGAATTCGCCGCCTTGATAACCCGCTCGATGAAGCGACTCGAGGCGCATCATCGCGAGGTTCTGACGCTTCGCAATGTCCTCAATCGGTCCTATGAACAGATCGCGACCACGCTTGGAATCAACGTTGGCACCGTGAAGAGCCGAATCGCCCGCGCGCGGGAAAGTCTGCGGGCGTGTCTCAGTGAGACCTGTCCGGAGTTTGCTCGCGGCGAAACGTCCGGCGAATGGTTCCTGCCTTCGCGTGCGACTTATCGGCGTCTCGATCCGGCTTCGGCTTGATGATGTTCGGTCACCGTTGCTTCTTCAGGGCTCATCACACGTCGGCGACGCCGGGTTTTTTCAAGGAAGCGTCGGTAGGTTTATACCCTATCGCTTTTCAACGAGGGCGCGCCGATAATGACCCTGCCCAACGGCGTCACCCGAAACCATGAGCCTCTCCAAACCAATTTCCGTTCTGCTCGCCGAAGATCACGCAGTCGTACGGCAGGGTTTGAAAGCCCTGCTGACGACCGATGGACATTGCGTCGTAGTGGGTGAGGCGCGCAATGGTCGTGAGGCGGTTGATCTGGCGCAGGCTCTTCAGCCCAATGTCATTTTGATGGATATCGCCATGCCCGTGCTCAACGGCCTGGAGGCGACGCGACAAATCCTCGCCGCCAATCCCGCGGCTCGAATTATCATTCTGTCCGCGCACAGTGACGACGAGTATATCCAGAGAATGAGTACGGCCGGCGTGGCCGGCTTTCTCGAAAAACAGACATCCGCCGAAATTCTGACGAGGGCCATCCGCGACGTTGCCGACGGGAAAATTTATTTTAGTGCTTCGATCGCCAAACGAATGCACGATCACCGCGGCAAACCGCGTGACCGGAATGGCGTGCTCAAGGTCAATGGCAACCGCCTGACCTCCCGTGAAGCCGAAGTGCTTCAACTCGTGGCCGAAGGTTCGGCCAACAAACAGGTCGCGGCGGCGCTCCACATCAGCATCAAGACGGTGGAGAAACACCGGCAGAGCCTGATGGACAAACTCAACATCCACGACACCGCGAGCCTTACCCGCTACGCGATCGCCGTGGGCGTCATCGAAAGCAGCGTCCAAGTCACGGTTGTTTAGCCGCGGACTTCCGTGTTGGACGAAACGTCCGCGCAGGCTGGATGCATCCGCGGATGAGGTGCCGATTCCCCTCGTTCGCCGCGGGCGCAGCAAGGCTCTCGAAGCTCCGGATGATGTGTAGCGGAGATCCCTCCACTCGCCGGTTGCGGTAGGCGGGCTTTGCCTCGCGCTTGACGCGATCGGCCGCGTGAGTTCGCGGACCAGCGATATTCCTGACTGCCGTCACGCAACTCAGTAGGTCATCGCCCCATGGCGCAGAACGCAGCGGTCGCGTATTCTCCGCCCGTCACTATGAAAATCCAAAAACTATCCGCCCTGCTTGTTCTCGGCGTCAGTCCTCTCGCGTTGTTCGCCACCTCCGCCAACGACCGCAAAATCGAAGACGCCGCCAAGGCCTCGTATAATTATCACACTGTGCTCGACAATCACGTGAAGGTGAAATCCCACGACGGCGCGGTGACACTCACCGGCACTGTTCAGGACAAGGAAGAAAAAGCGCTCGCGGCCGACACGGTGGAGAACCTCCCCGGCGTCGTCAGCGTCGACAACAAAATCAAGGTCGAGTCGAAGTATCCGGAAAAGTCCGACGGATGGATGGCCCTTAAGATTCGGAGCCGCCTGCTCGTGAAGAGCAACGTCAGCGCGACCAACACAAAGGTCGCCGCCAACGACGGCATCGTCACCCTGAGCGGTACTGCCGACACGGCCGCGCAAAAGGAACTGACGGAAGTTTACGCGAAGGACATCGACGGCGTGAAGTCGGTGCAAAACGACATCGTCGTCAAGGACGCCGCATCGACCTCGGGTCCCACCATCGGTGAGAAGATCGATGACGCGTCCATCACCAGCCAGGTGAAGTTTGCTCTGCTCAGCCAGAAAGCCACCAGCGCGCTCAAAACCAAAGTCACCACGACCGATGGTGTCGTCCGTATTACCGGTGACGCCGGTTCTGACGCTGAGAAGGCCCTTGTCACCAAGCTGGCCACTGACGTGCGCGGCACCAAGTCCGTCACCAATGACATGTCGGTGAAAAACTAAGTCCGCTCCGCCGGCCCATCCCCCATGTCCGGTTTTTTTGAACGCATGTGGCCAACAGGTGTTGGCCGCATGTTTCGCCGGCCGGATCGAAATGAACCTCCACTGAAAACTCCCCAGGCCGAATTGATGAACTCGAATTTCACCCACACCCACACTCACGCGATCCGGTCCGTGTCCGGTCCCGGTCCGCGCCTCTCGTCGAATCACGTGCGCTCCGAATTGTTGGTCCTGCACCAAGATCTCGTCGTACAACTCCGAACGGAAGCCGCCTGCCCGAGGCGTTTCGGAGCCAACGGCAGCGAAGATATGCTCAAGGACATGATCGTGCAGCATGAAAAGGCGGCGGAAGTTCTCCGGGCTCACCTCGCGACGCAGCTTTCGGAGCCGCCGTTGGTTTCCCAGGTGTCCGACGTGGTCTTTGCCACGTAGAGGTTCCCGGGTCGCGGGTAAGCCGCAAATTGCGGCAGGAGCGGCGTAAACTCGCTCACCACGACGCAAGCGCGGCGGTCCGGTCGCGCACCAAAAAAAAGGCGGATCGCCAGAGCTTGGTCTGTGCTTCCTTGCCTGCGGTGCGCAGCAGCAGCAGGCCACAAATCCTCCGTATCCAAATTTTAGTGCCATATGAATTTTACTCAAAACCGAAAAACGACATCAACGCATCGACCATCCGGACCGCGCAGGTTTGTCCCTTGGTGGAAACGCACCGTTGATATTGGCTGCTGCCTCGTGGCGCTGCCGATGCTCGGGCTGATCGCGGTGGCGGCCGCCGCGCTTACGGCCATCATGTCGCCCGGGCCGATCTTCTTCCGGCAGGAACGCGTCGGCTATCGGGGTCAAAAGTTTAGCCTCTACAAATTTCGCACCATGCATGTCCGCGCGGAGACGGCGAGTCATCAGACGCATTTTGCCGAACTCGTCCGCTCCAACACGCCCATGCAGAAACTCGACGCCCGTGGCGATTCGCGACTGGTGCCCGGGGGCTGGCTGCTCCGCGCCTCGGGCTTGGACGAGCTGCCGCAAATCATCAATGTTTTGCGCGGGGAAATGAGCATCGTGGGCCCGCGACCCAGTATTCCCTACGAATACGAGCAGTATTCCCTGCCCCAGCGGCAGCGATTCGCCTGCGTGCCGGGGCTCACCGGGCTTTGGCAGGTTTCCGGCAAGAACCGACTGACCTTCGAACAGATGGTGCATCTGGATATTGAATACACGCGTCGGCTGTCCCCCTGGCAGGACATGAAAATCATGGCGATGACGGTTCCGGCGCTTTGTATCCAGATACTCGATTCGAGACGGGCGAAAGTCCAGGACGCCAGACGGGTGATTCCCATTCGAGCGACTTAACCCCGGCGGCGGTTCCGCGCTTTGTGCGTTCCTGTCCAACGGCGCCAGCAGTCAGTAGGTCATTGCCCCATAGCGGCGAACGCATCGGTCGCGTATCGTCCACCAGTAAATACATGAAAACCCACAAATTATCGGCTTTACTCGTCCTCATCGCCAGCCCCGTCGTGCTGTTCGCTTCGTCCACCAATGATCGCAAGATCGAAGATGCGGCCAAGGCATCGTATAACTATCGCACGGTCTTGGAAGACAACGTAACAGTGAAGGCGAACGACGGCATCGTCACGCTCACCGGCACGGTGCAGGATAACGACGACAAGGCCCTTGCCGCCGACACCGTGGAAAATCTTCCCGGCGTGCTCAGCGTCGACAACCAGATCAAGGTGGAGCCGAAGTATCCGGAAAAATCCGACGGATGGATGGCCCTCAAAATTCGCAGCCGCCTCCTCGTGAAAGCGAATGTCAGCGCCACCAATACAAAGGTGTCGGCTCACGACGGCAACGTGACGCTGAGCGGAACGGCGGACACGGCTGCACAAAAGGAGCTGACCGAGGTTTACGCGAAGGACATCGATGGCGTGAAGTCGGTGAAGAATGATATCACGGTGAACGAAGCCGCCGCGGGCCCAAGCACCACCGTTGGCGAGAAAATCGACGACGCGTCGATCACGAGTCAGGTGAAATTCGCCCTCGTCAGCCACAAATCCACCAGCGCGCTGAAGACCAAGGTCATCACGACTGAAGGCGTGGTTCGGGTTACTGGCGACGCCAGTTCCGATGCTGAAAAGGATCTCGTCACGAAGCTCGCCACCGGCGTCCGCGGCACCAAATCCGTCATCAACGACATGACGGTGAAAAATTGACCCAGGCGATAATCGTCTCGATTCACAGCGCGACCGCCCTTGGCGGCTGCGCCCTATTTAAACCGACGCGGCGGGTTCGTTCCCGCCGCATTCCGAACCATCCCTTATGCATCCACAAATCAAGTACCGCCCCACTGATGGCCAGTTTCCGTCCAACCCGGTCAAACCGCTGATGTTGCATGATACCACGCAACTCACGGCCTCGGTGCACGCCGCGTCGCGCCTTCGCCGCACCGCTACGCAACCGGCATCGGGCTCGGCAAATCACGCGCGCCATCACACGTCGAGGCACACGCAATCGTAACCACAGCCATCACGCGACGATGAAAACGGATCATCCTGGAACAAGCGACGAAGCCCGTCTGAAAGTGGGCCAGATACTCAATAGAATCCTCGTCGACGAAAACATGCTCGCGACGACGACTCGCGATTACTATTGGAACGCCACCGGTCCCCAATCTCGCAACCTCCGCCAACAGCTGGGCGAACAGGTCAAGGACATTGAGCGATGGCTGGATGAGGTGGCTGAACGCGCGGGTACGATCGGGATCGGCGTGCAAGGCAACTGGCTCACATTAGTCAAATCGACTCGCTCTTCCGCTCATCCCGGGATCGGGCTGGGCGCCGACAAAATGCTCTCGGAACTGCTGGCTCTGCACGAGGAATTGATTCTGCAACTCCGCACCGACAGCGACGTCTGCGCTCAACGCCTAAACGATGCCGACACCGCCGACGTCCTTACTGGATTGATGAAGCAGCACGAAATGACTGCTGAAAAACTCCGGTCTGAGCTTGGCGGCAAGCCGAACAGAAATCCTCTCATCTCTTTCAACCCATCATTCGTATGAATAAAATTCTATCTCTCGCGCTCCTTGCCGGAGGCATCGTCCTCATCGTGTACGGCATCAACGCCTCGCACTCCGTCAGCTCTGACTTCTCACGCTTGTTCAGCGGTTCCCCCACCGACAAATCCGTCTGGATGCTCATTGGCGGGATCGTGGCTGCCGTCCTTGGCGCCGGCGGGCTGCTGCGCGGATCGAGATCTGTTTAGCCGAATCACCTCAAATTTTCCCATCTATGAAAAATAACCAAGAAACAGCCCAGACACCCAAGCAACTCCTCGCCGACTTGAAGGCGCTCGTGGCCGAAGCCGAGGCGATGATGGTCGACTCTCTGTCCGAACATTCCGCCGAAGCCTTGAGTAATCTGCGCGAACGCTTCAGCCTTGCGCAGGAGCGGTTCGCCGACGTTTACGAGGGCGCGAAGAAAAAGGTCGTTGCTGGCGCCAAATACACCGACACAGCCATTCGCGAAAATCCGTATCAAGCCTTGGCGATCGCCGCCGGCGCCGGATTGCTCGTTGGTGTGCTGCTCGGTCGCCGTAGCAAGTAAGCGCCCACCATGGCAACGGCCGCAACCCGCTCCACGGGTTTACTTGGTTCCTTCCGGGTGCTGGGAGATAGTCTGCTCGGCACCGTGCAAGATCGCCTCGAACTTTTTTCGATCGAGTTGCACGAAGAGAAATTCCGTCTGGTCCAGACGTTCATCTGGATCAGTGCGGCGGTGTTCACGGGCATGATGGCGATTACGTTCGCGAGTCTGACGTTGGTTTATCTCTGCTGGGAAAGTGCCCGCCTGGCCGCACTCGGCGGCCTTACGCTCCTCTACACCGGCGCGCTGATGGTGATCATTGTCGCTTTTCGCCGCTACCTCTCGCGCCAACCCAACCCGTTCGCCGCGACGCTGAGCGAAATCGGGCACGACCGCGGATGTATCCAAGCCAAGAGCTAGCACTCCTCGCAGCCCGCAAGCATTCCTTGCGACGGAATATCGATTTTCATCGTGCTGAATTTGCCGGAGCGGCCAACCGGGTCGCGCGTCCAGTCGCGTGGCTGGATCGAGCAATCGCGCTCTGGCGCCAAGTCTCACCACTGGTGCAAACGGCGGCCGTGCCCTTGGGCCTAGTCGCCGCACGCGTCGTATTTCCGCGAACAAAAATCCCGCGCATAATACGGTTTGGACCGCTTATTTATTCAGCACTACGCAGTGTCTGTTCCATCGTCGTAAGTTCCAAGTCGGCCTGACCTGGATGGCGCGAATGAACGATCACAGCGTGTCGGCGACCGGCGTGGCACTGCGAGGAATGCGCCAGCGAGTGAAATCAGTTGTGCCCGTCACGTTCAGCAAAAGTGGTTCCGTGGATCGGCGGCTCAGTGAGAACCCAACCGACACACAACTGAGCACACACGCCGCCGAACCGGCCGAAATTGCGGCGGCATGGGCGGGACTAAGTCACGAGGACGACCGTCCCCGTTCAAGCGATAGACCGGCCATCGATCACCAAAATTGCGGACGGTGCGCCGCAACACGTACCGCGAACTCCGAGCCGCGCCCACGCGTTCAATGGAAGAGCCGAGACTTTTGATCAGCCGGGTCACAGTGGATTCACTCACCCGTAAAGCCTCAGCCAATGCCCGTCCAGAAAGCGCTCCTTGGGCTTGGAGAACCAGCGCTAGTTGCCGAGGATCCGAAACCGGACGAGCCTTTGGTGAAATGATACTTTATCTGATTTTTATCTTACTGTAGTCTTATTACCGATAGATTATGATTTTTAGAGCGATTTTAATGAAATGATACTTTAACAGGTATTGAGCCGTAGTTTAGCATCATTTAGGCAGGCTTAATCTCGCCACTCACGGCGAGCGGGTCTGCAGTTCGACCAGCCAGACGTCATTCTCGCGCATCGCGAAGGTCCGCGAAAAATGCCCGTTATCTTCGATCTTGATCAGCTGATCGATTTCGGGGGCGCCCGAGGAGGCCCGACGCAACACGTCGACCTGGCTGCGCGTGAGCTGGGACGGCGAACCGAGCTCGCGCCAGGCGGATTGAACATCGTTCGAACGGTAACCGACCCGATACGCCATCAGCCGGTACGTGCCGCCTTTCAGGCCGGACAGCTTCAGCTCAGTCGGACTTTTCGGCTTCGACGGCTGATCCGCTTTGTAGAACTCCTGGTTGTGCACGGCTGGGCCGGGATGCGTGATGGTGAAGTCCCAGAACAACGCCTGCACATCACCGGACTTGTCGCGGCAGACAAACAAAGCCGGATCGGAAGAATCGAGTTCCACGTCCCCGAGTCGATTGAGGAACTTGTAGGCGTAGAATGACGGCTTCTTCAGGTCTTGGTAATTGAAGAGCCCGAAGCCGCCATGGAACGGGGCCACGCGCGGTCCCGCTTCCTCGAAGATGTCCGTGAATGTCCAATACGACATCGAATTTGCCGCGCTCCCGATGTTTCGCATCTTATCGAGAATGAACGCCGCGCTGTGATAGCTGTCGTGGATTGGATCGGACGGCGTATAGGAGCTGCTCCACTCGGTATAATGAAGCTCGGCCGAATGGAACGGTGACTTGTCGATGCGGCTGCGGACGCCCTTCACCTCGCCGGTCACCGCGTTGCGATCCGGCGAGAATACCGTCCCGGCATCCCCGTGCTCGTCGAGGTAGCCAGCCGACGTCGCGTAGCAATGGGTACTGATAAAATCGAGCGGCAGGTTTTTCTCCGCACAGTGCGCGAGCATCTCATCGATCCAGCCACTGCCGGCCGTCGCCGGACCGCCGACGCGATACGACGAATCGACTGCCTTGATCGCGTGCGCCGTGTGTTCATATAACTCGTAATATTTAGCCCTGAGCGTAGGTGCGAAGTCCTCGTAGCTCCTGCCGCCGCTGGTGCCGATCCAGAAGCCGATCAGATTCGGCTCGTTCCAGACCTCGAAATACCACGTGCGGATCTCGTCGGCACCGTAGGTTCCGTCACGTGACGGGTAAAGGCCTGGATGAGGGCCTCCCACTTTGCGTAGTCCTTTGGCGGCGTCACGTTCGCTCGGTACCAGAAAATTGAATGCGTATCGCTGGCCAGTGCGGACGGCATGAAGCCCAGCTCCACGAACGGCTTCATTCCGATCCCTTCGAGGAAATCGAACAGCTCGTCCATATACTGCCAGTTGTAGACCGGCTTTCCGTCCTGTTCTTGATAGACGCCCATGTCATCATCGAACAGTCCGTGAAAACGAATATAGCGGAATCCGCATTCGTCATGGGCCTTCCGCAGCTGACGCTGCCAGTCCGCGCGCAAGCCCTCATTCGCCCGTCCGGCGCCGACGCAGAAGTTATACATCCGGTTCATCGGCCCGCTTACGCTCACCAGATCGGCGGCCACCACGCGCGAGGGCGCGACCTCGCCCGCTTGGATTGACGCCAGTCCAACGATCGCGGCGGCCGTTGTGACCAGAGCAATGCGCGGGAAACGGCACCGCGTGAGAAAACCGGGTCGTGGCGACGCCGGGCGGGATGAATGGAGCGATTTCATGTCACAGTTTTGATGAGAGAAGTTTTGAGGACGACCGGTGGTTTGGCCGGTGCCGACCGGTGCTCCATTCGACCACGAAGTGTCACCGCGCGATTGTTAAGCGCCGCCCTAAGAAAAGAGTGGCGCCAGCTTGAGCCGGCGCCACTCAACACCCTAACAAATGTATCCCAAAATTACGCGGCCATATTTCACTCAGAAGCTGATCGAGCTCGTGAGATTGAACTCCTGGCCGTTCGCGATGCGGGACTGGGCGGCCGAGCCGTCCGGTTCCACCGTGATCGGGACCAAATGCACCTTCTCCGCAACGTTCGTCAGGTTGAGCTGCACTCTCCAGTCCAGCTTGGACGTGAGCTTGTGCGAGTAGCCGATCCATGCATCGAAGTGCGATTCGGTCGGGCTCCATAGCGGCTGCTTCACGTCGTCAAGCCACGTTGGGGTGCCGAAGACTTGCTGCTCGCTTATGCCGTAACCGAGGATGCGTTTATCTTCCCAGCGGTAAGCGCCACCGAAGTTGAAGCCCTTGGCGAAGCCATGATCAAACGTGTAGTTCGTGATGATATTGAACTTCCACTTGGCCCACTCCGGCTGCTGTGTACCCGTGAGGGCCCGCTGAGTCAGATAAGGACCATACAGCGTGGTGATGAACTGCCGCTTCATCGTGCCGTAGGGGGTATAGCTGCCCCATTCGGCGGTCTGGCCGAGTGCCGTATCGAGCCAGAGGTGCGACATCGCGTCCAGTTGCTTGATCGTGTGCTCCCCGAGCGCGGTTTGCTCGGCCGACGCTCTCACCCCGTTGAAGGTGAGATCCCAGTTCTTCAGCGGTCTAATCGTCGCCTCGAGTTCGAAGCCCTTGGACTCGACGTCCTGGTCGATGATCGGATACTGGCCGTGAATCGTGCCGGTGCCGTAGATATTCCACGGCAAGGGTGAATTCGTGCCATCAGCAACGTGCATCCAATCGCCGGCTTTGATCGCGGCAACGTTCACATTGGTCACGTGCGACCTCCACCAGGATTCCGGGTAGGCGGCAAGGAACTCGTTCTGCAGCACCGGAGCAATCGACTTGGCGACGTCCGGATGATCGACGCCCCATTGCCAGAACCAATTGTTACCACCCTCACCGAGCGCATTCATGCCAGCGGAACCTATTTGCGCCGCCTCGATGCCGTAGGCGGCCATCGAGAGCGTCCACGAGGGGAGCGCTTGGATCAGCCAACCCACACCGTTACCCAGCGGTTGACCATAGGAAGCAGGGGCGTTCGTATCCAACGTTTTGAAGTAGGTGAGACGCAGGGTGGCCCGGCCGTTGAGACCATCGATCTGAATCGAGTAGTCATCCGTCTTGCCTTTTTCGTTCGGCAGTTCCGCACCATCGATGCCGTAGCGCACCTTGGGGGTCTCATTGTTGCCATGGAAGTAATACAGACTTACATCTGTGCCTTCGGGCAGGTTCTTCTTGATCGATTTGGGCAAGTGGACAGCCACGCCATAGCTGGTCGAGTTGGTGGTCGCCGAGACACCGGGGTCATCGATGCGGCTCACATCACTGACGATGCCGGTCACCGGATCCACGGCGCCGATTGTGCCGCGCTGCTGCGTCTTGTCCCGACGGTATCCTACGGACGGAATAATTGTGTCGTCCCAGAAATGCCCCTGATACATGACCGCTTCGGACGTGATCTTCTGATCGGTCATCGAGGAATCGTTGCGGAGCAAGTTCATGTTGTCCCGCGGATTTAGTATCGTGGTCATCTGCGTCTGCGCATAGCCCACGTAGTTGGCCGGATTATCGGCTTGAGTCAGGGCCATATCCTGAGCGGGGGACGTCGTCCCATCCCAGTTGATGTGGGAGGGGATGGTGATGTTCCATGCTGCGGTCGGACTCACGCTTCCAGTCCACGTTTTGTTGAAACCCGTGACGTTGGCTTGGATCGGAGCGTTGGAGAATGTGAGGGCAGGCAGATTCGCGCCGGCGCCTGTGGTTCCGAGCAGCGAAGGCCCGAGATAAGCGGTCCAGTTGTAACCGTTACTGGAAATCTTTGAGGCCGTATCTCCGTTGTAAGTAACGTTCCAATTGTGGTCGGTACCGGCGAGTCGGTAATTCTCGACATGCTGCAGCTGACGGTAGCTGCCGAACAGAGCCGTGAAGTCGTGATGACCGAGGATGCTGGCAGCCGCGCCTTTCATCCCGAAATCACGTTCGAAATCGAGATTGTAGGCCGCAGTGGCCTGATAGTTGTCACGCGTGGACTCCTGATTGTGACCGCTGCCGCTACCGCCGTAAAGCGCCGGACGACCGACGTTAGGATTGGGCTGGGCATTGACCCACGTCGGAGTGGTGAGCAAATACTGATCGAGATCGAGCGCGATCACCGTATTATCGAGCCAATCTTCATAACCACTGCGGACATCTTGGTGGTCGATGACGGCCTGGATCGCGAGGCGGTCGTGGAACAGTGTTTCGGTAATGCTAACATTGAACGCATTCCAGTTCTGCCATTCATGCTTGTT
>Ga0070683_100002775_pt1 | contig 14009 bp, 15 predicted proteins | sample KBSC713LmetaG_FD_64662 | JGI IMG/M metagenome (GOLD analysis project Ga0070683, IMG submission 64662) | Corn rhizosphere microbial communities from Kellogg Biological Station, Michigan, USA - KBS C7.1-3L metaG | ecosystem: Host-associated > Plants > Roots > Rhizosphere ...
GAAACAGAAGAAATCGAAGCATGCGATGATGGCAGGGATTAAAGTCCAGCAAAAAAGAAGATAAAACAGTCCCCGTATATTCTGGCCCAAATAGAATCTGTGAATTCCCAGCCCGCCTAAAAACAAGGCAAGCATAGCGGTAGTAAATTTTGATTTCATACTCTTGACAGGATTTCGTTTTTCTTAGTTTCAAATTCTTCGGGAGAAATGATCCCGTGCTCTGACAGGCTTTTCAGCTTTTGCAAAACAGCAAAAGGATCTTCCGATTCTATCAACTTAGGCTGCGGCGTAAATGCCTGTGGCTGCGTGATAATGGGTGTTGCATTATTTACTGTAACTCCTCCTGCCGAAGCTCTCCTTGTTTCCAGGTCTTTTTCTCTTCGGACTCCTCTCATCCGTTCTTCTATTTCCTGAGCAAACTGATACAGTTTCCTGGCCTGTGCTTTGGGCAGGTAATCTATCATATTACTGAAATTCCTGACGGTACGCATGATAAAAGTAGAGCCTATGATTCCCTCTTTAATATGGCAGTCAAGAACATCCTGCCAGCCATAATTCTGGAAATCCATTGACAAACCGAAATTCCTGGGTCTGCAGAAAATAATTCTCCTGTTGGTAAGGGCAATACAGTCCGGAGAAATGTTTAAAGCAGGCTTTTTCTGAACGGCAATGTATTCTACAAATTCCTGTGAGGTGAGTAGGCTGTTGATTCTCACCAGAAGCTTTTCGACCGCTTTAGGGTCCTGCTCCTCGTTTAAAAATTGTCTTAAATTCATGATTGTTATTTTTGTTTTGGATCTTTATATACATATCCTAGTTTATTTTCTTTTTTAAGTAGTACGGTATACCAGTGAGGATTTCCAGGCAAGGGAACCAGTTTTTCATTTTTAGATATTCTACCAATAATATCTGAACTACGATCTAGCCTTTTATATACATTTATAACCGTAAGTCTTGCCATATACCGGTTATTGGTATTGATGTTAATGGCATCAATCTGTATTTTCGGGGATATAGTAGTGCGTGACGATTTGGATTTTCCGGAAGTATTCTTTTTGGAGCTATGTCTGGATCTCCGGGAATCACTTTCTGACGGCCGCCTGCTGCACGCTCCGCATGTTCCTCCGTTTCTGGCACAGTGTCCGCAACCCGAACAATTGGTACAGGCTGTACAACCTGGACTGCCAGTACAACCCCGGGAGTGCTCCGTAGTTGTACCATAATCAGGATTCCATAAGTGTGTGAATACAGTTCCCAGACATACCAGGATAATAGAAATAAAAGTTTTCATGGTTAATAGATTTAAGCGTAAAGTTCAAGGGTTTTATGTAACTGTTCGCGGTACTGGTAGATCTCATCAAGATTATTCAGCAGGACTTTTTCGCCTGCCTCCTTACCGTTATGGAAGACTTCCAGATACTTATTGGATGTATTGAAATGCAGCCTGCAAAGCGGTTTCCGGTTATTATCGTCCAGCAGGATCCCGAAATAGGAAAGAGTATCCCGGCATGCGATCCTTGGAGAAGGGATCTTTTCCCTGAGGATGGCCTTAACAATCTGGAATCCTTCTATTTCTTCTTCAGTCGTGACGATCTTAGCGTCATTCTGATCTATAGAATTGTTCTTTGCCGGTTCTTCCTGCTTTTCAATCTGCTCATTAATGCTTAATGCAGATTTCAGCCTGAAACTGATGGATTCATTAATTGAAGTACTTAATGCTTTTTTGGTGTATTCTTTAAACGCAACCATCCTGTTGGCGGTGATCGACTTTTCAAAGAACCGGCTGACCAGAAGTTTCACCAGTTCGTCTGAAGGACTTTCAATTTCCTTTTCAAACTCTTTCCGGATGGCTTTGATATATTTCAGGGCTTCTGCCGAATCGAGGATTTCCTCAAGATTGTAATCCTTTTTGGTGAATTTCTCCAGGATTTTGATCGAACTGTCTTTCAGGTCCTCAATGTCAATGGTGAAAAAGGGTTTTTCATCCATAATATTGGGCTTCTCCAGGTCCGTGTAGAAATTATAGACGATTCCGTTGGTCAGCACGCCAAAACGCGTCTTGGAAACATGATAATACCGGTGGAGTTGTGAATTGTGGGCATCGGCACTTTCTTTCCAGTGCTTGCATTCAATAATGAAAATCGGCTGGTCGTTGTGGCGGATGACGTAATCCACTTTTTCTCCTTTCTTGGTCCCGATATCACATACATGTTCCGGAATGACTTCCGTGGGATTGAAGATATCGTAGCCCAGAATCTGAATAAAAGGCATAACGAATGCATTCTTCGTGGCTTCTTCGGTGCCGATCTGGTCTTTCAGCCCCATAACTTTCTGATGCAGCTGCTCAAGTTTAATTTTAAGATCCATGGTTTAAGGATTAAGGGTTTGATCAATGATTTCGGACATCGGTGCATTGGATTTCACAGAAGCGATGCCTCTTTCCATTGAAAAACTGTCATTGTACAGCTGGCTTTTGCCAATAATCTCACCATTTCCTGCTTTCAGCACAAAATAAGGCTTGCTGTTAGTGGACATGCGCCGGTCAAATCTTAAATCATTGTTTGAATTGACCCTTACGGATTCAATTCCTTTCAGGCAGGATGCCTTCTGTACATAGCCTTCGCTGGTTAAAATGGTTTCTCCGTTACCGGCTTTCAGGTTAAACTGATACTCTTTGTTGACTCTCTGAGTAATAATAAATTTTCCCATGGTAATGAGTTTAACTGGTATGACAGGCGTTTGAACATGTTTTGCAACCGTTTGACTGGCTGTATTCTTTTTTTGCTTCTTTTACCGCTCCCTCGCAGGATGAAAACATCCCAAGATATTTTCGGTTTTCAGAAGAGGGCAGATAGGTGCAATATTCATCATGTACTTCATGATCTCCGTTGCTCTGTGCTTTTTTGTTGACATAATACTTTTTCATAGGTTGAAAATTTTAATTTTTTAATACCTCAAAAGTAAAGTCATTCACGTAGCCATCCTTACGGGTTTCCGTAAAAACAAAAAAACCTTTCAGAAAATGAAAGGTTTATTGTTGAGTGAATTGAATTCATATGATGCCAAGGTCTTTACAGAATACTACAAGTTGCTCATTGCTGTTGACCTGCAGGGCTTCCTTTAGGGCATTCAGCCGTTTTTCAATGCTGCTTAAACTGTTGGGCGTAATATGGTTTTTCTGGAAGTAAACGGGAATGTTTTTTTGTAAAACTCCCTGGGAAATCAGGGACACCAGATGAATGTCATAGTCGGAAAACTCGTAGCTGTTCAGCTTTTTGATTTCCTGTTTCAGATCCAGGGAGAGGTAATTTTCATTCTGAGCTACGGCGGTAAGGGCTTTTTTGAGCTCTTTTGAATCGTTTCTCGCTTTTCTTACATATCCGTTGATGCCCGATTTGGTAAAAAGGGAATCTATAACGCCGGATTTATGTTCCGCAGAAAAAACAATGACCTTAAGGTCAGGCTGAAGTTTTCGTACCTCTTCGATAAGTTCTTGGCCGTTCTTGATATGCTGTTCCCGATGGTCTTCTTCATACTCGAGATCGGTAATCATCAGGTCATAAGGTTCTTTTTCACGGATGGATTTCTGTATTTTCCCCAGGGCATCGTCACAGTAATAGGCATAATCTACTGTGTTGATGTTCAGTTCTTCCAGTGTTCTTTGTACTGAAATATTCGCACTTTCATGATCTTCTGCTATTAAAATTTTTTTAAACATGGTTAGTTTTTTTTTAGAGATAAGAGATGGTATTAATCAAGTCATTCATTTACTTATTTATCAATAAAGACTATCACAATACCCAAATCATCTTATATGATTTTTGATTGGTATGTACGTTAAAAACCTGTGCTTGCTCAATAAGCAAGCACAGGATAAAGTTAGGCATATTGGATCAATTCCCAGGTCACAGCCTGTCCATTGTAAGGGGGCATTCTGTTGCCTCTTGAAATAGGAGCAGTAGTCGATGGGCTTCCAACAACTTTCCATACCCCAGATTCCGGGCAGTCTTCACCTGTTTTTGCTCCTAATGGTCTTTTCATAGTAAATGATTTTAAAAGTTAACAGGTCAAAAGTATAACGCCTGATCATTCCATCCTTACGGTTTCACGTAAAAGTGAGAAATAAATGAAATTAAGCCATTTATATGAGCCCGATATCCTTACAAATCACAATCATTTCAATATTGTTTTTTGCATTAAGGCTGTCACGGAGGTCATTCAGCCTTTTTTCAATGGACCGGATGCTGTGGGGATTAATGTTATTCTTTTTAAAATAACTGCCTATTTCATTCTGTTTCCAGCCTTTGGAAAGAAGTTCCAGCAGCTTCAGGTCGTAATCGGTAAAGTCAAACGAAATATGGCGCAGGGCATTCATAATATCCTGAGGAATGGCCCTTTCCCCGTTATATACTTTGCTGATGGTGCTTTTCAGGTCTTTTCCGTCATTCCGTGCTTTGCTTACATACCCGTTGATCTGATACCTTTCATACAGGTCATGAATAATTTTAGCCCGGTGCTCTATGGAGAAAACAATCACCTTTAAATCCGGCTGTACCGTTCTTGCCTCAAGGATCAGCTCCTGGCCGGAATGTATGTTTTGCCGGATATGATCTTTCTGAAAGGACAAATCTGTAATAAGCAGATCATAAGGCATACTCTCAACAGCGGCTTTTTTTATTTTGCTGATGGCGGTATCACAATACGTGACAAAGTCAAAGTGCGGGATGTCCAATTCCTTAATGGTATTGGCAATTCCCAGATTCATCACCTGCTGGTCTTCGGCAATTAAAATTTTTTTGAACATGGTTACAACGTTTACGAAGCCGGAACAGAAAGATTCACTTTCAGCCCTTTTTCAATTTCCGTGTCAAAAATAATGGCTCCACCGATAGCAGCCATGCGGCTTTCCGCATTACGAAGCCCGTTTTTGTAAATAAGATCCCCGGGAATACCGATGCCGTTGTCCTTGTACTGGATTTCTACGGACGTTTCCGTCTTTTCAAACCTGAAAGCGACATGGCTGGCCTGGCTGTGCTTTTTCATATTCACCATCAGTTCGCGGATGATCTGGAAGACTTCGTCTTTTACAGGTGGACTGATGTTTTCCCACAATGCCGGATTGTTTCCTGCGGTAAAGGTTTTTACTGTGTCATTATTGAAAGAGGCGATCAGCTCTGAAATTTTCTTGCTGAACTCCTGTTCCTCATCCGCTTTGTCATAGGAGATATCCCTTGACTTTTCATATACGAATTCCAGTTCATCCAAAGCGGTATCCCGGTCAAAATGTTCCTGGTTTTCAATTTTGGTCATCACCTGGTAGATGCCGTTGGCAACAACATCATGGACTTTTTTAGATAACCTCAGCTGGGTGTTTTTTACTTCGAGTTCTTTTTCTTGTTTTAATTTTAATTGTCTCTTTCTGTATCGTACTACAATAGAAATTATAATAATTATTAAAACGGCCATTCCAATGCAGAGTTTAAGAATATTATTACTTTTTTCTGTGCTTTCTCGCCTAAATTTTTCTGCATCAAATCTTTCAAGAGCAAATTGAGTCTTTGCTTTGGTTCTTATTGTAACAAGACTATCATCGATAGTTCTATATTTTAAGAAAAAGTTTTTAACATTTCCAGTATTATCTAATAGAATAATATTTTCAATTGCTTTTAATTGGTCATCAGGACTATTATTATGTTTAGCAATTCTTAAGTTTTCTTGTGCATAAAATAATGCTTTTGAACGATTTCGATTTTCAAAATATTTTGTTAAATGAAAAAGACTAGCGTTTAAACCATCATAATCTTTAATTTTATTTCTCATCTGATAAGCTTTATATAACTCTGGTTCAGAATTGAAACCTGGATCTTTTAAAAATTTGGCATAAGCCAAGTTGTCAAAAATCTTTGAGTATAGTGTGTCACTTTTTATATATGGAGAAGTTGATAGTTTTTGTAAAATACTAATAGCTGAATCATATTTTTTAATATGAATAAATGAAGCTGCTTTATTGTTTAAAAGTGTAATCTTAGATTCTGCAGTAGCAAATTCAGCAGCAGCATCATAAAATTCAGCAGCTTTGATATAATCTTTCAAATGCTGGCTGGCAATACCTAAGTTATTAAAGTTTGAAACAATTTCTACACTATCATTTTTTTTATTCAGGTATTTAATTGCATTTAATCCTGAATCTCTACTCCCATAAAAATCTCCAGAATTACATTGAATAATAGCCATGTTGACTAAACAACTCCCAGCAAGTGAAAAATTTTTGTTTTCAATAAAATTATCTTTTGCCCTGTTAAAATACTTAAATGCACTATCACTTTTAGATTTACTTAAGTAATCATAAGCTTTATCGTACTCTTCTTTATTTATGTTACTATGCTTATTGCAAGAAGAGAAAAATATTAATAAGACAAAAGTTAAAATGGTTCTTTTCATTAGTTTTTTCTCAAAAGTAAATAAAAAAAACGAAGGAAAGTTCCTTCGTTCTTATCTTACTTTTTTGGAGGAGGAGGCAGCTGTCCTGTTTCTCCTCCTGTTCCACCACCTCCCCCTGGGCCTTCTGTTCCCGGATCTGGCGTTAGCCCTGTTCCCGGATTATCAGCTGTCTGAATGGTTGTGGTACCACCGTTATTATTGCATGATGTATTGGCATTATGGTTTCCGAATGCTAAGCCGAATAGCATTAAAATAAATTGGATCATTGTCAAAAAATTTAATTGTTAAAGCATTCGTGTACTTCCCTGCGAAACCGATCGCAGGCAGGGGTACACGGTAAAATTTCGAAGCGCTTCTTAAATTTTTTGGGAAGTGAACCATCTAAAACGGAAGAGAAACATCTGCTTCCCAACCCGGATATTTCCTTCCGTTTTATCTGGTGAGTTTGAAATCAGTTTGAAAAGTTGTTGTTGTTTAATGTTTTGTTTCTCACTGATTTCTGGAGCAAATATCTGCACAATACTAGGGCAGGGGTTAGAAAGTTTTTGTAAAGTTTTCGGAAAGTTTGATGCGGAAATCCGTAAGGAAATAACCGGAGAAGTCTCTAATTTTCGGCTAAAATTTCTACTATGTCAAAATTTCTATCCCAGAAAAAAAAGTTATTGGAAGAGGTCTATGAAAAAGCCTCACTTGAAACCACAGAAACATCGTTCCATGGAATTGTATCGTATCTTGAAAGGACCTTAATGGATGATTTTAGAATCAGTCTCAGTTATAATACATTTAAGACGTACTATAAAACGATTATTGAAGAAGATGGTGATTACAATATTAAGCCTTCAATTCTCAATGATCTGAGTATTTATCTAGGTTTTGAAAGTTTTAAAGAATATTGTTTAAGCTGGAAGACTATTGAGCATACGATACAACAGGCAATCTCTAAGATAGTCATCAATATCTCCAATAAACCTATTTTTAGTCTACCGCCTTTTCTTAAGCAAAACGGTGTAGGAATTATGGAAATGGCTTTTGTACTTCTCCTGGTAACCGGAGGTGTCTTTTTCTCTAATGGAAAGAACAGTAATAGCGAAGTAAAAAATCCTGTGGGAATATTTACAAGCCAAAAGCCAGATATTGAAAAACCGTACATGTATTGGAACGGCGAAAGGTTTATTGCTACTGACAGCGGTTATGTGGGACCTGATAAACATGTGATTGCCATGGATGATGACCGGTTTTTAAAGCAGAGAAAGATAACCCGCAGAGATACCATGACTGTAGATAATTCCATGCATAAAGTATGGTATGATAAAAGCAATAATCAGGTTGAATTCTTTACCAGCCCAGGGATACATCCGGAAAATGGGAAAGCCCTTAAAGATGTGACTGAAGGAATATTGTTTCACCATGCCGGGCAAGAATCCTATGCAGACCGGTAATCCCTTCACAAGCATTTAAAACTGCCGTAAAACAGTTGACATCATATTCCTTTATTTCGTGTTTTTATACGATGAATAGAGGAATATTTTTATTTCTGGTAGGTATCAGCGCTCTGCTGGGGCCTATAAGGAGACGACGCCTGGTACGCCATCCCTTTGAATTTAGTCTCCTTTGAACGGGAAATATTTGAAAATCGGAGCACATTTGTGCTCTGATTTACGTTTGCATACTGCGCATGAATGTTTCATGATATCAGGTCCTGGAATAGGATTTGCCTGTTTTTTTTTACTATCTTAGGTAGGTCTATTTTTCCTGAAGAAAATTACTGTATCAAACATTATTTTCCGGGAACAACATCCGCACACAATAGAAATGACGTGACACTATGGTAACAACATTAAAAAAGGGCATCATCTTTCCGAGCCTTATTTTCATTCTGGGTATTTCATTCATATCCATTTTTTTTCCTCAGGTAACTGAACAGCTGCTCAACAGCGTTAAAAATTTCATATTTGTCAACCTGAACTGGGTCTATATCTGGTCTGTAACGATATTTGTTATTTTCCTGGTCTATCTCACCTTCAGTGATTACGGGAAAATAAAACTGGGCAGGAATGACAGCAAACCGGAATATTCTTTCTTTTCGTGGATGTCCATGCTGTTTGCTGCAGGGATGGGGATTGGGCTGATGTATTTCGGGGTTGCAGAACCCATGCAGCACTATTCGTCCGAAGTTTTTGCCTCAGGGCATTATATCAATCGTGCCAAGAATGCCCAGTTGTATACCTTTTTCCATTGGGGTATCCATGCGTGGGCCATCTATGCGGTAGTAGGGCTTTCCCTGGCATATTTTACCTACCGTTACCGCCTTCCGCTGTCACTTCGCAGCTGCTTCTATCCACTGCTGAAAAATAAGATCAACGGGAACTGGGGCAATGCCATCGATGTCTTTGCCTTATGCAGTACATTTTTCGGGATTACCACCACACTGGGTTTCGGAGTGGTTCAGATCAATTCGGGTTTGCAGATCCTGCACGTGATCCCCGAAAAGAGCTTTACCTATCAGGTCATTATTGTGGCAGTCCTGGTTTCGCTTTCAGTGCTCTCGGCGGTAAGCGGAGTAGATAAAGGCATTAAAATCCTGAGCAACGTCAATATTATCAGTGTGATATGCCTTCTGCTTTTCGTTTTATTTTTAGGTCCCACAGTGTATGTCATTGCAAGCTTTACCGAAGGCCTGGGCAACTATATCAACAGTTTTTTCAGCCTTACATTCAATACGCATATCTATGAAAAGGATACTTTACCCTGGTTTTATGACTGGACGATTTTGTACTGGGCATGGTGGATCTCCTGGTCACCTTACGTAGGGCTGTTTATTGCCAGGATCTCAAAAGGAAGGACCATCCGCGAGTTTATCATGGCTGTCCTGGTATTGCCAACGGTATTTAATTTTATATGGATGTCGGTTTTCGGGAACAGTGCCATCTGGTTTGATCTTACCACAGCCCAGGGAGCACTCAGCAAGCTGGCATCCAATCCGGATATGCTGATGTTCCGGTTCCTGGATTACTTGCCGCTCACAACGCTGGTCAGCTTTGTTGTGATTGCCATCATCATCATATTCTTTGTGACTTCCGCAGATTCAGGAATTTTCGTAATGAACAGCATTGCTACGGAAAATGCGCCTAAATCCCCGAAATGGCAGATCGTATTCTGGGGCATTCTGTTAGCGGCACTGGCGCTCCTCCTGCTGAATGCCGGCGGCCTGAAAGCCCTGCAGACCATGACGCTCATCACTGCACTGCCTTTTGCCCTCATTATGATTGTCTTTATTGTCAGCCTGATGAAAGCCCTCGTCGTCGACCGGAATTATTATGAAAAAGACTTTTCCGCTTCCGCGATCCCCTGGACAGGAGTGATCTGGAAACAGAGGCTGAAGCAGATTGTTTCTTTTAAGGACCGGCCTTCCGTGGATGATTTCATACAGGATACGGTAAAAACGGCATTCACAGAGCTCAAAGATGAATTTATGGGCAACGGGATCGAAGCCAAGATCAATACCTGGACTGATCCGGCAGCTGTTGAGATCGAGATCCGCCATGATGTCGTCAACAATTTTGTGTACGGAGTGAAGAGCCATTCAAAAACCATATCCGAATCTATGATCAAGGATGACAACCTTCCAGATGTTGATGAAAGTAAAACCTATTATCCCAGGGCCTATTTCGGGGATGCCCGTGAAGGATACGATATTCAGTATTTTACCAAAGATGAACTTATTTCAGACGTCTTGAAGCATTATGAAAGATTCCTGGAGATTATTTCCGATGAAGACAATGAAATGTTTATCAGCATCAACACAGGAAAGAAATAACGGTAATAAAAAAAGCGAAGAAACCTGTTCCTTCGCTTTTTTTTTGGTTATGCATTCAGCATTCCCAGTTCCCCGAAATGCTTCCTGAATTTCTGTATTTTAGGTCCCACCACAGCACTGCAGTACGGCTGGTCAGGATTTTCGTGGTAATAGCCCTGATGGTACAGCTCAGCCGGCCAGAACGTATCGAATTTCGTTACTTCCGTCACATACGTCCCCTGCCATCTTCCGGATTCCTGAGAAGCTTTGATCGCAGCCTCCGCTTTGGCCTTTTCAGCATCGTCTTTATAGTAAATGACAGAACGGTACTGGGTTCCTACATCATTTCCCTGGCGGTTCAGCTGGGTAGGGTCATGAAGGAAGAAGAACACATCCATCAGCTGCTCATAAGAAATGATGGATGGATCATATGTGATCTGCACCACTTCTGCATGTCCGGTCTCGCCGGTGCATACTTCCTTATAGGTAGGGTTATCGGTATGGCCTCCGGAATATCCCGATACGGCGGAAACCACTCCTTTCAGCATATTAAAACAGCTTTCCACACACCAGAAACAGCCTCCTCCAAAGGTGATCTGTTCTAAATTATTGTTATCCATTGTCAATTGATTATTGTATTAAAATTCTTTTCTCCTGAAGAAATGGGCCAGAGAAAACAATCAAAAATAGGAAAACTTTTGCAGTCTGTACAGCGGACAGGCATTCAAAAATAAATCCCTTCGATTGTTTCTGCCAATGATGAAACCATAATCTGTACCAAATCGTGATTGCAGGAAGATGCGTGTGCTAGTCATGATATGGCAACCACTATAGTCACAGAGATTTTTTGACACATAAGAATAATGAAGGAAAATCTTTGAAAACAGAAGAGCACATAAGTTCTAAAAACCTACGGTTTTTAAATGCATGAAAAATCTGCTTCATCTGCCGATCTGCGAGAGGATCATTATGCATTTCTGAGATGTCCCAACTGTAGAAACGATTGAGATGGATAAGGATAAACCACAACAGTCACAAAAGTTTTGACACATAAGAATAATGAAGGAAAATCTTTGAAAACAGAAGAGCATTTAAGTTGATGAAATCAAAGATTTTTATCTGATGCTGTCTAATATTGCTTGCTTTACTAAATTTGTTTGACGACCGAACCTTGTCAGGGTTTTAAACCCTGACAAGGTTGAGGGATCAGTACCGATTGATCCACTGAATTTGACGTTATCTAAAAATCAAACAAAAAAGCATCCGAAAAGGATGCTTTGTATCAATGATATAGATGATTGGTCTATTTTTTCTCCCAGACTAAGGCACTGGCACCGAGGATCGCCGCATCGGCTTCATCCAGCTCGCTGAAAACCAGTTTCACTTTGTTTCTGAAAATCGGGAGGAGGTTTCTTTCCATATGCAGCTTGGCAGGTTTCAGGATAAATTCACCGGCTTTGATCACCCCGCCGAACAGCAGGATTGCTTCCGGAGAAGAAAACATCACAAAATTCGCCAAGGCTTCACCCAGTTTCTGTCCGGTATACCGGAATACCTCAATGGCAATAGGATCTCCTTTCAGGGCACATTCGTGAACCGTTTTGGAATTGATTTCCTCTTCAGGGTATTGGTTCAGCATGGATTCTGCAAATTCGGCCCTCATTTTTTTCGCGGTAATCGAAATTCCGGTTGCTGAGGCGTAAGCTTCAAGGCTTCCTTCGGAACCTGTGCTCCAGTGCTTTCTTCCGCCCGGTTTTACAATGGTATGACCAAGCTCACCGGCAAATCCGTCATGGCCGTAGATCAGGCTTCCGCTGGCTACAATGCCGCTTCCTACCCCTGTTCCCAAGGTAATCATAATGAAATCCTTCATTCCGCGTGCTGCCCCGAAGAGCATCTCTCCCAAAGCGGCCGCATTGGCATCATTGGTTACGGTACACGGAAGATTGAATTTATTCCGCATCAGCTCCGCGAAAGGAACAACGCCTTTCCAGGGCAGGTTAGGAGCCAGCTCAATAGTCCCTTTATAGTAGTTCCCGTTAGGAGCACCTACGCCTATTCCGTCAAAGTTTCTTTCTTTTCCGTAACGCTCTATGGAAGGGAATACCTGTTCATATAAAGCGTCAATGAATCCTTCAACAGTAGGATAAGCATCCGTACGGAGGCTGCCTTTTTCAAGAACCTCTCCTCTGTGGTTTACCACACCGAATTTGGTGTTGGTGCCGCCAATATCAATTCCTAAGGCAACGTTTTTTGATAAATCTATTAATGACATTTTCTTTTGTAAAAAATTCTAAAGGTCTAAATTATAAAAAAGATTGTATTAATAGATTATTAACGAAATATTTATTTAAATAATTAGGCTGATTTTACCGTCTTCTTTTTTCTGCGGCCCCACCAGATCATAAATCCCGTTACCGGCAGGGAAGCACAGATCAGGCTTACCACAAAGGCAATGATTTTGGTCGGAAGCCCCAGGATAGCCCCTACGTGGATGTCATAGTTGGCTGCGACAGCTTTTTCACCCAGGTTTTTATCCTTAGGGTCATGGGTATGCAGCAGTTCACCGGAGTTTTCATCGAAGATCAGGCTGCTGCTTTTATGATAAGAGTAGGAAAGGTGCTTTACGTAGACTTCAAAATTCGGGTGGGCATGGTCATCCATATGTTCATGGCCCAGATCAATAGAAAACCCGTATGCATCCGGATATTTTGCCTTTACTGTATTGATGATCTTGTCCAGTGTTCCTGCTGTCCTCATTTCAGCAGGAGCTTTTGTAGTGATGGATGAAAAATCGGGATATTTCGTCTCTCCTCCTGAAAAGGTGAAGTAGATTGCTGCTTGTACGAAGAAAAACGCGTAGAATAAACCGGTAATGGCGAAAATCAGGGCGAAGATAGACGAATAAAAACCCAGGATATTATGGAGGTCATAATTTTTCCGTTTCCAGTTTTTTACATTCTTCCATTTAAAGGAAAGGCGCTGTTTCCTGGCAGCCTTGTTTTTGGGCCACCATAAAATGATCCCGGAAATCAGCATGATTACAAAAATAATGACCGGGATTCCTACCAGGTAGGTTCCCCACGACTGTTTGAGGAGGTAACTCCAGTGGATCATCTTTACGATCTGGAAAAAGCCGTTCTTTTCGTCATAGGTCCTCAGGACTTTTCCGGTGTACGGATTTACATACGCCACTTTATAAATCGGGAATTCATCAAAATAATTCCAGCCTTCCGGGTTATGCTCGTACCAGTAGAACTGGTAAGAAAGTTTCTTATCAACCGGGATATTGACCCAATGGACCGGATATTTCTCTTTTACCTGCTCCACAACGGCTTTTTCGAGCACTCGGATCGGAAGCACTTCTTTGCGGTCGATGCCCTGTTCCTGATGATAGATGACATCTTTCCGGGTTAAATTTTCTACTTCATCTTTGAAAACATACAGCGCTCCCGTAATGGAAATAATAAAAATCAGGAAGCCTACGGCCAGCCCCAGCCACAAATGCAGTTTCCCTGTCCATTTCTTAAATACACCCGGCTTTTTTTTATGATGATGTTTTTTCCTCATGTCTCTGAAAAGTTTTACAAAGATAAGTTTAATGTTTTTATTTAGATTAATTAAAATCTATATTCAACCATAAAAGTTCCCCTCATCCCCAAGGCATTCACGAAATCACTGTCGCGGGCTGCCCACCAGGCAATAGCCGGCTGATATACTTTATTGAAGACATTTTCGATTCCAAGCGATAGTTTCCATTTGGAATTAAGAT
>Ga0070683_100002776_pt1 | contig 14003 bp, 15 predicted proteins | sample KBSC713LmetaG_FD_64662 | JGI IMG/M metagenome (GOLD analysis project Ga0070683, IMG submission 64662) | Corn rhizosphere microbial communities from Kellogg Biological Station, Michigan, USA - KBS C7.1-3L metaG | ecosystem: Host-associated > Plants > Roots > Rhizosphere ...
CGCGGCGCGCCGCCGGCCGCCGGCAATGGGCCGCTGTCGCTCTCGCCGGATTCTGCCCAGGCCTCGCTGCCGCCGGCACCGGCCGAGCCGCGCACGCGGTTGGCCGCGACCACGCCAGCCCAGACTGCCAATGCCAGCGAGGCTGCTCCCGCGGCCGAGGGCCGTTTCCTGGTACAGGTGTCCTCGCAGAAGACCGAAGCCGACGCGCAGGCCTCCTTCCGGGCGTTGCAGAAGAAGTTCCCGGACGCGCTGGGATCGCACAGCCCGCTGATCAAGCGCGCCGACCTCGGCGGCGACAAAGGCACGGTCTACCGCGCCATGGTCGGTCCCTTTGCCAACCGCGAGGAGGCCGTCAAGTTCTGCATGAGCTACAAGAGCGCCGGCGGACAGTGCTACATCCCGTAAAGCGGGCCGGGTAGGGCGCGTCATCCAGAGGAAATGAGCGTGGTTTCCTTGACGCTTTTGAGGGCTGCGGGCTATTCCGCGGCATGAGCAAGGCATTCATCACCGGACTGTCGGGAACCACGCTGAGCCCCGCCGAGCGCGACTTCATCCGCGCCGAGCGGCCGTGGGGCTTCATCCTGTTCAGGCGGAATATCGACACCCCGGCCCAGGTCGCGGCGCTGACCGCCGAAGCCCGCAACGTCCTGGGCGAACCGGACGCCCCGTTTCTCGTCGACCAGGAAGGGGGCAAGGTGCAGCGATTCCGGCCGCCGAATTGGCCGCTCTACCCGGCGGGCGCCAGCTTCGGTCAGCTTTACGACATCGATCAGTCGCTTGGCCTGAAGGCGGCGCGGCTCAGTGCCCGGTTGATCGCTGACGACCTCGCCAAGGTTGGCGTCACGGTCGACTGCCTGCCGCTCGCCGACGTGCCGGTCTTGGGCGCCGACGATGTCATTGGAGATCGCGCCTATGGCGAGGAGCCGAAAAAGGTCGCGGCGATCGCGCGGGCGGTAACTCAGGGGCTGGAAGAGGGTGGCATTTTACCGATCCTGAAGCACATACCCGGCCATGGCCGGGCGACGGCGGACAGCCATTTGAGGCTCCCGGTGGTGGATACGCCGAAATCCGAGCTCGAATCGATCGATTTTGCGGCCTTCAAACCCTTGGCGGACCTACCGATGGCCATGACTGCACATGTTGTGTTTAGCGCATATGACCCCGCCCATCCGGCGACGACATCTGCGACAATGATCGAGCGGGTGATTCGCGGCTTGATCGGGTTCCAGGGTTTGTTGATGAGTGATGACGTCGGCATGAACGCTTTGGCGGGCTCGATCGCCGAGCGGACTAGGGCCCTGTTGGCCGCCGGCTGCGACATGGTCCTGCATTGCAGCGGTGAAATGCCGGAAATGCACCAGGTCGCCCGTGAGACGCCCGAATTGTCTGGCAAAGCGCTGCAGCGTGCCAAGGCGGCGCTTGCGTCACGTAAAACGCCAACAAAATCTTTCGATCGGGTGGCGGCGCGGGCGGAATTGGATGGATTGATCGGTCGTCTGGGAGCGGCGAGCGCATGACCGCGGAGATTTTGTCATTTGAGACCGGCCGCCCGGCGGAGCTGGCCGAAGGCGAGCCGTCGCTGGTCGTCGATGTCGCGGGCTATGAGGGCCCGCTCGACCTGCTGCTTGCGCTTGCGCGGACGCAGAAAGTCGACCTCGCCAAGATTTCGATCCTCGCGCTTGCCGATCAGTATCTGAAGTTCATCGAGGCGGCGCGGAAGATCCGGCTCGAGCTCGCCGCGGACTATCTGGTCATGGCGGCGTGGCTCGCCTTTTTGAAGTCGCGGCTGCTGTTGCCGGAGCCGCCGGCCGCGGAAGGACCGACCGCCGAGGAGATGGCGACGGCGCTCGCTAACCGGCTGCGCCGGCTGGAAGCGATCCGCGAAGCGGCCAACCGGCTGATGAACCGGCCGCAATTCCAGCGCGATATTTTTCCGCGCGGGAATCCGGAAGCCATCGCTGAAATCCGCCATCCGAAATACACGGCAACCCTGTTCGATCTGCTCACCGCCTATGCCGTGCAGCGCCAACAGCGCGTGCTTGCGAGCGTGCATCTCGCCAAGCGCTCGGTGTGGTCGCTCGCCGAAGCGCGCGCCTCACTGGAGCGCCTCGTCGGCATGGCCGATTCCGAGGAATGGGGTTGTCTCGACGATTTCTTGCTCAGCTACGTGATCGATCCCTCGCAAAAGGCCACCGTCTTCGCCTCAAGCTTCGCGGCGGCGCTGGAATTGGTGCGCGAAGGCCAGATGGAGCTGAACCAGAAAGAGGCTTTCGCGCCGCTTTATTTCCGGAAGCGTCCGCCGCTAGCCCCAGCCGACGCAATGATCGCGCCGGATCAGTAAGTGCAGCAAGGAGACGGTGCCATGGCAAGCCTGGCGGAAAAACGCATGGATGAAGCCGAGGACGCTCCCGCTGGTCCCGAGGCGCGGCCGGAAGAGCTGCGGCTGCTCGAAGCCCTGCTGTTTGCGTCGGCCGAACCGCTGGACACGGCGACGCTGGCCAAGCGAATGCCCGAAGGAGTCGACGTCAAGGCTGCGCTGGCGCAATTGCAGGCGGAATACGCGACGCGCGGCGTCAATCTGGTCCGTATCGCCAACAAGTGGACGTTCCGTACCGCGGGCGATCTCGCCTGGCTGATGACGCGCGAAAGCACGGAGACGCGGCGGCTGTCGCGCGCGGCGATCGAGGTGCTCGCGATTATCGCCTATCACCAGCCCGTGACCCGCGCCGAGATCGAGGAGATCCGCGGCGTGATCACCTCCAAGGGTACGCTCGACGTGCTGCTCGAAACCGGCTGGATCAGGCCGCGCGGGCGGCGGAAGACGCCTGGCCGGCCGCTGACCTTCGGAACCACCGACGCGTTCCTGTCGCAGTTCAGCCTCGAGGCGCTCGGCGACCTGCCGGGCCTGGACGAACTGAGGGGTGCCGGGCTGTTGGATTCGCGCCTGCCGACCGGATTCACCGTTCCGTCGCCTTCCGACGATCCCACGCTCCGCGAGGACGAGGATCCGCTCGAGCCCGGCGATCTGGAATTGACGCTGGCGCCGCGCGTCGAACCGGAAGGGGAAGAGGGCGGCAACGAAGGCTAAGCCTTTCGTAGCCTGTCCGGCGGCTGTCCGCGCCGGTTAACGGTAGCAACATTACGCTGCGTCAACGCGCGATTTGACGTAGCCTAAGTCCTTGTTTTTGACACCTCCCGAGCCTACTTTCCGTCAAGATCAGGCTGGGTATCCGGCCAATGGTGTTTGGAGGGTTGCAGGATGGGTTCGCTTAGCATTTGGCACTGGATCGTGGTGATCGCAGTCGTCCTGCTGCTGTTCGGCCGCGGCAAGATTTCCGATCTGATGGGCGACGTCGCGCAAGGCATCAAGGCCTTCAAGAAGGGCATGAAGGACGACGAGACCGCCACCGACAAGACAGAGCCGGTCAAGTCCATCGATCACAACAGCGCATCGTCAACGCCTGCGCGGACGGACGTCGGCAGCAAGGTCGTCTGACACCGGGCGTTTTTCGGAAGACGCGGACGGCCCCGAGTTTTGTGGTGCGAGTTGGGGCGAAGTGCCTTCGCGTGAGCGGAATCTTTCATGTTCGACATCGGGTGGAGTGAATTGGTCGTCATCGCGGTTGTCGCGCTGATCGCCATCGGCCCGAAAGAACTGCCGGGCGTGCTGCGCATGGTCGGGCAATGGATGGGCAAGGCGCGCAAGATGGCCGCCGAATTCCAGGGCCAGTTCCAGGAAGCGATGCGCGAGGCCGAAATGGCCGACCTCAAGAAGAGCTTTGACGAGGTGAAGGAGGCGGCGACCGGCCTGACATCAGGCAATCTCATGACCTCGCTGCAGAAGGACATTTCGGACTCCTTGCGGATCGACGATATCGATAAACCCGTCGAGACGCCGGCCGCGCCGGCGATCGAGCCTCCAGCGGACCCAACGACACCAGCCACACCGGCGCCAGAAACCTTTGTCGAAGCCACCGCGCACGAAGCCGCCGAGCCGCTGGCCATCACCCGTGAGATTCAGCCCGCGCATGACGCGACGATCGCGCCTGACGGGCTCAAGGACGCCAAAGCGTCATGACCGACGCCGACATCGAGGCCAGCAAGGCACCGCTGCTCGATCATCTGATCGAGTTGCGCTCGCGCCTGATCAAGGCGCTGCTCGGCTTCGGGATCGCCTTCATCTTCTGCTTCTTTTTCGCCAAGCAGATCTACAACATTCTGGTCTGGCCGTTCGTCTGGGTGGCCGGCGCCGAGAATTCGAAATTCATCTACACGGCGCTGCTCGAATACTTCATCACGCAGTTGAAGCTCGCGCTGTTCGGCGCCGGCTTCATCTCGTTTCCGATCGTCGCCACGCAAATCTACAAATTCGTCGCACCCGGGCTCTACAAGCACGAGCGCGGTGCGTTCCTGCCCTATCTGATTGCCACGCCGGTCTTCTTCGTGATGGGCTCGATGCTGGTCTATTTCGTCGTGCTGCCGATGCTGGTGCGGTTCTCGCTCGGCATGCAGCAGACGGGCGGTGCTGAGACCGCGCAGATCCAGTTGTTGCCGAAGGTCGGCGAATATCTGTCGCTGATGATGTCGTTGATCTTCGCCTTCGGCATCGCGTTCCAGCTTCCGGTGATCCTCACCTTGCTCGGCCGCATCGGTATTGTCTCCTCGAAGATGCTGCGGGAGAAGCGGCGCTATTTCATCGTGGTCGCCTTCATCATTGCCGCCGTCCTGACGCCGCCTGATGTCTTGAGCCAGTCCTCGCTCGCGATACCGCTGCTCGCCCTTTACGAGGGCTCGATCATCGCCGTGCGCATGGTCGAGAAGAAGGCCGCCGCCGCGCAAAGCTCTACCACCGGCGCTCCGCCGGCGGCCAATCCGGCCGAGTAGGGCGCCTTTCGCCGCAGCGCGTGCCTGAATCGGCGCGCCCCGGCTGTTCCAAATCCCATCCATTCAGGTTACTGGAAGGCGCCTTATGAACCGGCGCGACTCAAGGTCTGACAGCCATGCATGACATCAAAGCGATCCGCGATAACCCGCTAGCCTTTGACGCCGGCCTGAAGCGCCGCGGGCTGTCGCCGTTGTCCGCATCGCTATTGGCGATCGACGAGAAGCGCCGCGCCGCGATCCTCGCGTCCGAGCAGGCGCAGGCGCGGCGTAATGCGGCCTCGAAGGAGATCGGCGACGCCAAGAAGGCCAAGGACGAGGCGCGTGCGGCCAAGCTGATGGCCGAGGTCGGCGAGTTGAAAACCCGGATGCCGGAGCTCGAACTGGCGGCGAAAGCCGCAGACGAGGAATTGGCGAGGGAACTCGCGGCCATTCCGAACCTGCCACTGCCCGCGCCGGAAGTGCCTGACGGCGCCGACGAGCACGGCAATGTGCAGCGTCACGTATTCGGCAAGGCGCGCGACTACGGATTTGCGCCGAAGCCGCATGATGATCTCGGGATTGGCCTCGGCTACATGGATTTCGAAGTCGCCGCGAAATTGTCGGGCGCGCGCTTTGTCGTGCTGAAGAAGGGGCTGGCCCGCCTTGAGCGCGCGATCGGGCAGTTCATGCTCGACCTGCACACCGGCGAGCACGGCTACACCGAAATCAATCCGCCGCTGCTCGTGCGCAACGACGTGATGTTTGGGACCGGGCAGTTGCCGAAATTCGAGGACGATCAGTTCTGGGCGGTCAAGGGAGAGTTGCTGGTTGCGCCAGACGAGCGATTGAAGAGCGAACGTCTCGGTCTGATCCCCACCGCGGAAGTCTCACTCACCAATCTCGTGCGCGAATCCATCGTCGACGAAAAGGAACTGCCGATGCGGCTCACGGCGCTGACGCCGTGTTTTCGCGCGGAAGCCGGCGCTGCCGGGCGCGACACCCGCGGCATGATCCGCCAGCATCAGTTCATCAAGGTCGAGTTGGTGTCGATCACGACGCCCGAGACCAGCCGGGACGAGCATGAGCGGATGCTCGCCTGCGCCGAGGAGGTCTTGAGACAGCTCGACCTGCATTACCGCGTGATGACATTGTGCGCCGGCGACATGGGCTTTTCGTCCCAGAAGACCTATGACATCGAGGTCTGGATGCCCGGCCAGGGCGAGGGCGGCGCGTTCCGCGAGATTTCAAGCTGCTCGGTCTGCGGCGATTTCCAGGCGCGGCGCATGGATGCCCGCTCGCGCGGGCCCGACGGCAAGCCGCGTTTCGTGCACACGCTGAACGGTTCCGGTACGGCGGTGGGACGTGCGCTGATCGCGATCATGGAAACCTATCAGCAGCAGGGCGGATCGATCGCCGTGCCCGACGTGCTGCAGCCCTATATGGGCGGCCTCAAGGTGATCGAACCCGAAAAATAACTGGCCTGCAAAATTTTTGGGCGTGCCCGCCTTCGAGGTTGCGAATGGCGGGCGCGGCGGTATCCTTGTTTTCTGCCCTTAGCGAGATTGCATTGATCGATGGCCCTGCATCGCGACATCTATTGGGTTGGCAGGCAATGGGCCGTCACAGGTTTCGGCGTGCAGGCGGTCGATCAGCGGCTGAAAGGGGCATTCGACATCGAGGTCGCACACCTCTGGGACGACGACCTGCCGCAACGCATGCGCGCGCTCGCCTGGCTCAAGGCCGACGACTTCGACAAGGCGCTGGACATCGCGCGCGCCCGCCATCCCGAACCGCCGCGCAAGAGCTTGCCGCTCGTTGAAAGCATCCTGGAAATGATTCCGCCGGGAGGCCGGGGCGAGGTGCTGAAGCCTCCGGCCTCGTCAATCGAAGCAAGCCTGCTCGCGAGCGAGCCGAAGAATCTTCCGCTTGCGCACAACGAAGCCGGCGCGCCGGCAAGCGATGCGCCGAAACCATCGGTCGCACCGATCACAGCCGGCGCGCCAGCGAGCCGGCCATCAACACGTACGGTGATGGGGAGCAAACCCGCGCCGCCACCGGCCACCCCTCCACCAAGCAAGCCGAAACCGTTGGTCGCAGCACCGATCGAAGCCAGTGTGCGAGCGAGCAAGCCGGCTGCAATCGAGCCGCCACCGGCAAAATTTCAGCCGCTCGCGCTGCGGATCGAACATGCGTCGGCAAAATTCCTGCCGCGATGGCGAGTCCGGCACTGACGCACCGCTAACGCCAGTTCCGCATCATTGCGGGAAATAGTTGCGATAGTGATGGTAGATGTCAGGCAGACGCGGACGCGTCGGCACGCAGCCCGCGCGTGTGCGAACCATGCCGCGTCCGCAATGATGGCGAGCCTCGGGCTCGTCCTGGGTTTGCCTGTCGTCCCTTGTCGCGGGCCTGCCCTTGGATTCACCCTTGGGTTCGGCTTCGGGTCCTGGCTCGGTCGACGTTGTCGAGACGCATTTGCCGTCGCTCATCGCGGTGACGGGGCAACGCATCGGCAGGCATTTACCGTTGGAATATTCGAGCAGATAGGTCGCGCCGTCCATCGTGACCTGGCCGTTACAAATACATTGGCCGCCGACGGTCAACTCCCCGCCGAGACAGTTTTCCGCATTGGTCCGGACACAGGTGCCGCCCGCAGCATTGCCGGGTGCCGCCGTCAGGCGGAAGCCGGACGGACAGGTGCAGGCGCCGTTGCTCAACGTGCCCCCGTCGCAAACGGTCGGTAGTTCGGGTGCGCGAGTGATCCTGTCCGGCGGCGGAGAGGCCGCAAGCGACGGTGGCGCAGGCGCGAGTGGTGCTGGTGCGACAGCAGACGACGGCGGTGGTGGCGCGGGAGCCGCGACAACAGGCGAGGCCGCGGCCGCCGGCTGCTCCGGCAGCGGCGGCGGTGAGGTCTGCGTAGTCTTGGAGACACATTGGCCGTTTCTGAAATCCTGCCAGGGGAAACAGCCATTGTCGGATGCGAGGTTTCGTTTCGGGCCCGCATGCGCCGGAGGGGAAACGGAAAAACTCAGGCAAATCAAAATTGCAGCCTTGGCAAAAATGCGGGTCATGCCGAAACCCCGTCGCCAGCCCAAATGGGGCGCAGAACCAGTCTCGGGCGCTACCTTCCGCGCAGAAACGGCAAAATCAAGGGTCTGGCACACATTTCGCCGGCAAAAACGCCCGTTCGCGACCGCCTTGCCGCGGTTTGCCTGATCTGGGTTCAGCGGATAAGACGGCCCCTCGAAGACACGGGATTCGACGGAAAAGAGGGTTTGGCGGGATGCGGATTCTCTGCACCAATGACGACGGCATCCACGCGCCGGGCCTGAAGATTGTCGAAGAGATTGCCGGCGCGCTCTCCGACGACGTCTGGATCGTGGCGCCCGAGCTCGACCAGTCCGGCGTGTCGCACTCCCTGTCGCTGAACGATCCCCTGCGGCTGCGCGAAGTCGGTCCGCGGCATTTCGCGGTGCGCGGCACCCCGACCGACTGCGTCATCATGGGGGCGCGGCATATTCTTGGGCCGACCATGCCCGATATCGTGCTGTCGGGCGTCAACAAGGGCCGCAACGTCGCCGAAGACGTGGTCTATTCCGGCACCATCGCCGGCGCGCTCGAAGGTACCATTCTTGGCCTGCCGTCATTCGCGCTCTCGCAGGAATTTTCGCTGGAGACGCGCGACCGGCCGCTGTGGGATACCGCGCTGAAATTCGGCCCGCCGATCATCCGCAAGGTGATCGAGAAGGGAATCCCGAAGAACACGGTGATCAACGTCAACTTCCCGTCCTGCGCGCCGGAGCAGGTGGCCGGCATCCGCGTCACACGGCAGGGCAAGCGCAATCTCGGATTCCTGAAGGTCGATCAGCGCCGCGACGGGCGGGGCAATCCGTATTTCTGGATCGGCTTCGAGCGTGCGGCGACGATGGACGCGCCGGCGGAAGGCACGGATCTGGCGGCACTGGCCGCGCGTTACGTTTCGGTGACGCCGCTGCGGCTCGATCGCACCGATGAGGCGTTCTCGGCAGAACTGACGGATTTGTTGAAGTAGCGGCGTCCGACGTTACACCGTCGCGCTGCGCAGCGTGGTGTCGATCATCTTGCCGAGCGTTTCGAGCTGGAACGGCTTCTGCAGCGCCGGGCGATCGCGATATTCCTCGGGCAGGCCCGAAGAGCCGTAGCCCGTCGCGAAGATGAACGGACGATTGCGTGCCTTGATCAGGTCGGCAACGGGGGAAATCACCTTGCCATTGACGTTCACGTCCAGGATCGCCAGATCGAAAAAGGTCGTTTCCGCAAGCCGGAGCGCTTCGCCGATCTCGCCGGCCTCGGCCACTACCGTGTAGCCAAGCTCCTCCAGCATGTCGGAAACCATCATCCTGATCATGACCTCGTCTTCAACGAGGAACACTGAGCCGCGCGGCGGCCGCGTTGCAGTCATGAGGTATTAGTCCTTGCCCAACCGGACGGTGAGGTTCGCAAAATTCGCCACCGGGCGCAATGTCTACATGGTCAGAGCACCGCCCGATCGGCATCTCAACGCATGCCGGTCTCAAGGTAGATTGGTCCGTCCGCGCGTCAACGCCAAGCCATCATGGTAGGTTCCAGTGCGGGGAACGGGGGATGAGGCGAAAATGTTCCTTAAGCCGTCGCCGCATATTGCATCAAATGCTTGGTGACCGGCGATTCCCTGACCTGACCCGGCGAGGTTGAGAGACTTAATAAGATGTCTTCCCAGCAAGGCCCTCCAGAGAAAATGATGTTTCAGCTGAACCTGCGGCGGCGCGGGATCAGCGATCAGGCGGTCCTGCGGGCGCTGGAGGAGGTGCCGCGGGAGGATTTTGTCGGCGAAAGCAATCGCGCCGAGGCCTATCGCGACAGCGCGCTCGGCATCGCCTGCGGCCAGACCATCAGCCAGCCCTTCGTGGTGGCCTACATGACCGAGCAATTGCAGCTTCAGAAGCACCATCGGGTGCTCGAGATCGGCACCGGCTCTGGCTACCAAGCAGCGATCCTGTCCAGGCTCGCCAGGACCGTCCTGACAGTCGAGCGCTTTCGGACCCTGGCGGACTCCGCCCGGCATCGGCTCGAGAAGGCCGGCTGCGACAATGTCGAGGTCATGCTGGCCGATGGCTACGACCTGCCGGCCAATATCGGCCCCTTCGACCGCATCATCGTCACCGCAGCGATGGCGCAGATCCCGGAAAATCTCACGGCGCGGCTGGAGACGAACGGTATCCTGATCGCGCCCGTCGGGCCGCCGCACGGCGTCCAGACACTCGTCCGGATCGTCAAGACCGAGGCCGGACTGGAGCGGAAAGAGCTGGTCGACGTCCGTTTTGTGCCGGCGCTACCGGGGATTGCGCGCGAACTTTGAAGTGGTCCGTCAAGCTCCGGATTGGCTTTGCCGCCAACGCCTTAATCGGAGGCTTAAGCGGTTGTTTACTGCCGGTGTGTTTACTCAAATCGTTCGTTTGTTGCGTACGAGTGAGTAATCATGTCCCGTGCTGGTGCCTATTTTGGCTCGCGCCGCGTACCGCAGTTTGCGGCGCTGGCGCTGATCTCGTTTGGGGTCGCAGGCTGCAGTGCCGACATGTCGTCTCGGCTCTCCAACCCCTTCAATTATCAGGGCGATGCCACCGGCGCCGTGCCGCAGGCCGCCCCGCAGGCCCAAATCCAAGGCCAGGCCGAAGGTCAGGTCGAGCGCCGCGAACTTCCGCAATATTCCCGCCCCGGCTATCAGTCGTCGTCGCTGCCGCCGCCGGCTGTCTCTGCGCCGCACTCCTACCCCGTTGCCAACTCCGGCGTGTCCGGGGGCGGACGGGGGCTGGCCTCCTACTCTCCATCGACCGCTTACGCCGATCCGCCGCCCCGGCCGAAGCTGGAGACCACGGCGAGCGTCCCGCCGCGTTCGGTTGCCGCGGCGCGTCCCGCCAGCAGTACCACCATTATTGTCGGCACCAGCGACACCCTGGAAGTGCTGGCGCAACGCTATCACACCACGCCGGCTGCGATTCTTGCCGCCAACGGCTACAAGGGTCCGCGCACGCTGTCGCCCGGCCAATCCCTGATCATTCCACATCCGGCCGCGACCGCTGCCGCTCCCGTGGCGCCTTTGGCTGCCGCACTGGCGAGCAAGCCGGTCGCGACCATGGCCTCAGCGCCGAGCGTTCACGTCGTCAATTCGGGCGAGACGCTGGCAGGCATCGCCCACCACAATCATGTAACGGTCGCCGAGATTGCCAGGGCGAACAACATCGATCCCTCCGCCAAGCTCAAGCTCGGCACCCGGCTGAACGTGCCGACCAGGAACGCCGCTGCTGCACCGCAGCTGGCTGCCGCCCCCGTGCCTGTGGTCGCGACGGTACCGGCCGCCGGTACGAAGGTTGCTACCGCCGTGCCGCAACAGAGCGCGCGTCTGGCGCAAGCCAATCCGCCGCCGGAAGAAGCCACTGAGGCTCCGGTCAAGTCCGAAGCGACCGGCGCGCTGCCGACCTTCCGTTGGCCGGTGCGCGGCAAGGTGATCACGGGCTACGGCGCCAAGACCAACGGCAAATCCAATGACGGCATCAACCTTGCCGTACCCGAGGGCACGCCGATCAAGGCCGCCGAGGATGGCGTCGTCGCCTATTCCGGCAATGAATTGAAGGGTTACGGCAATCTCGTCCTGGTTCGGCATTCCAACGGCTACGTCACCGCATATGCCCATGCGAGTGAGCTGTTGGTGAAGCGCGGGGACACCATCAAGCGCGGTCAGGTGATTGCCAAATCGGGTCAATCCGGTGAGGTGGGGTCGCCGCAGCTCCACTTCGAGATCCGCAAGGGCTCTTCACCGGTTGATCCGCTGCAATTCCTCAACGGGGCGTGACCAGCCCTGTCGTCGTCCGGCTAGCTCGTCGAAGCGCGGCTATTTTCCGCTCAGCCTGACGCGAAGCCGGCCCGCCAATTCCTGCGTGAACTGCCAGGCGACGCGGCCGGAGCGGGAGCCGCGGGTGGTCGACCATTCCAGCGCCTCGCGCTCCAGCTCTTCCTCGACGATCTTGATGCCGAAATGGCTGCAATAGCCCTTCACCATCGCCAGGTACTCGTCCTGGCTGCAGCGATGGAAGCCGAGCCAGAGGCCGAAGCGATCCGATAGCGACACCTTCTCCTCGACGGCTTCGCCGGGATTGATCGCGGTCGAGCGTTCGTTCTCGATCATCTCGCGGGAGAGCAGATGGCGGCGGTTGGAGGTGGCATAAAGGATGACGTTCTCGGGCCGGCCCTCGATGCCGCCTTCCAGCACGGCCTTCAGCGACTTGTAGGAGGCGTCATTGCCGTCAAAGGAGAGATCGTCGCAAAACACGATGAAATGGAAGGAGGATGCCCGCAGCAGGTCCATCAGTGCGGGCAGGCTCTCGATGTCCTCGCGGTGAATCTCGATCAGCTTCAGCTGGTCGGCGGGCTTGCGGTCGGCATTGATGCTGGCATGCGCAGCCTTCACCAGCGAGGACTTGCCCATGCCGCGCGCGCCCCAGAGCAGGGCGTTGTTGGCGGGCAGGCCGTTGGCGAAGCGCTCGGTGTTCTCGATCAGGATGTCGCGCATCCGGTCGATGCCCTTGAGCAGGAAGAGGTCGACGCGGCTGACGCGCTTGACTTCCGACAGCCGCCCGTTCGGGTGCCAGACAAAGGCATCGGCGTTATCGAACGATTCGTTCGCCGTGGATCCCGGTGCGTTCGCCGAAAGGTGGACCGCAATGGCCTCCAGCGCGCGGGCGATCCGCGCCGGCGCGTCGTCTGTGGCGCGCGTTGTGGGGCGTTTTGCCGCGACTTTCGCGGCCTTTCGCATTAACGCCCTGGAAGGTGGCCGGGACGCGGTTTTGCTGGGTTTTCTCGACATGTCACAAGTTCCTGATGGCGCAGCCTTATCGGGCCTGAAGGGCTCTAGCAAGCCAGCCTAAATCAGGGGCTGGCCAGCGTTGCAATTGGGGCCGCGACCGCTATATTCCGCGCGAATTTGCCCGAACCGGCCCTTTTCAGGCGCACCCGGTTCTTTTCCGTCTCACGAGGATCTCCTGATGTTCATCACTCCCGCGTATGCCCAGGCTGCGGGCGCCGGCGATACCAACAGCATGTTGATGTCGCTGCTGCCGTTCGCCCTGATCTTCGTGATCATGTACTTCCTGATTCTGCGGCCGCAGCAGAAGAAGGTGAAGGATCACGCCGAACTCGTCAAAAACATCCGCCGCGGCGACACGGTGGTGACGACGGGAGGCCTGGTCGGCAAGGTGACGAAAGTCGTCGATGACGACCAGATCGAATTCGAAATCTCCGACGGCGTCCGCGTGCGGCAGATGCGGCAGATGATCTCGGGGGTGCGCGCCAAGGGCGAGCCGGCCAAGGAAGTCGCCAAGGACGAGACGTCCTCGAGCTGATCTTTTGCGCGCGGCCCTCGCGCGCTGTCTCTTTCTGAAGAGTCAACTCGATGTTGTATTTCACCCGCTGGAAGGCGTTCGGCATCATTATCACGGCGCTGGTGGTGTGCCTTTGCGCCGTGCCGAATTTCTTTCCCGAGGCGCAGGTCAAGACCTGGCCGGCCTGGGCGCAGCGGCGACTCGTGCTCGGCCTTGATTTGCAGGGCGGCTCGTATTTGCTGCTGGAAGTCGATGCCAATGACGTGAAGAAGAGCAGGCTCAACCAGATACGTGAAGACGTGCAGCGGACGCTGCGCGGCGCCAGGATTCAGTATACCGGGCTTGCCGTGAAGGGCGACGCGGTCGAAGTCCGCATCACCAAGGACACCGACCAGGCCAATGCGCTCTCGAAACTGCGTGAACTGTCGCAGCCGCTCGGCGGGCTGCTTGGCTCCGGAGCCCAGCGTGATCTCGATGTGACGGAGGCCGGCGGCGGCTTGATCCGGTTCGCGATACCGGAGGCCGCGATGAACGATCGCCTCCGCAAGACCATCGAGCAGTCGATCCAGATCGTTGAGCGCCGTGTCAACGAACTCGGCACCGTCGAGCCGCTGATCCAGCGCCAGGGCAATGATCGGATCCTGGTGCAGGTGCCGGGCTTGCAGGACCCGACCCATCTGAAGGCAATCCTGGGCCAGACCGCCAAGATGGAATTCCGCATGGTCGATACGACCGTGTCGCCGGATC
>Ga0070683_100002780_pt1 | contig 13989 bp, 16 predicted proteins | sample KBSC713LmetaG_FD_64662 | JGI IMG/M metagenome (GOLD analysis project Ga0070683, IMG submission 64662) | Corn rhizosphere microbial communities from Kellogg Biological Station, Michigan, USA - KBS C7.1-3L metaG | ecosystem: Host-associated > Plants > Roots > Rhizosphere ...
TCCTGGTCGCCCGGCAGCGCGCCTTTACCGGCCGTCTTCCCTCCGCGCCACGCACCGGCTTCGCCGGCGTGTCGCGTCAGTCCAGACGCCCGACGGCGCGCGGCCGCGCTCATGCTGTGCCTTCCTGGTCGCCCGGCAGCGCGCCTTTACCGGCCGTCTTCCCTCCGCGCCACGCAACGGCTTCGCCGGCGTGTCGCGTCAGTCCAGACGCCCGACGGCGCGCGGCCGTGCTCATCACGCGGCCTCCTTCTTCTCCGCCGTCGGCGGCAGCAGGCTGCGCAGCTTCTGGGCGACCAGGCGTGGGTTGGCCCCGGCCTGGATGTTGATGATGCCGGCGATGACGAGCTCCATCTGAGCGCACTCGATCTCGGAAAGCCGCTTGAGCTTGTTGCCCATCGGCAGCCACATGACGTTGGCGCTCATGACGCCCCACAGCGTCGCGACGAACGCGCCGGCGATGAGGTGGCCGAGCTTGCTCGGGTCGGACAGGTTCTCCAGCACGTGGACCAGGCCGATGACGGTGCCGATGATGCCGATCGTTGGCGCGTATCCGCCCATGCCTTCGAAGATCTTCGCCGCGGCCTTGTCTGCCTTGCGCTTCGCGTCGACCTCGGCCTCGAGGATCGTGCTCAGCTCGTCGGAGTCGGTGCCGTCGATCGCGAGCTGCAGGCCCTTCTTGAGGAACGGGTTCTCCACGTCCTTCATCGCGTCTTCGAGCGCCAGCAGGCCCTCGCGGCGCGCCTTCTCGGCCAGCTTGACGATGTCGTCGACGAGCGAGTCGGAGGCGACCGCCTTGCCGAGGAAGACGCGCTGGAACGAGCCGACGATGCCGAGGAAGTCCTTGAGCATGCCACCGGCCATGGCGGCGCCGAACGTACCGCCGAAGACCAGGACGATCGGCGGGATCAGCATGATGGAGGCGGGGTTGCCGCCCTCCAGGATCATCGACGCAAAGATGGCGCCGAAGGCCAGGCCGATTCCGGCGAGGGTACCCGGATCCATGGTCAGTGCTCCCGACGGTGCAGTGGCAGGACGTTGTCGCCCGGCTCATCCACCGCCGGCCCCGGCGCCTCGAGGAACTCCGGGTGGTTGACGAGGTGCTGGGCGTCGGCGACGATGCCGGCCCGGTACTGGCGGATCAGCCCGACGAGCTCCGGCAGCGACTCCGCAACGACGTACTTGGTCCCGTCGACCAGCGTGATGACGGTGTCCGGGGTGCAATCCGCGCGCTCAACCAGGTCCGGGTTGAGGGCGAACACCGGCCCGTTCAGGCGAGTCAGCAGAATCACGGAGTGCCCAATCCTCAGGTGTCGTCCTTCCCTGTTTTCATCGACCCGATCGGGGGACGCCTGAGGACTTGAAAGGTGCGGCAACGGTGTGAGGCCGCTCCGGGACGGGAGCGGCCTCACGGTGGACGACGACGGCGTTACCGCTTGAGGTTGACCAGATCCTGCAGCAGTTCGTCCGAGGTGCTGATCACCTTGGAGTTGGCCTGGAAGCCCCGCTGCGCCACGATCAGGTTGGTGAACTCCTGGGCCAGGTCCACGTTGGACATCTCGACCGTGCCGCTCTCCATGGTGCCCAGGCCACCCGTGCCGGCCACGCCGACCTGCGGCAGACCGGAGTTGACGGTGAAGCGGTAGAGCGCGTCGCCGGTCTTCTCCAAGCCGGGTGGGTTGTTGAAGTTGGCCATCGCGACCTGCGCCACGGTCTGCTTGAGCCCATTGGAGAACACGCCGACCAACTGGCCGTCCGGGTTGATGGAGAACGACTGCAGGGTCGCCGCCGGGGCGCCGTCCTGGCTCAGGATGTTGACCGTGGTGTTGCCGGTGTAGTTGGTGAGGCCGGCGAGGTCGACGGTGACGTTGCCGAGCGTCGTGGTCGGCGGCGTCAACAGCGTGCCGACCGGGTTCTGCGCGGTCGCGTTGGTCGAGTCGGCGAACTGCAGCGCCACCGGCGAGCCGGTGTTCGGCGGCACCGCGTTGTCCGACAGCGTCAGCTGGTAGGACGAGGGTGCCACGCCGACCTGCTCGAACAGGGCGGTCAGGGTGACCGGGTTACCCTGCGAGTCGTAGGTCTTGATAGTCCGCGGGATCTGCGTGTTGAGCGCGACGTCGGCCGGCAGGTTGCCGCTGATCGTCACGTTCTGCGTCGCCTTGGGGGCGATCAGCGTGCCGACCGGCAGCTGGATGTCGCCGAGCTGGCCGTTGGTGTTGACCGCGCCGTTGACCGCCGGCCAGCCTTGCACCGCGGCGCCGGTCGAGGTGACCAGCCGCCCATCGGCGTCGAAGTTGAACGCGCCGGCACGCGTGAACAGCTGCTCGTTGACCGACTTCACGACGAAGAAGCCATCCCCGGAGATCATCAGGTCGGTCGGACGCCCGGTCATCTGGGCCGAGCCCTGCAGGAAGTTCGTCGTGATCTGCGACAGCCGCACGCCGAGGCCCACCTGGGCCGGGTTGGTGCCACCCATTGAGCCGTTCACGTTGTTCTGCGGAGCGCCGGCCGCCCGGATCATCTGGCTCAGCGTGTCTTCGAAGACGGTCTGCGAGGACTTGAAACCGACCGAGTTGACGTTGGCGATGTTATTGCTGGTGACGTCCAGCATCTGCTGGTGCGCCCGAAGACCGGAGATACCGGAGAAGAGCGAGCGGAGCATGAGGCGACCTTTCGGGGCTGTCGGGGCTTTGCGAGCTAGCGCGCGTTCCGGACTTCCTTGACCGTTGACAGCGCGACATCCGTGTCCCCAACCTTGATGGTCGGTGTGCTGCCCATGAAGGACGCCGCGGTGACGACGCCGGTGAGGAGCTTGGTGGGTTGGTTACCGTCCTTGTCGACCGGCTTGGAGGTGTCCGGCACCTCATACGAGACGGTCTTGCCGATCAGGTTCGCCGCGCCGAGCTGAAGCTGGGCGGTGAGCAGGCTCTGCTGGCTGTTTTGGATGTCCGACAGCTTCTCCACCGTGGTGAACTGGGCGGTCTGCGACAAGAACTGGGTGGCGTCCGCCGGGTTGCTCGGGTCCTGGTACTTCATCTGGGCCACCAGCAACTTCAGGAACGTGTCCTTGTCGAGATCCTTCGACGGTGCATCCTTCTTCGCGTTGGCCTTGCCGACGTAATCGGCCACCAGGCCGGTGACTGGAGTGGTAATGGTCGTCTCCTTTCAGATACGCAGGTCGAGCGCCGACTGACTTTCCGGACCGGCCACCGGCGACGCTTCGACGGGTGCCGGGCCGCCCGGCGCCGGGCGACGCTCGGACTGGCTCCAGTTCGGCTGCGGCTGCGGTTGGCTCTGACCCTGGTCGCCCTGTTGCAGATCCAGCGCACACGAGCCGAACCCGCCATCGATCAGGTTCTGCCGCAGGTCCGGCAGTGACGCCTGCAACGCAGCCCGCCCGGCCTCGGTCGCCGAGTGCAGCTGCACGGCGATCGCGCCGCCCCGTACCTCGGCCACGACGCTGATCGGGCCCAGGTCATCGGGGTTGAGGTGAATCGTCATGCGGTGGATGCCGTCCGCTCCACGGCGCAGCGGCACGAGCCGCATAGCGACCTGCTCGGCCGGCGTCGGCAGCCCCGGCTGTGATACCGCGGTCGCCAGCGAAGGATCCACCCCGGACACCGGTTGCGCCGGCGTTGGCAAGCCGATCACGAATTCCGGCGTTTTATCTGGTACTTGGGAAGCCGAGTCCCCTTGGTCGTGGCGCCTGCTGTCCATAGCGGACGACCCACTGACACCGGGGACCGGCTGAGCTGAGCCGCCGTGCAGGAGGTCCGAAGCCGTCCCGGGCGCGTCCGGTCCGGCGGCTCCCGTGCCGGGGACGATTGGCGATCCCGGCGCCGGCGCGTTGCCAGTCGGCGCGGTACCACCATGCAGCACGTCCGGCGCCGTCCCGAGCGGATTCGTCTGGGTTCCGATAACCTGGGCCACCGGCGCCTGCGGACTGGTCGTGCCGACGACCTGGTCACCCGGCGCGGTGACCGGTTGGCCGGTGCCGGGCGGATTCACCGGTGTGGCGGCGTTGGGCAGGATCACCGCCGGTCCATGGTGGACGGTCGGCGCTGAGGCCGCCGGTTGGATGACGGTCGAACCGATCGCAGACCCACCGGATCCGTTGCCAGGCGCAGTTGCCGCGGCGAGTTGGGCGGCGAACTGGCCGGCCAAGCTCGACGGGACACCTCCGCCCGGGCCACCGGCAACGCCTGTTGCTCCGCCCGCACCCGCGGCCCCGTTTGCCCCGGCGCCACCTGCCGGTCCACCGATCCCGCCCGGTCCGCTAAGGCCGCCGGGTCCGCCAATGCCGCCGGATCCGCCGACGCCGCCGGGTCCGGCAATGCCGCCGGGTCCGGCAATGCCGCCCGGTCCGCCAACGCCGCCCGGTCCGCCAACGCCGCCGGGTCCACCGGGTCCGCTGGTGCCGCCAGGGCCGCCTACGCCGCCGGGTCCGCCGAGCGCGCCTATGCCGCCCGGTCCGCCCGGTCCGGCAACGCCGCCGGGTCCGCCGGGCCCGCCGACGCCGCCAGGGCCGCCTACGCCGCCGGGTCCGCCGATGCCGCCTGGTCCGGCTACGCCGCCTGGTGAGCCGAGGCCGCCCGGCCCGCCAACGCCGCCCGGCCCGGCAACACCCGCGAGTCCGCCGAGGCCGCCGGGTCCGCCAATGCCGCCCGGCCCGCCAGCGCCGCCTGGTGAGCTGAGGCCGCCCGGCCCGCCGACGCCGCCTGGCCCGCCAACACCAGCAAGGCCGCCGAGGCCACCCGATCCAGCGCCGCCGTCCGGTCCACCGACGCCGCCGGGTCCGCCAACCCCGGACCCGCCCAGGCCGCCTGGTCCGGCAGCACCGCCCGATCCGCCCGGTCCGGCAGCACCGCCCGGTCCGCCTGGTCCGGCAAAACCACCCGGTCCGCCGACGCTGCCCGGTATGCCGACACCGCCTGACCCACCAGCGCCGCCGACACCGCCCGGTCCGGCAGCACCGGCGCCAGCCGCACCCGCCGCTCCGGCGACCCCGCCCGGTCCGCCGACGCCGGCAACTCCTCCTACGCCACTGACGCCGACCATGCCGTCCACACCAGCGCCATCCACACCAGCGCCGCCCGATCCGGCGCCGTCCGAGCCAGCGCCAGCCGAACCGGCGGCGCCCCCTTGGAGTTGAGCGACAGTCAGTGCCTGCGCGGCGAGCTCGAGCGCAGCCGCGCCAATGGCTAATTCTGCGTCGCGCAGATCGTCGCCGACTTTCTGCACATCGGCGTCGTGCACCATCTCGTCGACTGCTCCGACGATCTCGCTCGCACCGTCAAGCATAGTCTGAACCAGCTTGCTCTTCACCACATGATGCGGGACCGAACGATCTTCATCGGTATCGTCTCGGGGGTCGTCCCGATGCTCGGCAGGTGCGACGCGGGTTGAACGGCGCTGGCGCACGGCGCTCGCGAGCGCCGCGGTGAAGTCGTCGTCCGGGCCGGAAGCGTCGCCGCTCCGTCCGCCCCGGCCGACGCCGGCCGGCCCGAGGCCCACTGGCACGGTCATCACATTTGCCTCCTGTTCGCCCGGTACCGAAGCGCCTTCCGATCGCCCACGTTCATGCTCACGAGAAGCCCCTCGTCGCCAGTTCCGCCATGGCCGCCTGGACCTTTGGCACGTAGGCCTGCGTCTCGGCGTACGGCGGAATTCCGTTGTACTTGCGGACAGCGCCACTGCCGGCGTTGTACGCCGCGAGTGCGAGTGGCAGCGAGTCGAAGCTCTTGAGGTTGCCGGCCAGGATGCGAGCGGCTCCGTCGATGGCCTGCGCCGGGTCGAGCGGGTCGATGCCGAGGCCGGCCGCCGTCGACGGCATGATCTGCATCAGCCCCCGCGCGCCGGCCTGGCTGACCGCCTTGGGGTTGTATCCGGACTCCACCTTGGCCACCGCGGCGAGCAGCGTCGGCGAGATGCCGTGCTTGGCCGCCGCCGCCTGGAAGAGGCCCGCGTAGGGAATGGCGGAGTTGAGCGCTGCCGGGCGGACGGCCGCTGAATACGCCACCGGAGCCGAGGACGGGATGATGCGCCGGATCGCGGTTGGCTTGCCGTACACCGTCTGGACCTTCACGTGATCGCCGGTGTGCGGAGCGACGATCATCTTGTTGTCGCCGACGTAGATGCCGATGTGGCTGACCGGCGAGTTGAACGCGAGCAGGTCGCCCGGCTTGGCCTCGGCCAGGCTGGGCACCGCGGTGCCCTCCTTGGCCTGGTCCTTGGCGACGCGCGGCAGCTTGATGCCGAGGTCGGCGTACGCCCGCTGGACGAAACCGGAGCAGTCCAGGCCGGACTCGGGGTTCGTGCCGCCGAAGCGGTACGGCACGCCGAGGTACTTCTCAGCCGCCGCGACGACGGCGTCGCCGTTGACTGTGCCGGCCGCCGGCACGGCATCGTCCAACGTGGACTTGAGCACGCCCGCGAAGTCGGACGAAGAAGCCGCCGCCACCGGAAACCCGAGCATCTGGCGGATCTCCTGGATCCGGCCCATCATGTCGACGACGGTCACTGCGAAGACCCCCGTCGGCTGGCCGCCGCCGTCGTCAGGTCGTCGACCGCCTTCTCGTCGGACTTGTCCTCGGCGTGCTTGCGGGCGGCGGCGTGCCGCTCCTCGAGCTTCTCGAGCGTGCGTCGCTGGACGGCGGCGGCGGTCAGGTCGCTCATGCGGTCCTCGACCGCCTCGTTGGCCAGCTCGGTGACCCCGATCGCCGCGTGCAACTCCCCGGCCATCGCGCTGCGGGCCCACATGGTCGCGTTGAACGCGGCCGCCGTCGACGCCGCCGGTACGTCCCGTCCGTTTAAGTCGCGCTCGATCGTGCGAGCCCGCAGCAGCGCCGCCTCGGCCTCCGCGCGGGCTCGGACCACGGCCGCCTTGGCCGCGTCCTCCTGTGCATGGCGGGCCCGGAGCACCGCCGCGAGTCGGAAGGCCATCAGCCGCCCGTCCCCTCGTTGACCAGTTGGTTGAGTAGCGCCCACGCCATCGGCGCCGGCGTGCTGTCCTCCATGTCCTGGCGGAGGAAGTCGTTGATGCGCGGCAGGAGCGCGCGGGCGCGGTCGGCGTCCGGGTTGGAGCCGGCCACATAAGCGCCGATCTCGATCAGTTCCCGGACGTCGCGGTGGGCCGCCAGCATGCGCCGCAGCATCGTTGCGTCGTTTCGCTGCGAACGTGTGGTGACCGCGTTCGCCACGCGGGACACCGACTCGAGCACGTCGATGCTCGGGAAGTGCCCGGACGTGGCCAGCTTTCGTTCCAGTACGATGTGACCGTCTAAAATGGACCTCGCCGCGTCGGCGATCGGCTCGTTGTGCTCGTCGCCCTCGACCAGCACCGTGTACAGGCCGGTGATGCTGCCGACGGCGGCCGGGCCGGCCCGCTCGAGCAGCCGCGGCAGCAGCGCGAAGACGCTCGGCGGGTAGCCGCGCGTGGCCGGTGGCTCGCCGGCCGACAGGCCGACCTCGCGCTGGGCCATCGCCGTGCGGGTGAGGCTGTCCATCAGCAGCAACACGTCCTGGCCGCCGTCGCGGAAGAACTCGGCGATACGGGTCGCGACGAAACCGGCTCGCAGCCGTACCAATGGCGGCTGATCGGACGTGGCGACGACGACGACCGACCGGGCCAGCCCCTCCGGGCCGAGGTCGTTCTCGATGAACTCGCGCACCTCGCGCCCGCGCTCGCCGACCAGGCCGATGACGCTGATCTCGGCATCGGTCCCGCGGGTGATCATCGACATGAGACTGCTCTTGCCGACGCCGGACCCGGCGAAGATGCCGATGCGCTGGCCGCGGCCGCACGGTACCAATGTGTCCAAGGCGCGCACGCCCAGCGACAGCGGCTGGGTGACCCGCGAACGGGACAGGGCGTCCGGGGCGTCGTTCTCCACCGGCACCTGGTCAAGGCCGTGCAGCGAGGGACCGCCGTCCATCGGGCGGCCGAGGCCGTCGAGGATGCGACCGCGCAACTGCGGCCCGACCGCGATCTGCAGTGGCGCGCCGGTGCTGGTCACCGGGCTGCCGGTGCCGACCCCGACGAGCGGGCCGAGCGGCAGGCAGGCGAGCTTCTCACCGTCGATCGAGACAACCTCGGCCGGTACCGGTGCGGCCGGCTCACCGATCAGGACGAGGTCGCCGACCGCGCCGCTGACCCCGGCCACGGTTACCGACAGGCCGACGATCGAGCTCACCCGGCCGACCACCCGCGGGGTGGCGGCGGCCGCGATGCGCTGGTGCAGCAGGCTGGTCAACGTCAAAGACCCAGTACCTCCCGGACCCGTTCGAGAGCCGGGCCCAGCCGGGCGTCGATGGTGGTGGCGTCGCAGATCGCCACCGCATCGCCGGGCTTGAGGCTCGGGTCGTCGACGAGTGTGATGGGGCGGCCGTCCATGACCAACTCGGTGGTTCCATCCGACAGACCTATCGTCATCCGGTCGGCCGGGTTGAGGCGGACCGTCACCGGACGTTGCTCGGGGGCCAGGGCGAGCGCCCGTGCGAGGGCGTCGCGACCCGGATAGGTCGCGGTGCGTACTTCGCGCCCGAGAACGGCCTCGGCGACCATGAGCGCGGTTTCGGCAATGGTGTTCTCGATGTCCTGGACGGTTGCGATCGCCCGCCGTTCCAGCTCCCGCGCGGCCGTGGCGATCGCGGCGATGGCCCGCTCGACCTGGACCGCCTGGGCCGCCATTACCTCCTCGACGGCCTGCGCGTCGCGGTCGGCCTGGTCCTGGGCGGCCTGTTTGGCCTCCCCCCGGCCCTGGGCCCAGCCGGCCGCGTAGCCGGCCGCCTCCGCCTCGGCGCGGACCTGGGCGACCAGTTCGGGCGGGGGAACGGCGCGCTTGCGCAGGTCCACGTCGAAGCGCGCGGTCCGCACCGCGGCCGCCCGCTCGTCGCGCAGGACGTGTTCGTCGAAGTGCACGACGGTGTCCGGCGGCCGTGGGAACGCCCGGGTCGCCGGGGTCACCGGCGCCGGCGGGGGCGGCGGGAACGCCGGTCGGGCCGGGCCGGACCGCTTCTTCGGAGCCGGCGGGAAGGCCAGCGGATACTCATCCGACGAATTCGTCATCGTCGCCTCGGCGGATCACGATCTGGCCGGACTCCTCGAGCGTGCGGATCGCCTGGACGATCTTCGCCTGAGACTCCTCGACCGTGCGGAGCCGGACCGGGCCGAGCATCTCGATCTCGTCGGCCAGGTTCTCGGCCGCGCGCTCGGACAGGTTGCGCATGACCTTCTGGCGGACCTCTTCGCGGACGCCCTTGAGTGCGGTGGCCAGGTCGTTCGTCTCGACCTGGCGCAGGACCAGCTGGATGGACCGGTCGTCGAGCGAGGTGATGTCCTCGAACATGAACATCTTCGAGCGGATCTCCTCAGCCAGCTCCGGGTTGCGCCCGGCCAGCCCTTCGAGGATGAGCCGCTCGGTCGCGCGGTCGGCCCGGTTGATGATCTCGACGAGCGGCTCCAGGCCGCCGACGCTGGACAGGTCGCCGGGCTGCAGCACCGAGGAGAGCTTGCGCTCGAGCGTCGCCTCGACCTGCCGGATGATGTCCGGCGACGTGCGGTCCATGACGGCGATGCGGTGCGCCACGTCGGCCTGCAGTTCGGCGGCGAGCCCGGAGAGGATCTGCGAGGCCTGGACGGCCGACATGTGCGCGAGGACGAGTGCGATCGTCTGCGGATGCTCGTCCTGGACGAACGACAGGAGCTGGCGCGGGTCGGCCTGGGCCAGGAAGCCGAACGGCACGTCCATGAACGCGTTGTTCAGCCGGCCGACGATCTCGCCCGCGCGGTCCTGGCCGAGCGACGCCTCGAGCAGGTCCTTGGCCAGTTCGATGCCGCCCTGCCCGACGTACTTGTGGGCGGTGGCCATGTCGTGGAACTCGGCGAGCACCTCGTCGGCGATCTCCGCCTCGACCGCGCCCAGCCGCACGATCTCCGCGGTGATCTCCTCGACCTCGGACTCCTTCATGTGCGACAGGACCCGAGCCGCCTCGTCCTTGCCCATCTGGATCAGCAGGATGGCTGCCTTGCGCAGGCCGAGGAGGTCGCCGCCCATCACCGCTAGCTCCTACGGTCCGCGAGCCAGCCGCGCAGCAGCTGAGCCACCTCGTCCGGTTGCTTCTCGACCATCGTGGCGAGGTCGCGCTGGCGGCCCTCGCGCTCGGCGGCCTCGCCCGGGGAGGCCGGGCCGCCCTCGAGCGCACCGGCCGCGCCGCCGCCCCCGCCGCCCTCGATCGCCATCTTGGCGCGGGCCTGCTCGATCGCCGCCTGCATCTCCTCGAGCGCGGCATTGGCCTCGGCGGTCAGCTCCTGGCGGCTCTGCTTGCGCCGCTTCCGGCCGGTCAGCGCGGCGACGATCATCAGGACCAGGATGGCCAGGACGATGGCGCCCATCTGGACGTACCTCTGCTGGGTCTGCCCCTTGGCCTGCTTGGCCGCGTTCGCCTGGGCGCTCGCCTCGGCCTTGGCCGCGGTCTGGTCGAAGGCCATCGAGCTGACCGCGATCATGTCGCCGCGCTGCGGGTCGAGCCCGACCGCGGAGGACACCAGCTGCTGCAGCTGGGCCGTGTTGACGTTGGCCACCGAGCTGTCGACCACGACCGCGACGGACAGTTTTTTCACCGCGCCGGGGGCCGCCTTGCGGGTTTCGGTCACCAGCCCGACCGCGTTGTTGCGGGTCTCGGTCGACTGCTGGTAGCTGCCGCTGCCGTTGCCGGCCGTGCCCGCCGGTACCTGGATGTTGTCCGGGCCGAGCACACCGCCGGTGGCCGGCCCGCCGTTGCCGGTGAAGGCCTCGGTCTTCTTCGACTCGGACAGCGGCGGCAGGCTGGGGTCGGACACATACCGCTGGGTCTTCGTCTCGGTCGAGTCGAAGTCGAGGTCGGCGGTCACCTGCACGGCCGCGTGGTTCGGGCCGAGGACGGTGTCGAGCATCTTCTGCAGCGCATTGCCCAGCCGCGTCTCGTAGGTGCTGGTCGCGCTGGCCGCGTCGGAGCTGCCGGCGCCGGCCGCGTCGTCGGAGGTCGACAGCACCTTGCCGTTAGCCCCGACGACGGTCACGCTGGCCGGATCCAGACCCTCCACGCTGGAGGCGACCAGGTGGACGATCGACTGCACCTGACCGGAGGTGAGCGACCGGGTGCCGGTGTCGACCAGCACGGACGCGGTCGGTTTCTGAGCGTCGTCGGCGAAGACGTCCTTCTCCGGAATCGCCAGGTGCACGGTCGCGGTCTTAACCCCGTCGATCGACTTGATGGTCTTGGACAGCTCCCCTTCCAGGGCCCGTCGATAGGTGACCTGCTGCATGAACTCACTGGTCATCACGCCCTGCTTGTCCAGCAGTTCGTAGCCGGCCTCACCCTGGGAGGGCAGTCCGGCGGCGCTGACCTTGATGCGTTCGGCGTACACCTGGTCCTGCGGCACGAGGATCGTCGAGCCGCCGTCGGTCAGCTTGTATGTGACGCCGTCGGTGTTGAGCTGGTCGACGATCGCGTTCGCGTCGGCCGGGGCGAGGCCGGAGAACAGTGGTGCGTACGTTGGCTGCCCGGCCCAGTTGGCGAAGAAGTACCCGCCGATCACCAGCGCCACCACCGCGAAGATGGTGACGGCCTTCTGCCCGGGCGTGAACGAGCCGAAGCTGCTCGTCCCCTTCCGGAAGATGGCGGTGAGGCGGTCCCTCATCAGGCCTGCATCCTCATGATCTCGTTGAAGGCGTCAAGCGCCTTGTTGCGGACCTGGACGGCGAGCTGGGTCGTCAGGTTGGCCTCGGTCGCCGCGATGATGTAGTCATGCACGTCGGCCAGCTGGCCGGTGGCCGCCTGGACGGCCAGGTTGTCGGTGTTGGTCTGCATGTCCTGCAGGTGCTGCAGGCTGGCGCTGAGCTGGCTGGCGAAGTCGCCGCTCGCCGGTGGGGCGGCCGACGTGGCGCCGAGGTTCAGCACCGGCGCAGTGAGGCCGGCGACCGGAGCGATCGCGTCGATACTCATAAGGACTAGCCCTTCCCGATGTTCAGCGCCGCTTCGTAGGCGTCCTTGGCCCGGTCGACGACCGACAGGTTGGCCTCGTACCCGCGCTGGGCCATGATCAGCTGACCCATCTGGCTGCCGAGGTCGATGTCCGGGTAGCGCACATAGCCGTTCTCGTCGGCGATCGGGTTCGTCGGCTCGTACACCAGGCGCCCGTTTGGGTCGCCGAGGGCCGTGCCGCCGATCTCGACCCCACCGTCGCCCTTGCCGTAGTGGACCGCCTGCGCGATCACGTATCGGGCCTGGAACGCCGCCTGGCTGGTCGGCTTGGCGTCGTTCAGGTTGGCGATGTTGTCGGACACCGCGTCGAGCCACTTGCGGTAGACGGTCACGCCGGTGCCGGCGATCCCGATCGCGCCGAAGAGCTGGGTCATCAGGCCCCCTTGATGACGGTGCGCAGGAGGCCGAACTTGTCGTCGACGGCCCGCAGCATCGTCTGGTAGCGCAGGTTGGTGTCCACATTGGACAGCATCTCGTGGTCGAGATTGACGTTGTTGCCATCCTCGCGCGTCGGCTCGAGCGACCGCGCCACGGACACCGTCGCCTCGCTCGGATCGCCATCACCCAGAGCGTGCGCGAGCGCGTCCTCGAACGAGACCCGCCCGGCCAGGAAGCCCGGGGTCTCGATGTTAGAGATGTTGTCCGCGATGGCGCGCTGCCGTTTGGCCAGCGCGTCCAGGGCGAAGTGTTCCGTCACAGAGGCGACGTCATCAAACACGTCCGTCCCATCGGCCGGTCAGGAGACGGCCTGAGCCCAGCGTCAGACTCTTCGGTTGCAGGTCGGTTGCGACGGCGTGTCGCACTGGGGGTATTCCCTGATACAGGAGTTCCGGGTCGGGGCCGGGCTTCGCCCGGATGTCGAACGTGGCTGGGCTGAATAGCGTTCCAGGCTGTGAACAAGAGACCAGTGACTGTGCGCGTGGCCCGGTGGAGTGCTGAGCACCCGTGGCGCGCGATTGCTCTGTGGGTGGTGTTCGTCGCGGTCTGCCTCATCGGAGGCAACCTCGCCGGGCAGGTCGACCAGAACGGGGACGACAACATCGGCGAGGCCGGACGGGCCAACGCGATCGTTGACAGTGGCCACTTCGACAACCCAACCGTCGAAAACGTGCTCATCACCGCCCGTTCCGGCGCCCTTGACCGCAACGCCGCCAACGCGGCCGCGGCCGACGCGGCCACGCGTATGAAGGCACTGCCCGAGGTCGCGAGCGTCGGCGAGCCGGTGCCCGCGCACGACGGCTCGGCGCTGCTGGTGCCGGTGACCATGAAGGGCGACAGCGACACGGCGTCCGACCGCGTGCAGCCGTTGCTCGAAGCGACCGCGGCCGTGCAGAAGGCGCACCCGGCGCTGCGGGTCGAGGAGGCCGGCGGCGCGTCCATCAGCAAGGCCATGGACGACACGCTCGGCGCCGACTTCCGCACGGCGGAGTTCCTGAGCCTGCCGGTGACGCTCGTCATCCTGCTCATCGCGTTCGGCGCGCTGATCGCGGCCGGCATTCCGGTCCTGCTCGCGCTGTCCTCGGTGGCGGCAGCCATGGGCCTTTCGACCCTCGCGTCCCACCTGGTGCCGATGGGCGACGCCACCAGCAGCGTGATCCTGCTCATCGGGATGGCCGTCGGGGTTGACTACTCCCTGTTCTACCTGCGGCGCGAGCGCGAGGAGCGGGCCCGCGGCCGGCGCCACCTGGACGCCGTCGAGATCGCCGCCGAGACCTCCGGCCACGCGGTCGTGGTCTCCGGATTCGCGGTCACCATCGCGATGGCCGGGCTGTTCCTGGCCGGCGATTCGACGTTCTCGTCCCTCGCCGTCGGTTCGATTTTGGTGGTACTGGTGGCCGTCGCCGGCTCGCTCACGGTGCTCCCGGCGCTCCTGGCCAAGCTCGGGCGCTGGGTCGACCGTCCCCGGATCCCGTTCCTGTGGCGGCTCACGGCACCCCGTCCGAGCGGCACCCCGCGGCTGTGGAGCGC